>Ga0224495_10000431_pt1 | contig 33889 bp, 32 predicted proteins | sample SF_Jul11_sed_USG_FD_168128 | JGI IMG/M metagenome (GOLD analysis project Ga0224495, IMG submission 168128) | Sediment microbial communities from San Francisco Bay, California, United States - SF_Jul11_sed_USGS_4_1 | ecosystem: Environmental > Aquatic > Marine > Sediment | place: USA: California... | reverse complement strand
TCGAGAATTTCTTGTTTTCGTATTTCAAATCGTCGCTCCATGACTTTTCCTTTCCATGGGGACTATTCCCCTGGAAAGTTATTCGTATAAATGACTTACAAAACTTTAATTATGTTGGACAGTAAAAGTATGAATCTTTGACATTTCTGTACCTTGTCTTGAAGGGATTGCAGAAATGCCCTTTCACAGCGATCCCGGCTTTTAAAAGACGCATTCTTTAACTCTTCAATTGTCAACCGCACCTTTGGCAATTCACGATCCCAACTGTATGTATTGCCGCTTTCAAAGCTGAGCCGTGCTTCGAGTGTGACCACATAATCGGCAACCGTTTGCAATATCGCTTTCTCCATTTTACATGCCCTTCCCTGGAACATCGTTCCAATAAAAGTTGAATCAATTATGCACACGCCAACAGCTGCTTGTAGATGGCGGTTACCTTGGCCGCTGAATCCTCCCATCGAATCGTTTCGACCTCGGTGTGACCGTTTTCGCGAAGCGTTGTTCTCAGGGGCGGGTATCTTAAGACCGACACGATCTTATTGGCCAACTCATCGATGTCCCAAAAGTCGGCCTTTAATGCGTGTTGCAGGACTTCGGAAACACCGCTTTGCTTGCTGATCAGAACGGGGACTTCGTGCTTGAGGGCTTCAAGCGGAGCAATGCCAAACGGTTCGGAAACGGAAGGCATGACATATAGATCCGCCATTTCATACGCCCGATCAACATCCGCCCCCCGCAAAAAACCTGTAAAGAACACTTTATGGCCTATGCCGAGTGATGCGGCGTATTCGATCATCCGATGCGTCATGTCGCCATCACCGGCCATAATGAATTTAACATTCTCCTCGACCTCCAGGACTTTTTTGGCCGCCGCAATGAAATACTCCGGACCTTTCTGCAGGGTGAGGCGTCCGAGGAATAAAACGATTTTGTCAGAGAAGTCCTTAACTACCTGGCCATGACTGCTGCCGTTACATTCAACGCCATTGTAAACCGTTTCGATTTTGCCGGATGACACGCCATAGTGGCGCATAATGATATTCTTTGTGTATTGACTAACGGCGACCACCTTATTGGCAATGTGCATACCGGCTCGCTCCACATTATAGATTGTCTGGTTTACGTTCTCGCCGCTACGATCAAATTCGGTTGAATGAACATGGACGATGAGCGGCTTCCGCCTTGACTCGGCCACGGCGATTGCGGCCGGATAGGTCATCCAGTCATGCGCATGAATCAGATCAAAATCTTCCAGATCGGCTATCTCGACGGCCTTTGAGGCATACCGATAAACTTGTTCGTATATATCCCCGCCGTAATTCCCCGAGCATTTTGAAGAAGCGCACTGCCACGAGAAAACAGAAAAGTTGTTTTTCTGTGGCCGGCACCCTTCGGATGTGCCACAGGTAGCATAGGGTGCCAGCGATGAGGCAATCGGCCTAAAACTGACATTCTCAAATTCATTGGCCTGAATACATCCTTCAGTGCTGAGTATCTTGACCGGACAACAAGAACCTCCGCTGCTTGTCCTGGGGAGCACAAATGTTATTTGTGTGCCCATTTGGCTCATGGCCTTGCTTAACCCATAACAGGCGGTGCCCAGTCCGCCACTGATAAAGGGTGGAAACTCCCATCCCAGCATAAACACTTTCATCGTATCGCGCCCTTCCTGAAACTTCAGCGAAGATTAAGCATATGCCTGATCTTCATCGTTCATTGACAATGTTCGACAGCCGATAGATGTTTTACTCAGGTTCGAAACTTAGACAATCAACCTCGCTTCCCTGATAGCCAACTTCGATTTCTGAACATTCGCACTCAAGGGAACTGTTGTGTACGCAGGAAGCAACTTTACACGCTCCAACATGGGCCGTAACCTCGCTGTCTCCACCTTTCAGGATAGACTGACAAAGCGTGTCACATGTTGGATGAACCGTGTCGCCGATCGTGATTGCAAAAGCATGGCATTTATTATCTGTGTTATAGGAACACCCGATGGCTCCGCATTCTCTAACCCTTGCCATGTTCATGATCTCACCTCTCTTTTCTGATTCTTAGGGTGTCATTTATATTTCGAATAAACAATATTTGAAATCATAACGTATGCTGTAGCGTTTTGAGGAAATTGACTTTCTGCAGAAAAATGGCATTCAGTTGATACAGATGATACATCAGTGAGGAGATGTTTCTATCACTAAGCGGGGCACTTCTTTTGAAATCGCGTGCGTTCTCTCCCATCTCAGACCTCTGAAATAAAAACGCGATTGCTGTTAGTTTATTCCTGTGTGCCGCATCGATGAACTTTACACTATCAATGCTATCGACTCTTCATTTAAAGTCAACAAGAATATAATCAACTTTATTAAAATTTTCCATATCATACACGACTCTTCTGGTAGGTTTTTACAGGGGGGCGTGAAACGAACTTTCCTTAGAGATGTGGATGCTTGGATTTATGGATGCCGGATTCCCGGATCAACTTCGGGACAAGCCCCCTCCGGTATGACAGGGAAAATGAAAAAAATCCCTGCTTCCACTGAACTAACTGAGCGACGGCGGAAGCTTGTTTATTGTAGCTCAAGCTTCCAGCTTGAGAACCGAAGCAGGATTTCGGCGAGCTCAGTCGAGTCGATGCTTCGGCCACTTTATTCTCAAGCAGGGACGCTTGAGCTACTTTAAATTCCGAAGCAGGATGCTTCCCGCTTCGCTAAAGCTATGCCGGACAGGTCGCCCACACTATTGTATTTGACCTTTTTGGGATTTTCTGTACAATCGTTAGCTTAATTGTAATCTGATTAAGGAAGGCGATTTATGGCTCGAAAAGGGATTATTTTGGCCGGCGGCAGCGGGACGCGGCTGTATCCGGTGACGCAGGCGGTCAGTAAGCAGCTTCTGCCGGTGTATGACAAGCCGATGATCTACTATCCGCTAAGTGTACTAATGCTGTCGGGAATCCGTGAGATTCTGATTATTTCCACGCCGCAGGATCTGCCGCAGTTTCGGAATTTGCTCGGCGACGGTTCGCAGTGGGGGCTGTCGTTTGACTATGCCGAGCAGCCGCGTCCGGAAGGGCTTGCCCAGGCGTTTATCATCGGCAGGGAGTTTCTGAACGGCTCGCCCGCGTGCCTGATTCTCGGCGACAACATCTTTTATGGCCACGGGTTGATGTCGGCGCTGCAATCGGCCGTTGCGAATGAAGATGGTGCGACCATTTTCGGGTACTATGTGCGTGACCCGCAGCGGTACGGCGTGATCGAGTTCGACAAAGACGGCCGTGTTCTCAGCATCGAAGAAAAACCCCAACAGCCCAAATCCAATTACGCGGCGGTGGGACTGTATTTTTACGATTCACAAATCCCGGATGTCGCGGCGAGTATCAAGCCATCGCTCCGGGGCGAGCTGGAAATTACCGATGTGAATAAGGCCTATCTTGAAATGGGCAAGCTAAAGGTTCAACTGCTGGGTCGCGGCACGGCCTGGCTGGATACGGGCACGCATGACTCGATGCTGCAGGCGGGCAATTTCGTACAGACCGTTCAGCAGCGGCAGGGGTTGATGATCTCCTGTCCCGAAGAAATCGCTTATCGCCTTGGCTGGATCAGCGAAGACGATGTGCTCCGTCTGGCGGAACCACTGAAGAAAAATCACTACGGCGAATATCTGATACATCTTTTGAAGGAACAGCGCGGATGAATATTATTGAAACGAGTATCGAGGGGGTGTTGATTTTCGAGCCGAAAGTGTTTGCCGATGCGCGCGGGTTTTTTATGGAGACGTGGAGCCGGGATCGCTATCGCAAAGCGGGGGTGGATGCAGCTTTCGTGCAGGACAATGTGTCATCGTCCTCGAAAGGCGTGCTGCGGGGCCTGCATTATCAGTGTCCGCGGCCGCAGGGCAAACTGGTGCAGGTGTTGCAGGGCGAAGTGCTGGATGTGGCGGTCGATATTCGTGTTGGGTCGCCGACATTCGGCAGGGCGGTCACATGCATCCTTTCGGAAGAGAACCATCGGCAGTTTTATGTGCCCCAAGGGTTCGCGCACGGATTTTGTGTGCTGAGCGAGACGGCGCTGTTTTCCTATAAGTGTACGGATTTTTATTGCCCTGAATGTGACGGCGGCGTGCTCTGGAACGACCCGGAGATTGGAATCGACTGGCCGATTGCGGAGCCAATCCTTTCCGAAAAAGACACCAAATTGGCTCGTCTGAAAGATATTCCGAAAGATCGCCTGCCGGTGTATGCGGGGGCATGTAAATGAGTTTCACTGCAATCACCATTTTGGGCGGGCGGGGGATGCTGGGCAGCGATCTGGCGGCTGTTGCGGCCGGTCGCGGCTTGAGCGTGCGGGTGTATGATCTGCCGGAGTTTGATGTGACCGATGAGGCGCAGGTCGAAGAGGTTGTTTCCCAGAGCGAGGTCGTTATCAACTGTGCGGCTTATACCAATGTGGAAAAGGCCGAAAGCCACGTGGAACTGGCCAATCAGGTTAACGGGTACGCGGTGGGCCGGTTGGGGCTGATTGCCAGCGGATTAAACGTACCGGTGGTGCATATCAGTACCGATTTTGTTTTTGACGGTGCAACACATGCGCCGTATCGTGAAACAGACGCCACGAATCCTCTCAGTGTGTACGGCGGTTCGAAATTGCTGGGTGAGACGCTGCTGGTCGAATCGGGTTGTGACCATTGCATTGTACGTATTCAATGGACTTACGGCAGGCACGGGACCCACTTTATTTCCAAGATCACTGAAGCGGCGAAGACGCGTGATGTCCTGACAGTGGTGGATGACCAGGTTGGGTCGCCAACACACACGGCCGAAATTGCTAAGGTCGTCATAGACCTATTGGAAATGGGTTCGTTTCCGGCCGGAATTTACCATTGTGCGGCAAGCGGTTATGCGAGCCGATATGAAATGACGCGGTATTTGTTTGAGCAGCTGGGAATTGCGACAAAAGTCCAACCGTGCAAGACGTCTGATTTTAAAACTGCCGCACGGCGTCCACTGAACAGCCGGTTCGATTGTACAAAGCTGCAGACATTGCTTGGACGGGCAATGCTTTCTTGGCAAGACATGTTGAAAAACTATTTGGAGACACTATGAAAACGATCCTTGTAACAGGCGGCGCGGGGTTTATCGGGGCCAATTTTGTGCGGATGGTGCTGGATGAACATCCCGCTGTTCGTGTGATTAACCTGGATAAACTGACCTATGCGGGCAACCTTGAAAATCTCAAGGGTTATACGGACAATCCGAACCATGTTTTTGTCAAAGGGGATATTTGTGACGGGCCGCTTGTTTCAAAAGTGATTGATGAACATCAGATTGACGGGATTGTCAATTTTGCGGCGGAAAGCCATGTGGACCGGTCGCTGGTGGAACCGGGGGTCTTTATTGAGACCAATGTTCAGGGAACGCTGGTGCTGCTGAAAATCGCGCTGGAGAAAAAGATTCAGCGGTTTTTGCAGGTCTCGACGGATGAGGTATACGGGTCACTGGGCCCGGAGGGGCTGTTTACGGAGACCACGCCGCTGTCGCCGAATTCGCCGTATTCAGCCAGCAAGGCGTCGGCGGATATGCTGGTGGCGGCGTTCGGGCACAGTTGGGGCCTGCCGTATAATATTACCCGGTGTTCGAATAATTATGGCCCGTATCAGTTTCCGGAAAAGATGCTTCCGCTGATGATCCATAATGCGCTGAATGATAAGGAACTGCCGGTCTATGGGGATGGCCTGTATGTGCGGGACTGGCTGTATGTGTATGACCATTGCACGGCAATTTGGAAAGTCCTGACCGAGGCCGATCCGGGTACGGTGTATAATATTGGCGGCAATAACGAAAAGACTAATCTGGAGGTGGTGGGGCTGATTCTGGAGCGGTTGGGCAAGCCCGAATCGCTGATTACGCATGTTAAGGACCGGCCCGGCCACGACCGGCGATACGCGATCGATTCGTCGAAGATCATGAATGGACTTGGCTGGAAACCCACCGTGACATTTAAAGAGGGGGTTCACAGGACGATTGACTGGTACCTGTCCAATACGGATTGGCTCAACCACGTCGTTTCGGGCCAGTATCAGCAATATTACGAAAGCATGTACACCAATCGCTGAAGTACGTGCGGTAAAGATGAACGACTTTACCCTTGACCGGATTGCACCAATCGGTTAACTTCCTGCCTTTAAGTTAAGTTTCGCACTTTTTTAAAATGTAAAGATAGGCAAACTGGCCTATAGGTTACTTTTATGATTTTTTAGCACTTTCGGGGCTTTTTCCGAAAGTGGCATTAATTCAAAACCCCCTTTTTGGTGCCGTAAAAGCCGATTTTGTACTTTTCAAAAGTGCGAAAGCTAACTTTAACAAAGATGGAATAAAATGAGGTTTTATGGAAAAAACAACGGATTTATCTGCTTTTAAGCGTGTTTGGACCTATGTATGGTGCCAGTGGCCGCGTATTGTCGGCGTGGTTTTCTGGTCGATGCTGATGGCTGCCATGCTGTCGGTCAGTATGGTGACACTCATTCCCGTTTTAAAGGTGATGATGGGCCAGGAAGGTCTGCATGGTTATGTGGATCGCAAGATATGCGCTCACCGGTACGGCATGGATTTTTACGTCAGCAATTCGGAGGAGATGAGCCGACAGCTTCTGGTTGTGAATGTGGACAATAAGGGGTGGGCTTTTGAAAACGACCTGCAAGTTCAGGATAAGATCATTGGTGTGACCGCTCCCGATATTTCAGAGCCAACGGTTTCGTCGGCGAAAATGCTGGAATTGTTGGCCACACAAGCCGGTGAACAACCCGTTGAAATTTCGGTACAACATGTTGACGGGCAGGTGACGGTTATTGATCGGAATGCTCCCCCCAAGCCGTTTTATGTTGACTGGGCGCAGTGGCCGGTCAGTTTCATGCCGCGTGGCCAAGAGACCGACGAAATGAGATTACGCGCCATTTTCATCATCGTGATCATTCTTACGATGATCACGATTTTTCGGTGTCTGGCCCGTTTCTATCAAGCCTTTCTGGCGGAAAAGATCGTTCAGATTACGATTACCCGTATTCGTGAGGATGTGTTCCGTCATGTGATGTATATGTCGATCGGGTTTTTCTCGGCCCGCGGCACCAGCGATACCACCAGCCGCATCCTCGGTGATGTGAGCGTGAGCTGCAAGGGTATCAAAATCCTTCTTGGCAAGGCCATTCGGGAACCGTTTAATGCGATCGCGGCGCTGGCGGTTGCATTTACGATCAGTTGGCAGTTAACGCTTATTTTCCTGCTGTCGGCTCCATTTGTGATTGGGTTATTTGCTGTTCTTGGTAAAAAGATCAAAAAAGCCACACGGAAATCACTGGTGGTGACAGCACGTATCTTAGGTCGGATTCAGGGGGCAATGAATGCTCTGCGCGTGGTCAAGGTTTATAATCGGCAATCCCATGAGATTGATCACTACCAGATAGCCAACCGGGCACTGCTCAAACAGAATCTCAAAATTGCCAAAATTGAAGCTGGCACAAACCCGCTGCTGGATGTCATGGGGATGTTTGCGATGTCGGGGGCAATTCTGGTGGGTGCCGCCTGGGTCAGTAATAGATATTCCGGGATTCAGGCCCCCGAATTTTTTGTCCTGATCGCCTTGTTGGGTGTTGCCGCTGAATCCGTCCGTAAGGTCAGCGATGTCTGGAACCATGTCCAGCAGGCCAACGCTGCTGCCGAGCGCGTCTTTGCGGTGATCGATGAGCCGCGCGAACCGGAGGTGGCCGATGCCTTTGATTTAGAGCCATTAAAAGACCGGATTGAATTCAAAGGCATTGTTTTTACGTATCCGGATGCTGCCCAACCCGCTCTGAAAGGGATTGATCTGGAGGTCCCTGCCGGACAGACGGTGGCGGTGGTGGGGCCCAACGGCTCGGGCAAGTCGACCCTGATCAATCTTCTGCCGCGGTTCTATGATCCCGACAGCGGCCAGATTCTGATTGACGGTCAGGATATTCACCAGGCCACCTTGGCCAGTTTGCGCGATCAGATCAGCATGGTAACCCAGAACACGGTTACGTTTAATGATACGATCGCTCATAATATCGCCTATGGAAAGCCCGAAGCAACGGCCGACGAGATTATTCAGGCCGCCAAACAGGCATACGCGCATGAATTTATCGAACCGTTGCCGGAGGGGTACAATACGGTGATTGGTGAGAACAGTTCCGGTTTCAGCGGCGGCCAGCTCCAGCGGATGATTATTGCACGGGCGATTCTGAAAAACCCGAAGATTCTGATCTTTGACGAGGCGATGAGCCAGATCGATGCCGACAGTGAGGCCAAGATTCATGCGGCTCTTGAAGATATCATGAAAGGGCGGACGTGTTTTCTCATCGCCCACCGGTTCAGCACGGTCATTTCCGCCGACCGGATCGTGGTCATCGATGACGGTCGCATCGTCGCCCAGGGCACACATGACGAATTGATGACCTCCTCGGATGTCTATCAGCGTTTGTATGAAACGCAGTTGCTAGGAACTTAAATAATACAATGTGGACAATAGCTTGTTCTTAATCCTGTAAATCAGGAATGTCAAATTAACCTTAAGCGGAAATTCATATGCTAAACGGCAAATCAATTTTAATTACAGGTGGCACAGGGTCTTTTGGCAAAAAATTTGCAGAGACGATCTTGCGAGACTATCCTGAAATTCAAAGAATCGTTATATACTCGAGGGATGAGTTTAAACAGTTCCAAATGAGTAATATGCCTCAGTTTGTCGGCAATGAGAAACTGCGGTATTTTATCGGAGATGTGCGTGATGAGCAACGTCTTTGCCGTGCTTTTGACGGCGTGGATATAGTTGTGCACGCAGCTGCCCTTAAACAGGTGCCCGCATGTGAGTACAACCCATTTGAAGCGGTCAAAACAAATGTGATTGGTGCAGAAAATGTTATCAATACCGCTATCGATAAGAGTGTCAAAAAAGTGGTAGCTTTGAGCACAGATAAGGCCTGCTCCCCCATCAACCTCTATGGTGCCACAAAGTTGTGTTCTGACAAATTATTCATCGCCGGAAATGCCTATGTGGGTTCAAAAGAGACTCGCTTTTGTGTTGTAAGATATGGAAATGTTGCAGGATCAAGAGGGTCCGTAATCCCCTATTTCAAGAAGCTGATTGCTGGAAAAGCTAAATCGCTTCCAATAACCGATGTACGTATGACGCGTTTCTGGCTCGTACTTGAAGAGGCGGTAGAGATGGTCCTTCACGCATTAGAGGTGATGCATGGCGGCGAACTGTTTGTCAGGAAAATACCTTCTATGAAACTTACGGATCTGGCAAAGACCATGGCTCCTGATCTTCCAATTAAAGAGGTGGGGATTCGTCCCGGCGAGAAAATTCATGAGGTCATGATCTCACGAGAAGACTCGATGAATACCCGTGATTTTGGAAATTACTATATCATTGGGCCAAGCATAACATGGTGGAAAACAGCCCAATACCGGTTAGAGGGGCAACCTGTGCCGGAAGGTTTTGAGTATCATAGCGGTAATAACTCAGACTGGCTGACCATTGATCAGATGACAGAGCTGATTTCAAAGTTATAGAAGGTTGAATAATATTTTGATGTTTGAGTAAATGTCCTACGAGAAAGTGTCAAATGGATCAAACAGCGATATTTGATGAAGACCGAAAATACAGCTTAAATCGAATTATACGGCTGATGTCCGGGTTCCCTGAGGACAGACCTTTACCGTGTCGCTATGAGCATGGGCATACTCCTTTCGATGACAAACCGACAAATGATCTGAGGAGTAAAAAAAGATTGATGTTGGTTTATAACAAACGCAGATTTGATACATGGCAGCGATATTCAAAGAAGCCGGCCTACATTATTGGTTCGCCGTTTGTTCAGTATCGAAGACTTAGAAACATTAACCCGGCTAAAGATGCAGACGGAACAGTTGCTTTTCCAATGCATTCCACCCCGAAAGAAGAAGGGGTGTTTGATCGGCGAGAGTATAGTAAAAAATTGAAGGAATTGTCTGATGAATTCCACCCCATCAAGGTCTGTGTCCATGAGCATGATTTTTTGCATGGTTTTGACAACATATACAGAGAACAGGGCTTTGAGATCGTGACAGCGGGGGTCAGAGAAAAGCCGGATTTTGTGGATAAATTTTACGACATACTGCGTCATTGCAAATACGCAACCTCCAATGCTTTTGGTTCTTATCTGTTCTATGCGGTCGAAATGAGGGTCCCGTTTTTTATCTATGGTCCCCGGGCAAGCATCAGGTATATTGGCAAGAAGAACCCTTCAGAAAGAATTGTAAAAGAGGGCGAATTCGGTGCATATATTCAAAAACTTTTTTCGACTTATCCGGAAGTTGCAATAACCGAGGAGCAGAGAGTTGCGGTCGAGCGGGAAGTTGGAGTCGACGATGCGATTAGCCGAGATGAACTCTACCGTTTGCTCATGGATAATTACCGGAGGCAGCGTGTGGAAGATGCGATTCGGTTCCCGTTTCGCCAGCCCAGGAAATTCTTCCAGAGAATGTTTTACAATCTTTCATTTAATAAACAGGTCTAAATTATGAACTATGGTTATGGTAAACAAAGTATAAGAGGCATTTTAAAGAAATGATAATCAATGGCCATATTTGTGTTTTTGTAGTCATTGTAGCCGAAATATTTTCAAAATGTCGCTGGAAACCTTGATTTTTGAGATTGGTTTGATATTCTATCTGGAAGAGATGCTCGGCGGTGTAGCTGGGTTAAGGTATATAATGGTGTATTGAAAATCCCTCCTTGAACGGGAAATATAAGAGGACACTGTCCGGGCTGTAAGAAAAGTCATCGGAGCACATAACCAATGAAAATTGCTGCTATCATTCAGGCACGATGTGGTAGTACACGATTACCGGGCAAGGTTTTTATGGACCTGGAGGGAGAACCGATGTTGGTACGGGTTATCAATCGTGTTGAACGCGCCGCTTCACTGAACTCAGTCATAGTGGCCACAACAGTTGAGCCTGCAGACGATCAAATCGCGGAGTTTTGTGCTGCTCGAGGCTGGCCCTGCTTTCGCGGCAGCCAGGACGATGTCCTCGACCGGTATTACAAAGCGGCGGTTGTCTACAAGGTTGATGGTATCGTTCGCATCACATCTGATTGCCCTCTGATTGAACCGGCGATTGTAGACCGCGTTGTTGAAAAATTCAGAGCAAATCAAACAGAAATCGATTATGTTACCAATAGCAGGCTGGCACCTCTTACTTACCCTTACGGACTTGATACTGAGCTGGTAAGTTTTGAGGCCCTTAAGCGAACATGGACTGAAGCAAAGGAGCCATCCGAGCGAGAGCATGTTACTTTGTATATCTATAGACATCCGGAAATATTCAATATATCTAAATTGGACAATGATGTTGATTGTTCGTATATGCGGTGGACAGTCGATACGAAGGAGGATTTAGAATTTGTCAGACGTATCTATGAACATTTCGGACATGACCAATTTTCTTTCCAGCAGGTCCTGGGAGCGTTGGAGCAGCATCCGGAGTGGCTGGAGATCAATAATCATATTCGTCAGAAAGAAGTGTAGATGAGCTTGAAAAAATCGCAAAGAATTCAAACCCCAAAGACCTTTATTACTGAGAGATTTTGTTAACAGAAATGGCAACTTGACGCTAGGGTTAAGTTTAAATGGAAAAGATATTTGTGACAGGTGGCAGCGGTTTAATGGGCAGCAATCTTGTTATGGCTGCAAAACCCCGCTTTGAAGTCTACGCTTCGTATAATAAAAACAAAGTTGAGATGAGTGGTGTCCAATTCTTGCAAATGGATCTCGCCGACAAATCGCAACTCAAACAGATAGAGAAACTCAATCCCAATCTTATCATAAATTGCGCGGCTCTTACCAATATTGATATTTGTGAAGATGACCCTGACGAAGCATATAGGCAAAATGTACTCACAAGCAAAAACATCGCCTGGTTGGCTAATCAAACCGGAGCTTATCTTATTCATATCTCAACAGACGCCGTTTTCGACGGGGAACGGGGTAATTACAGTGAAGCGGATGAGCCGAATCCTGTCAGTGTTTACGGCAGAACAAAACTCCATGCAGAGCATGAAGTATTATCCATTCATTCATCTTCATGTGTTGTCAGAACGAACATCTACGGATGGAACAAAAGAGACAAATTCAGCCTTGCTGAGTGGATGTTAAATAAGTTGGAAAGTAATGATGAACTGCCGGCGTTTAAGGATATTGTTTACAGTCCAATTCTTGTCAATGACCTTATCGTTCATTTATTTGCGCTTTATGAAAAAAGGTTCTTGGGAACGATACATTTGGCTGGAGGTGAGTTCTGCAGCAAGTTAGATTTTGCGAATGTATTGGCAGATGTGTTCGCTTTAGACAAAAGCCGAATAAAAGAAACCAGCATTGATGATTTGAATTTGAAAGCGCCGAGAGGAAAAAACATAAGTCTTAATGTTTCGCGTGCAAAGGAATTATTAAATACCCCTTTGCCAAATGTAAGAGAGGGGCTTGTGGAGATGAGATGTCTCCGCGAAAGAGGCTATGTCGAGGCGCTTAAACATGGATGAACATAAAGTAGTGATGGTTATACCCGCACTGAATGAAGAAAAAACAATCGCATCGGTTATTGCGAATATTAAAAAATATGTTGATGTTGTCATCGTCGTTGATGACGGTTGTACCGATAAAACAGTTTGCTACGCTCAGCAGCAAGGCGGGGTGGTCTTGTCGCATGATGAAAACCATGGATATGACAAGAGCATCGATGACGGTTTTAATCTGGGGGCTCAAATGGGAGCAACAATCCTGATAACTTTTGATGCGGACGGGCAACATCATCCGGAGGACATACCCATGATACTTGAGCCGATCAGAGCGGGTTTAGCCGATGTCGTTGTGGGCAAAAGACCATGCCATGCCAGAATAGCAGAAAATCTTTTTGCTTTAGTGGGCAAACTCAAAGCGAACATTGACGACCCTCTTTGCGGGCTAAAGGCCTATTCTATCAAGGTTTATAATGATGTGGGGCATTTTGATACGATGAAGTCAATTGGCACCCAGCTTATGTTCGAGGCTAGTAAGAGGGGGTATCGCATAACACAAAGAGATATCACGCTGAACAGTCGTCATGATGAGCCCAGATTTGGCACAAGGTTAATCGCCAACTGGAAAATATTTAAAGCAATCCTGAAAATACTTGTTGCCGGTTAGGCCAAAAGGCATAAATTAATGATCGAAAAAATAACATGAGGAAATAGATGGACTTAGATTTAGAACATATTAATTGTAACTTATGTGGTGGTTCTGATACAAAGCTTTACGCAAAAGTCAGCTATATGGATTATTTAAGGCGACGGCCGGAATTGATGGCCGAAGACGATCCAATAGTGAAGCATAAGGAATTAGCCGAGCATAAGTTCAATTTGGTAAAGTGTAAGCAATGCGGATTGATCTACGTCAACCCGCGTTTGCCTGACGATAAATTATCTGATTTATACCGGCAGGAATATTATTCCTTCTACTCTGATGATGCCTCTGAAGAAAGTAAGAGGAGAGAAAAAACTTTTAAGGTGGAGGTTGCTGAGCTTGAAAAGATTACTGAGAAGTTTGGGTTAGGTAAAAAAATATTAGATGTAGGGTGCGGGGGTGGTTTTTTTCTAAATAGTTTGGATGATTCCTGGGAAAAGTATGGTTCCGAGCTTAATCCGGTAGCCGCTGAATCGGGAAAAGCTAAATTTGGGATCAACGTTTTTCAAGGGACGCTTGAAGATGCGAATTTTCCCGCCGAAACATTTGATGTCGTAAAGATGCGCGGCGTTATCGAACATCTTTCAGATCCTTTAAGCGAACTCCGTCAAATCCACCGGATTCTGCGCAAAGGCGGAATGTTGACAATTAATACGCCCAATATTGGAAGTTTATGTGGAAAATTATACAGGGAAAAATTTCGGTTGGTCTGTCCCACTCATCATATTTACTATTTTTCTACACAAACTCTTTCTTGTATGCTCAAAAAAGCAGGCTTTAAGGTATGTAAGGTTTCTTATCATTATTTTGATACTCCCTACGCAAGTTGGAAAGACGTTTTTAAGATATTTTTAGATACCGCCGGACTTGGAATTTTACGAAATCCGGATGTTGTTTCGCCGGCTTTCTATGGTAATATAGTAGATATTTATGTTACGAAATGACTTTGTAGAAGGAATACGTTCGATGAAAAGGATAAAAATAGGCGATCGTTGGGTGGGTGATGGCGAACCTGTGTATATCATTGCCGAAATCGCCTCAAGTTTTGATGGCAGCAAAGAACGTGCTAAACTGCTTATTGATCTTGCGGTTGATTGTGGCGCGGATGCGGTTAAGTTTCAATGTTTTAAGGCGGACAAGATCGTTTCCAAAGAGGGTTTTGAAGGGTTGAAATCCGGCTTCCAGTCAAAATGGGATAAGACTGTGTACCAGATGTATCAAGATGCTGAATTTCCACGTCAATGGCACCAGGAGCTTTTCGATTATGCCAATAATAAAGGTGTTGATTTCCTTTCTTCACCCTATGATAAAGAAGCAATTGACATCGTGGCCGAATTAGGGAGCCCCGCCTTGAAAGTTGGGTCAGGCGATCTGACGTGGCTTGAGATATTGACTTACATGGCCGAAAAAAAATTACCAATCATCCTTGGAACGGGTGCCAGCACTATTGCCGAGATTGAAGAGGCTGTCGAGACAATTCGCAATGCAGGCAACGATGAGATCATACTGCTTCAATGTGTTACAAATTATCCATCTCACTTTGAACATGCGAACATTAGGGCAATGCAAACGCTTCAAAAAGTCTTTGGTTTACCGGTAGGTTATTCCGATCATACCCCGGGCAGTGTCGTTCCATTAGGGGCAGTCGCATTGGGTGCGTGTATGATCGAAAAGCATTTCACTGATGATAGAAACCGCAAAGGGCCAGATCATGTATTTTCGATGAATCCCAAAGATTTCAAGGAAATGGTTGACGGTATCAGGGCTTTGGAAAAAGCGCTGGGGTCTTGCGTAAAGAGCTTATATAAAGAAGAAGAGAATACTGTCGTCCTCCAGCGCAGATGCTTACGTGCTTCAAAAGATCTGGCTAAGGGAACGATAATAACAGAAGAGATGGTTGAGGCGTTAAGGCCTGCTCCCAAAGAAGCCATGTATCCCAAATATAAACCTATTGTCATAGGCAGGGTACTGAAAGCAGATATGAAAAAGGGTTCCCCTTTTACCTGGGAGATGGTCTGATTTTATCTACGGTCGCTGTTTGTCGTCAATGGTATTTATTTATCACCGATACAAGTCGGGTATAGAAAAAAACCATAATAATGTGTGTGTTATTTCAAAATCAAGAGGAAAAAAATGACTGAAACATTTAAAACAGAACAGGAAGCTTTCTGGGCAGAAAGCTTTGGAGATGAATATATTGACAGAAATAAATCGCAGAAACTCCTGGCATCCAATATAGCCTTCTTTACCGATATCTTTAAGCGAACAAGTAATATTGGTTCGATTATGGAATTTGGCGCTAATATTGGAATGAATATGAGGGCGATTAATGAAATTCTAATAAATGTGAAACTTTCAGCTGTTGAAATAAACAAAAAAGCCTGTGAACAGTTGAAAAGTCATATCAATGGAAACCTGTATAATTGCTCAATTTTAGATTATTGTCCAAAAGAACAGTATGATTTTGTGTTTACAAAAGGCGTTTTGATTCATATTAATCCAAATGAGCTCAACAGTGTTTACCAGAAACTTTATGAAGCATCTTCAAAGTATATATGTGTTGCTGAGTTCTATAATCCATCACCTATGACCATTTCGTACAGGGGACATGAAGACAGGCTGTTTAAGAGAGATTTCGCAGGCGAGATGCTTGATAAATTCTCGAATCTAAAACTTATTGATTATGGCTTTGTTTATCGACGAGATAAAAATTTTGCTCAAGACGATATCACTTGGTTTTTGATGGAAAAGATTTAAAAGATCCTGCCAATAAGGTCTGGAGATGGTTTGGCACTTAAATATTTCAAAGAAGTCATTGGCGAGACGGAAGCGATTAAACTAAAGGGCACCTCTAAAAATTCAAATTCCACAATGCCAATGCCGTGTTTTTATCCCGTCACTGTCGTTCCGGGCTTTTGTTTTCCACATTTTTAGAGGTTGCCTAAAGTCAGGTTCCCCTTTTATAATGATTGAGTAGAAGAACCCTAATTCACGAAACACTTGGAATGATCAAAGGAAATATTAAATTCATTCTAAATGATGGATACCATTCGTGGTTGACACAAATGGGGCTGGTGTCTTTTGAGCGGTTAATGTTTGGGGATGTGGGTTGTGTAATGGAAAAAAACCAAAAAGCCGACATCCGCCGGATTGAAGGGCACGGCCGAACGGCCTATTTGAAGCGACGGCTGACCAGTTCAGTCGCAAAATCGATTGAGTCGTGTCTGTCGGGCCGACGTGCTCATACAGCTCCTTTTACGGAGTATCTTCACATCTGCTCGCTGCACCAATTTCAGCTTCCGGCAATGAATTACATCGCCGCCGGAGAGCAGCGGAAATTGGGATTTCCACAGCTTGGCTTTATTCTGGTTGATGAAGTCAAGGGCACCCGTCTAGACCAGGCCTTGAACCTGGCAGACGTACAGGACCATGAACTGCGGCTTTTGCGGTCTTACGGGGCACTGCTGGCCAGGTTGCATCGGCATGGGTTCTATGGCTCGCTGCGTCTGAAGGATATTATCGTTACCGACATCAATCAGGGCTCACTGGTGATGATCGATCGCGAAACCCGGCACCCGTATCCTCGCTTCCGGTCGACGATTAAAGCACGACAAGCACTGAATCGGTCCTTTCGACGCATCCGGCGGGATTTGTCCGATTTCAATGAGGATCACATTAATATCGTGATGCAATCCTACAGTGATTGTTTTTCCAGTAGCACATGCAGCATGTCTTCAGCGGGCAGGTAGGTATAACGAAACACCTGCCGTGCGATCAATTAGACGACGGATTGTGTTAGAAAGCAGCCGAGGTATTACGATTATGTGTGGGGATATGACTTCGTAAGCGAATGCTTGGGATGGCAAAAAAGTCAAGCTTGACAATGTGTAATCTCTCAGATAAAATATTTATCAAATACAGTTGTTTTCTGGTTAAAAAACGGGTTTTTCAATTGGAAGCAGTATGATTGAAGAATCCAATAAGTATCATCAATATAAGGTAGCGGCATGAAAATCATTACAGTTGTTGGAGCTCGTCCGCAGTTTGTGAAGGCAGCAGCAGTAAGTAGAGCGCTAACTGCATTTAATAAACGGAACAACAACATTTATTTTGAAGAGAGAATAGTGCATACAGGTCAGCATTATGATGACAATATGTCTAAAGTATTCTTTGAAGAATTACAGATTCAATCTCCTTCAGTAAATCTCGAGGTTGGCTCAGGTTCCCATGGCCACCAAAGTGGCGTTATGCTTGAACGGATCGAAAGAATACTCATAGAGTTCAAGCCAGAATTAGTGCTGGTTTACGGAGACACGAATTCAACGCTTGCAGCATCTCTTGCAGCATCGAAACTTCATATCCCTGTTGCTCACGTCGAAGCTGGATTGCGAAGCTTTAATCGTCGGATGCCGGAAGAGATCAACCGTGTTGTTACAGATCATCTCTCAACAATATTATTTTGCCCAACAGATGTAGCTGTACAGAATCTTGCTAAAGAGGGAATTACTAAAGATGTTCATCAGGTAGGTGACGTAATGTACGATTCTGTTCTTTTTAATTCTGATTTGTCGGGGACATCCAGCAATATCCTCAAGCGGCTATCTCTAAAAAATAAATCTTTTTATCTTGCAACAATTCATCGTGCTGAAAACACAGATAATAAAGCAAGATTAGAGGGTATTTTGGATGCATTTAACAGTATAGATGTTCCGATAGTATTACCATTACATCCACGAACAAAGAAAGCCCTGGGAACAAAGCTGGGCAAATTCAATAATGAGGTAAGAATAATCGATCCCGTTTCTTATCTTGATATGCTGGCATTGGAGAAACACGCGAGAATCATATTTACTGACTCGGGGGGCGTACAAAAGGAAGCGTTTTGGCTTGGCGTCCCCTGCATAACATTACGAGATGAAACGGAATGGATAGAACTGGTTCATGCAGGCTGCAATCAAATCGTTGGCGCTGATACTTCTGCAATACTTGAAGCTCTCCTGAAAGCGGAAGCAATTGTCGAACACGGATTTCCATCATATACTTCCGATTTATACGGTGATGGTTGTAGTTCAGAAAAAATAGCAGCGATCTTGGGAAAGATGGGACAAATCAGCGTTTCTTGAAAAATTTACAAAGGAATATTCATTGAAAACATTTGCCTTAATCGGAGCATGTGGTTATATCGCTCCACGACATTTACGGGCCATCAAGGATACGGGCAATGCTCTCGTCGTTGCGCTAGATCGGAGTGATTCAGCAGGAATTCTTGATTCGTATTTTCCGGATGCCCGCTTTTTTACAGAGTTTGAACGTTTTGACCGTTATCTCGAAAAACTGAGGCATAAAGGGGAGTCGGTGGATTATGTATCGATCTGCTCGCCAAATTACCTGCATGATGCCCATGTACGTTTTGCTCTGCGAATTGGTGCCGAGGCTATTTGTGAAAAACCTCTGGTGATCAATCCATGGAATGCCGCGGCACTGGGGGAGATTGAAGCAGAAACCGGACGCCGGATTAATACGATTCTACAGCTTAGACTGCACCCGGCAATTCAGCAACTTAAGCAACAGATTGACAACTCTCCCGGAGATACTAAGTTTGATGTGGACTTGACGTATATTACCTCTCGTGGACGATGGTACGAAGTTTCCTGGAAAGGGGACGAAAGTAAGTCCGGCGGGATTACCACGAATATCGGCATTCACTTTTTTGACATGCTGACTTGGATTTTCGGTCGGGCCCAGGAGAATGTGGTGCATTTGCATAAGGCCGATAGTGCAGCCGGGTATTTGGAACTAGAGCGGGCCCGGGTACGCTGGTTCCTTTCTCTTAATCGGAAGGATCTTCCAGTACTTTCAAAAACAGAGACGCCAATGACATATCGGTCTGTTCGGATCAACGGGAAAGAGCTGGAGTTTTCCGGGGGGTTTACTGATTTGCACACTGAAAGTTATAAAAAAATCATAGCCGGCGAGGGATTTCGCTGGCGAGATGTAATGCCTTCGCTGGAAATTGCTCATGTAATCCGTCATGCGACACCGACCGGCTGCAAAGGAGACTATCACCCCAATTTAATTAGGTTGAAGGAAGATGGCTAAAACAGAACCCCTCTATTTTGTGCATGAATCTGCTTGTGTAGACCAACCCTGTCAAATTGGGGATGGGACGAAGATCTGGCATTTTTCACATATCTGCAAAGGAGCAATCATTGGCCAAAACTGCAATATCGGGCAGAATATATACATTGCCAGTGGAGCTGTAATCGGGAATAATGTTAAGATTCAAAATAACGTTTCAGTCTATGAGGGAGTGGTTTTGGAGGATGATGTGTTTTTGGGACCCAGTTGTGTTCTGACCAATATCTCAAATCCCCGTTCGCAGGTTGTTCGCCGTGGGATCTACGAAAAAACCCATATTCGTCGGGGAGCAACGGTTGGGGCTAATGCTACGATTGTCTGTGGAAGAACACTTGGTCGATATGCTTTTGTAGCTGCCGGTGCCGTCGTGTCAACAGATGTGCCTGATTATGGTTTTATGATAGGCGTTCCGGCCAGACGAAAAGGATGGATGAGCCGTCACGGTCATATCTTACAAAATCCTGACCAGGAAGAGCTATTGGTTTGCCCGGAAAGCGGATATCGCTATCGGGAGACAGAGAAAGGTCTGCTCATATGTTTAGACTTGGATGAGGATGCTCCATTGCCTGAAGAGAAGGCTGTTGGCCGAAAGCGATATCGTGACTTCAAGTAAATCAAGATGCTTTACCGAGACAATCTTTTGTAGATGCTTTTATCCAGGAAGGAACGACAGTGTTTATGGCCCCTTGTTTCACCTGCTATCGCCGAAAACTCCGCCTTAAACCACTGTCCAGTTTTTGCCGGCACGCTCAAATTCGTCTAACAAAAAAGCTTGTGCGGATATTTAATAAAGAGTATATTCTCCCCTATGAACACAGTAAATACATCTAAATCCGTTGAATTGTCTGTCGTTGTACCGATGTACAATGAAGGAGAATCTGTCAGCCAAAACGTAAAAAGATTTGCAGAAGTTCTGGAAAAACTCGATATAAACTGGGAATTGATCCCTGTCAATGACGGTTCTACCGATGACACAAAAGAACAGCTTGAAAAAATCAAAGCTGACAACGACAGAGTTCATTATGCCGGCTACGATACCAATCGAGGACGGGGGTATGCCCTGCGTACAGGAATAAATGCATCAACGGGGAAATATGTTATAACCACCGAAGCAGATATGAGCTATGGAGAAGAGATCATAGGCCGGCTCTATCACGAATTGATAAAAAAACAAGTAGATATTTTAATCGCTTCGCCATATATGCCCGGAGGCAAGCTGGAAAATGTACCATTTGCCCGTGCAACTCTTAGCCGTGGAGCAAATTGGCTATTAAAACGTGCTGTTTCGCCCCCGATCAGCACTGTAAGCGGTATGACACGCGGCTATCGCGGTGATGCAATTCGCTCAATCCCACTTGAAGAAGACGGCAAAGAGATCCACCTGGAGATTGTCTCAAAAGGCAGTGTACTTGGATATAAATTTGATGAGATACCAGCAACGCTTGCCTGGAGATTCTCCGAAGAACGAATCCAAAAAGCGAGTAAATTGGGAATTAAAACTGTTAAACACATCTTCAGCCATTTACTTTTTGGCTTCAGCGAAGCTCCATTTTTGCTTTTTGGTACTTTCGGGATATTTCTATTTTCTGTCGGACTGATAACAGGGGGATATTTGATCTGTCAGTATCTTTTTGCCAGCAGGACCAGCGGAGTTTTAGTCGGCACAAATTTGACTTGTCTTATTTTTATGCTAGGAGGATTTTTTTCGTTTTTACTCTACTTTCTTTCATATCAAAATCGAGAAACCAAGCGTGAAATATTGAAAGTACGTCAAGCGATTCGCTTATTAAAACAGAAATCGGAAGAAACTCGCAACACGGATGAATAAATATGGGAAAGAACATGGCTGTTCAAGAACAGATCAAAATCAAGCATTTTGAAACTATTACAAAATGGTGGAACAACTCGTTACCAGTCAGCAATCAAACATTCTGGCTGCTAACGATAATCCTTGGTGCATTGGCTATTCGTATTTGGCTGGTTTTCACTAATGGTTACGGTTGCAGACCGGATACGTTTTCATTTCTTACTCAAGCACACGATCTTGTAAATGGACATTGGGACAGATGGTTTTATATTAATACCAAACCGCCTGTTTACAGCTTTTTGCTCGCGGGCGGGATCAAATCAGGCTTAAATGAAATGGTATTTTCGAAATGCATAAGCATCTTTATGAGCATTGTCTTTCTGCATCCCGCCTGGCTGATCCTCGGGCGACTAACTAAAGGGCCAGCACGAGTGCTGGCGCTGGCAGTAACTGCGTTTTGTCTGATAGTCGTAGAAATTTCTACGAGAATGACTTCGGATATTACATACGCAGTTGTTTTAATGTACAGCCTTTATTTTGCTTTATACAAAGGACTGCTTGACCAAAAAACAAAAGGATTTATCATTGGAGGTGTCCTTTTGGGCATTGCATTTTTAACACGCAGCGAAGCAATAATATATCTGCCATTGGTCACAATATTTGCAGTCTGGGGAGCAATCAGAAATAGAATTGCCTGGAAAACCGCCGCCAAGTCACTGCTGTACCCAACCATTGCTGTCATTGTTCTTGCCCCGCAGGTAACATTGCTTTGCCGATACGAAGGAAGATTTCTGCTAAGACGAAATGCAGGAAATCTAATTGCGGAAAGCATTAACAAAGCACAAATAAATCTCCCGACTGTTGCTGAATCTGTTTCAACAAAAGCGAATGATGACACATCTAAGCTCCGGCAACTATCGACCGCTGTATATAGAATGATTGTTACAGTTGCGGTAAATTCATCTGACTATATAACTGATAAAATTCCCACGGCAGTCGGCTATGTGCCGGCATTATTTTTGATAATTGGGCTTATTGCCTGCGGGAAAAAGTCATTTCAGTTTTCGCCAGAATCAATAACACTATTAAGTTTTGTCTGGACGCTTGTCGTCCTTTCCCCCATAGAAGCCCACAGCAGATTTTTAATCGGTGTACTTCCGATAATTGCTGCTCCAATCGCAACAGGGATCATTATTTTATCTGCTAAATTATTACAGAATAAACCCGCAGAATTCAGTGATAAACAACTGGAAAAGTCATCAATCCGTCTTGTTATTATATTTTTCATTCTGGGAGTCATTGGTCCAACTGCCGCACGGGTTGCAACACGGAATCCATATGATGGAACTGAAATTATCGCGACGGGTAAAGTATTTGCTGAGATAATTAAGAATAACCCCAGTGATCAATCGAAGATAATATTAACTAATGTTGGGGAGTCATCACGCCTTAAATATATCACTGGCATGCCGATGGTATTACTTCATGAAAAGAAAGCGTATACCGCACAAGAAATTGAAGACATTTTAATTGAGCATCAAGCGACGAAATTCCTTGTAATTACGGAAAGATCCCGCAAGTCCATATTTCCGGATTTTCCTGTACTTTCGAAATGGGCCAAACATCTTGAAACCTGCCAAACACATCCAAAGTCAAAAAAGCCGGAACGAGTATATATCTTTCAAATCTACTCGGAAAAACTTATAGACAAATAGATCCGTTACGATTGAGTTTCTGCTGCGGTCTCTTTTATATCGTCGCATTCGTTTTCGGACTGTAGGAAAGAGTCGCAACGTCTGGTTAATTGCCGGCTGGCAAGCCCTCCGACGATAAACACAAATACCGCGTCAATTACACGCCAGGTTAATCCTGCAGCCAATACCGCTTGGTAATCCAAGCCCATCAATGAGGATATCCCGGCCAATAACCCTTCATATACTCCGGCATTGCCCGGGGTAATCTGAAATGCTAATGAAACATTGCCTAATGCGACCAAGACAACTATATAGTTCAAAGGAACCGATACGCCGTCTGTATTGAGTATGATTCCATAAATACAGCTTTGCAGAATGATCAGTGCGCTGTAACATAAAATAAGTCTAATTAAACACGATTTGTGACTTGCGAATCTCACCCATCCTTCAGCGAGATTCCCGACAAATGCCAGTATTTTGTTGTGAGATGTTTTTATTCTGACACGAATCATTGCAAGAACCAGCAATCCAATGATTCCAAAAGTTACCAGTAAAAGCGGTTTTGAAAACCATAGGCCATCACGAATCCCTATGAGAACCAATCCTGCACAAACCCAAAGCAAACCTGTAAAAATCGAAGTCAGCAACATACCTGACAAACTCGCAATAAACATCCCCGGAGAGAATTGATATCGTTTATTGAGATATACAGCTCTTGCAACCGCTCCGCCGCGCATTGGTATAAGCAGGTTGCCGAAACGAGTAGCCATACTTATTTCAAACGATTCTATTTTGCCAAGCTGAATTGAATACGGCAAAAGAACGCTCATCATAATCACAGCGGAGACTATATAATATAAAAAATCTACCAAAAATACAAGTGTGATTTTTGTCGCAGAAAGACTTGCAAAACCATCAAGAAAATTCTCCCAGTTCAAATAGAGATATATGCCTATTGCTGTAAATACCACTGCTAATACAGTTAAACGCACCACAGCCATAGATTTAACTGTACGTTTAGACTTCTGACTACTAGTTTCCATGAATTTGACCTTCGCTCTAAATTGTTTATCCATATAAAAGTTTTTTGTGTATTGGGACGATCTTGCCGAAATTCATACAATACTGGACAGTTCTCGCGTCCGGCGGTTTGATATTTTCTCTTCCCATTGCTTAACTCTTCTGCTGAAAGCATTTTGATTTTGGATAGATCCGTTCTCAAGATAACTGTCCATAAACACCGATCGGAGGGCTTCGTCCATAAAGCCGTCCGGCAGACTGAACAGAAAGGCGCCAAGATCCTTGGCCGCGGATCGATTTCCGCTTTGTCGGAGTTTCATCCGATGCAAATCGATCATGCCCAGTTCAAACCCGCCGGGGGCAGTGTCGGACATGACTCGATAGACATGCCAGATATAGGAGTCCGGCAGGCGGATTCGGGCGGAATGGATTTTCCGGAAGAGTTTTCCCAGGCGGATGACCAGATCGTTTCTCTGGGATTCTTCGAGAGAAGCCCAGGATTCTGCCAGGTAGTCCGTCAGGCAGGGGCCCTCGATCTGTTCAGTAATAAAAAAGGACCGCCGCTCGATTCCAGCGAGAGATTGGACCCCATAGCAGACCGGATGATAGGTTTCGATGCCGTGTTCAAGCAGTATTTTGGCGTTCCGCCATTCCACTTCTGCCTGTGAGCACAGTGCGCCATGGTACATAAAACCCGCCAGCATATCCTTAAAATGGGGCTGGGAAAACCGTTTCATATAAAATGTGCGATGTTGACCGTTGTCGTCAAGTTCGAGAACAACCACGTTCCGCTTGGTATTCTCGTTGATCGTCCGCCCCTCGCCGTAGTTGAAAAAACCGTCAAAGCAATGCAATTGATGCGATGCAAAAAAAGACTCCCAACCGGTTTCAAAAACGATTTTATCTTGCATTAGTTGATCTCGATTTTAATATTATATTTCTTCGCGGCGGAGTTTATCCCGGACTTGATCCGGGATCACCTGCGACCTAAAGTTATACCGCACCCGAGGGTCTCGATGTATAGGGATACAGCCCTAAAGGGTTAAGATCCGTTCCCTGATCTTATTATCCATTTTCCGTTTATACAGGGACAGTACCCACCGGTTGTGGTGCTTTTGCATCGAGTCCAGGTCGATCAGAACCGGTGTTTCACCATGGACCAAAAGGTTGCACGGTTTAAGATCGTTATGGATAAGCTTGTTTTGTGCCAGTTTCAGTGCCAAGTCCCGTGTTTTTTCCAACATCAGCTGCTTATTGTTTTCGGGCAGGTCTTCCCGATGCAAATAGCGACTGATATCCGGCCCGTCGACAAAGGCATTGAGAATATAAGACTGCCAGATGAGCCCGTATTTGCGCTCTTCAACAACCCCGATCGGCTCCGCACAAGGAATGTTTAACGCGGTCAATTCATGTCCAAACCGCCAGCACTTCATCGCTCGGCTCCCCTTGATCGTATGCCGCAGTGAATGCCACAGGCCCTGATGATTATATCGTTTGATGACAATATCCCGGTTGTTATAGCTGCAGCGAACAACCCGTGTGGCGGTGTCGTTTTTCAGGACATTTCCTGTTTCGGTCAGGGTTTCGATCTGCTTCAGGAAAGCCGCGGCCTTATCACCCCTGCAGAATGAAGTTAATAAATAACCTTTCAGGTTGCCGGCCTGAGCACTTTGAACTTTCCAATGCGTTCCGGAGGCGCTGTTTGTGATACCCGTATGCGTTCGGGATCGTTTTCTCAGGCGGCGGTCCATTTTTTTGAAAACAGAAGCCGCGATTCGCCTGGAACGGGCGGAACTAATATTGGCGGCTTGGATATAAGCCTTCCAGAATCGTTTTCGGTCAGTTTGTGTCAGACAGCCGGTGCCAATATTGAGCTGGATGAGGTTTTTTCGACGCAGCCAGAACGGCAGCATGGGATATTTCCGGGTTCGTTCATTATCGATGAGGTAGAATTTCCATTCAGAATTCTGCTCGGAAACGAATATATTTCCCCATCGCAAATCGCCGTGGCAGATTCCCGCCGTATGCATTCGGGCAATCGTTTGCCCAAATGCTGTGATCATGGGTCGTCGGTTTTTGAGCGATGCTGGTTCACCGCTGGCCCGGGCAAAGGCCAGAACCTCTGAAAGGGCAGTTGAATTCGTCATGCCTTGTGTGACTAGAATGTCCTCTGTATTCAAAATGCCGCCTTTTTTTTGCAATAATGCGATGATCCGCGGCGTAGAGAGACCATTCTGTTCAAGTGTCAGTGCGGCTCGAAAAGCCCTTTTGGCACGGCTGGGACGAAACAGGTGCCTGATCGCATCTGCCAGAGAACGGTGAGGAAATTTTTTCAAATACAGCGATTCCTCCCGGTTCTGCATTGTAATCGAATAGCGATAAACCTCCGCGGTATCCGAGGACCGGACCTTTTCAAAAGGGCTTCGACGCTCATCCAAACAGTCCGGATCCACCAGGCAGGATAAGGGCATATCCTGAAAGTTGACATGGACACAACCGCTCCATCCGCCCTCACGGATCCTCACATAATCCTTCAACTTGTTCTTATTATTCGTCATTCAAATTGCTTTTGTTAAAACTCAAAACAGTCCCGATTCATCGGGACGCTCTTTTGAGTTTCATTCGCTGGGGCTCTGAGCCTCTTTTTCATGATAGCCGTTAGTGCTGTAAACCACCCTGAGGCAAAGCCTTTGAGCCAAATCAATAAAGCCGAACACTTATTTTTTCGTGTCCATTCGTGCTATTCGTGGTTCAGGGTTTTTACCGAAATCTCGCCGATAGGTCCAAACCGCTCGCCGCCGGACGGCTTTCCAGAAACCCCGGTCCTCGTGTAAAGTCTGCCGCAGCGATTTTCCGGTGTACAGCGTCATAAACCGAAACAGATCGGTTCGATTCAATTCGATATCCATGGCTGAAAAATACAACCCGCCGATATCCTTGACCCGCCAGCGAAAGGGTACTTCGTTTCGCTGCTGAGCACGATGCAAATCCATTAGATAAAGTGTCGGCGGCTGTTTCCCCATCTCAGCTGCCTGCAGATTGCCCGTATCCATCAGAAAATGGCACAGGTAAAAATCCCGGTGATTGATCCCGCTGTTATGCAGTGTTTTTGCAATTTCGGCAACTTTTTGCAGCAACGCTTTTTTAATTACCGTGGTTGGCGGTTTTGTTCGCCATCGAGCACAGATATCTTCGAGACTGGCAACATTTGTCAATTCTTCTGTAACCAAAAAAGAGCGTTGGGTGGAAAGTATCTTGCCATCCTGACCGAATGCGGCAACCGCCATTGTATCAATACCGATAGTGCGAAGTCTGTCCAGAAGGGCCCGCTCATGACCGGCTCCGATGTGCGGTTTTCTCAGGTGGAAAAGTTCATCTAGTATCGCACCGATCCCACACTCAAAATGCTTTTTAATATAAAATCCTTTGCCGTCGATGAAAAATCGACCCGTCTTGCGGTTCTTAAAATCCCGAACGATATCAATATCGATCTTCAGGAAATCATCGACGCTTTTGAACGACTTAAAAATCTCTTTATAATCCGGGTATATCTCAATCATCCATTTCCTCGGCTTCTGACTACTGACTTCTGATATCTGACCGCTTGGGTTGTTAAGCCACTGAACAAAATCGTAAGGGAAAAGCAGAAGTTCTCTTCGAAGGATTCCTTTCGTTTTGGACAGCAAGGACGCCAATCCGACAAGCGGCTTAGAATCTGTGTCAATCTGTGTAATCTGTGGTTAACAATATTCGTGGCCATTTGTGTTTTTCGTGGTTCCTATTTTTTCTCGATTCTTCTTTGCACGGTTGACGATGATTTCAACGCCTTTTTCGACCATACTGTAAATATCGGCGTTTTGGCAGTATTCACTGCCGTTTTTACCATACTCCGCTCGTCGTTTATCGTTGGTCAGGATATCCCCGAGCAAGTAATTGAACCGCGTATGGTCAAATGGTTCTGTGCAAACGATCCCGCCACCCGCTTTCTGGATATAATGCGCGTACCCGCAGTTCCCGGTTGCTATGACAGGTAATCCAGCCACCAATGCTTCCAGCAGGACGCTGCCGGTCGTTTCTGTTCGTGCAGGGTGGATCAGCAGATCGGCGGCATAGTAAAAATTCGGGACATCCTTACGGCCACCTGTGAATTGGACCCGGTTGCCGATACCTGCCTTTCGGGCAATGGCATGAAACTTTTTGTTATTACCTTGACCGACCACAACATACCGGCAGCATTTTTTGAGATTATCCGACAGAGCGGCGATGGCATAAATGCCCCGGTCGATGCCCTTGGTATGAAAACTCGAACCCACGGTCAGAATCATGAGTTCATCTTCCGAAACGCCGAATGTCTTGCGAAATTCATTTCTTTCTTCGGCGGTCAATGGGTTTGCGATAAGCCTGTTGCGGTCAATTCCCGGCGGCAATAAGTGGATGCGATTCGTTGCGATACTATAAATTCGGCGAATCGACTCTGCTTCGGATGGGCAAATCAGCATCAATTCTGTGTTGCTGGTCGGGCCAAAGGCACTTGCTTCCAACTGGAGATAGGCACGATATCGCGGCAGAAAACGTAACCACATGCGATGCTGGTGTTGCAGTTTCCCTTTGAGACAAAGATCACCTCCAAAGTAGACGTCCAGGCCTCCGACTCGATTAAACCCGACAATGCAGTCAAAGTCTCGTTGCTTTCTGAGATTTCGGACAAAGCAATCCAGCTTTTGCATTGTCCCATGATTCGACGACGTCCTGAAATCGATGATTTGAACCTTAAGTGTTGGCTCATCGGGACCGTCCCATCGGCCGGTAAAGACCGTGACCGCATGGCCCGCCTGTGCGCACACAAGAGCAAACCGCCGCATGTCACGCTGCAGGCCGCCAAACTCAAAATACCGTTCAATTACAAACGCCAGTTTATATTTTGTCATTGCTTTCTTAACTTTTCTTTCGTGCTTGCTTTTGAGATGGACAACAGGCATCGCCGCTCTTGTACATCTGGCTTTCGTGCCCCTGAGGCACCTCTAAGTTTTTTTCAAACTGTCGACAGCATAGCGCTATCGGCAGTTTTGCTCGCTGGGCCTCTGAGGCCCTCCTTACATTCCTATATTCACACCTTCAGGTCGCCCTGACTTCTGAAAATTGAATGCTGATAGCTGAAAGCTCATGGCTCAAAGCGGACTTACTATAACAGAAAACGTCCGGATTACAAGCATTGAATCCCAAGGGCTGACCGAATAATGGAACAAAGTTGTAGGAGTTAACACTCTAAAATGACGGCAGTTTTATCTTGCAATTTCGACGCGAGATAGATATAGTAGTCCCGATTGAAAATTCCCGTTGGGTTGCGGCGATATAGGCCTCGCCCGAAAGGGCGAATCTTTCCCGCCGTGCACGCGCCCGTCGCGGCAGGAACTACGAACTAAAAACTACGAACTCTCAAACCGATCACCGGTCAGTTTGAGTTAACAAGAGGTTTTATTTTTGAGTCAGAACAAAAAACAAGAAGGATTCGTACTGTGGCTGACGGGGCTGTCCGGCTCCGGCAAAAGTACGCTTGCCGAACAGCTTCACGAGCATTTAGAGCGGTTGGGCAAAAAAGTCGAACGCCTGGACGGAGACATTCTGCGGGGAGTTTTTCCGAATACCGGTTTTTCCAAAGAAGCCCGCGACGAGCATATCAGGCGGGTCGGCTTTATGGCCTCGCGGTTGGAACATCACGGCGTAATTGTCATTGCATCGTTTATTTCACCGTATCGGGCGGCACGGGATTTTGTCCGAAACCTGTGCGGTCATTTTATCGAAGTGTATGTCAAGAGCTCGCTGGACGAGTGCCAACGGCGTGACGTGAAGGGTCTGTATAAAAAGGCGCTGGCCGGGGAAATCAAAGAATTTACCGGCATTGATGACCCGTATGAAGAACCGAATCAGCCGGAAATTACAGTGGATACGGAACATCAGACAGTTGAGCAGTCGATGACACAAATTATGGATTATTTGAAACCTTATTTACAGGATTAGCACGTGGATCATTTGGATCATCTGGAAAGTTTGGGCGTTCATATTCTGCGGGAAGCGTATGCCAACTTCAAGAGCTTGTGTATGCTCTGGTCTATCGGCAAGGACAGCACCGTTCTCTTGTGGCTGGCGCGGAAGGCCTTTGGCGGGCATGTACCGTTTCCGCTGGTGCATATCGATACGCATTACAAAATCCCGGAGATGATTGAGTACCGGGATCGACTGACGAAAGAGTGGCATCTGGATATGGTTTATGGCGAAAACCGCGAAGCGCTGGACACCAGGAAGACCTTTCCCGATGGTAACGCCGACCGGCTGACCTGCTGCAAGCTGCTCAAGACCGAGGCGCTGAAACATACGCTCAGCGGACAGTGGCCCCGATACCGGTTCAATCATGCACTGGGTCGGTATGAAGTCGATGCCAACACCGAGCCGTTTACCGGTGTGATTGTCGGTCTGCGGGCGGATGAGGAAGGGTCACGATCCAAGGAACGCTATTTTTCACCGCGCGACCGGCAGAATGAATGGGATATTGCCGACCAGCCGCCGGAATTCTGGAACCAGTTCAAGACCGACTTTGCCCCAGGCACACATGTACGGGTCCATCCGCTGCTGGACTGGACCGAGTTGAATATCTGGGAATATATCGACCGGGAAAAGATCCCAACGGTTTCGCTGTACTATGATCAGGGTGACGGAAAACGGTTTCGTTCTCTGGGGTGCTATCCCTGCACGTTCCCGATTGAGTCGCAGGCAAAAAATCCGAAAGACATTGTCGAAGAACTTCGCAGCGGCCACTTGTCGAACATCGCCGAACGCTCCGGCCGGGCACAGGATGCCGAAGACGGAGGCGGTCTGGAAACACTCAGACGTGAAGGATATATGTAATGATGAAACAACATGCAAGACCGTCCCGATCGATTGCCAAATCGTTCAGTTGGCGTATTTTGGCGACCTTAACGACCATGATACTGGTCTGGATCGGCACCGGACAAGTCAATACCGCGCTGGCTATCGGAGGTGCGGAGTTTTTTATCAAGATGATTGTCTATTACAGTCATGAACGGGCATGGGCACGAATTTCTTGGGGATTGGTACCGTATGACAAATAAAAATGAGCAAATGAATATCGTTATTGCCGGACATGTAGATCACGGCAAAAGCACTGTCATTGGGCGACTGCTGGCCGATACCGATTCGCTGCCGAAGGGCAAACTGGCGCAGGTCAAAGAAACCTGTCGGCGAAACAGCAAGCCGTTTGAATACGCGTTTCTGCTGGATGCCCTCAAGGATGAGCAGTCGCAAGGGATTACCATTGATGCGGCCCGCGTCTTTTTTAAGACGCCCAAGCGGCATTACATCATCATTGACGCACCCGGGCATATCGAGTTTTTGAAAAATATGGTCACGGGCGCCTCGCATGCCGAAGCGGCCTTGCTGGTGATTGATGCCGAAGAAGGTGTCCGGGAAAACTCCCGCCGGCACGGCTACATGATCTCCATGCTGGGCATCCGCCAGATGGTGGTACTGGTCAACAAAATGGATCTGGTCAACTACGACCAGCAGGTTTTTGATTCGATTGTTCGGGAATATACGGCATTTTTAGATGGAATCGGCCTGACGGCCAAAGCGTTCCTGCCGGTCAGTGGTATGCAGGGCGATACGATTGCGGCATTGAGCGATAAAATGCCTTGGTACACCGGCCAAACGGTATTGGAGTCGCTGGATAGCTTTCAAAAAGAAGCCCTGCCGGTCGATAAGCCCTTCCGCATGCCGGTACAGGATGTGTATAAGTTCACCAAAGCCGGGGACAAGCGGCGGCTGGTCGCCGGAACGGTCGATACCGGGACGGTTTCAGTCGGTGACGAAGTTGTTTTCTACCCGTCAGGCAAACGAAGCATTGTAAAATCATTGGAGCGATTTAACGCCCCGTCTCCCAAAGAGTTTTCTGCCGGAAACGCAGCCAGCTTTACACTCCAGCAGCAGATTTATATTGCACGCGGCCAGATGGCCGCACGAGCCGACCAACCCGCGCCTCAGGTCAGCAAACGACTTCGCGTCAATCTGTTCTGGATGGGCAAAAAACCGATGGAAAAGGGTAAAGATTATATCCTGAAAGTCGGAACGGTGAAAGAACCGGTGCGTATCGAAGAGATTACCAGTGTCATGGACGCCTCGGATCTAAGTTCCGCACGCCAAAAAGACAGCATCGACTATCACGACGTTGCCGAATGCATTTTGTGCTGCCAGCATGCCGTCGCGTTTGATGCAATTGACGACATTTCCGCGACGGGACGGTTTGTCATCGTGGATGAGTATGAGATTCGCGGCGGCGGCATCATTCGCGAAGCGCTGGCCGATGACCAGCAGCAGATGCGTCAGCAGGTCATGCAGCGTAACCTGAAATGGACCGGTAGCAGCATTGGCCGGGAACAGCGGTGGGAACGCTATAACCAGAAGGCTGCCCTGATCCTCATTACCGGTAAACGAAACACCGGGAAGAAAACACTGGCCCGTGCCATTGAGCAGCAGCTGTTCGCCGATGGTAAAACGGTTTACTTTATGGGCATCGCCAATGTGCTGTACGGCGTGGATGCGGACATCAAAAAGCCTGGTCCCGACCAAACACATCGCCCAGAGCATCTGCGGCGATTGGCCGAAGTGTCCAACATTCTGTTGGATGCCGGCGTGATTTTGGTGGTTACGGCCATCGGTCTGACGAAGAAAGAGCTGGAAATCATTCAAAATGTGGTGGACAGCGACCTGATTGAACCGATCTGGCTGGGTGAAGAACCAACCGATATTGATTTCGCGATGAAAATCCCCGACCTGGCAGATCTGGATGAAACGCTGGGCAGCATCAAAACCCTCCTGCAAAACAAGGGAATTATCTTTAAGCCATAAAAAAGAAAGACGCCGGCTTCATGGATTATGCAGACGTATTGAAACGGATCGAAACGGCGCTCGCCGCGGCAACAGAAGCACTCGAAGAATTCACGCCGGGCAAAATTCAATCTGCGTTGAAAACCGGCGGCGATCCGGTCACCGAAGCCGATGTCCTGCTGGATAAAATTTTGAAAGCAGAACTGCTGCGCCAAGGGGAGGGCTGGCTGTCGGAGGAAACCAAAGACGATCTTTCCCGCCTAAACAAAGAGCGTGTCTGGATTGTGGACCCGCTGGACGGCACGCGCGAATTTATCCAGGGCATTCCCGAATGGTGCATCTCCATCGCCTATGTCGTCAACGGCCGGCCGGAAGCGGCGGGCATCTGCTCGCCGTCGGCACAGCAGACCTTTCTTGGCACCCGTGCCGCCGGCGTAATGCTCAACGGCAAACCCGTTACGGTCACCGATAAACGCGATCTGCTCGGCGCGACGGTCCTGGCCAGCCGCAGCGAGGTCAAGCGGGGCGAGTGGAAGCGGTTTGAAAACGCGCCGTTCGAGATGATCCCGATGGGCTCAGTGGCCTATAAAATGGCGCGGATTGCGGCGGGGCTCAATGACATCACCTTTACGCTGGTGCCTAAGAATGAATGGGACGTCGCGGCGGGGTGGCTCTTGGTCGAGGCCGCCGGCGGTAAAGTGCTGGACAAAAATGCAAACCCGCGAGTCTTCAACCAGCAAAATCCTCTTTTGCCGGGCCTGTTTGCAGCGAATACGGACATTCTGGAAAAACTGTTGGATATGGGTTTGAGTGAATAACCGTTCTGGAAAATAGCTGCGCCCGAAAGGGCAAATCCTTCCCGCCGTGCACGCGCCCGTCGCGGCAGGAACCACGAGCTACTAACTACGAACCACGAACCACGAACCACGAACCACGGTGAGTTTTCGGCAATGCTGAAAAAAAATATTTTGAGGTGCCAATGCTTTGCAACCGGTCGTTGTAGTTCCAGGGCATCCAGTCCGCCGGGGATGCCATTGCGGTATTGATGTGTTTTTGCAAC
>Ga0224495_10000430_pt1 | contig 33895 bp, 31 predicted proteins | sample SF_Jul11_sed_USG_FD_168128 | JGI IMG/M metagenome (GOLD analysis project Ga0224495, IMG submission 168128) | Sediment microbial communities from San Francisco Bay, California, United States - SF_Jul11_sed_USGS_4_1 | ecosystem: Environmental > Aquatic > Marine > Sediment | place: USA: California... | reverse complement strand
ATTTGGTGTTACGGTTCAATCGGCAGTAGCACACTTTCTATAATCAGAAAATATCCGGATCACTTTGAACTTGTTGGAATTTCTTATCATGAGAATATTGATCTGGCAATTTCTATACAGTCTGAGTTTAAGGCAAAAAATATTTGTTGCACATCTGTTGAGCAGTATGCTGAGCATAAGTACAAGTGGAGTTCTTTGGGTATCAATATTGTTTCTGATGTCAGGGATCTTCTGGATTGTGACTATACCCTTGCTTTGAATGCTGTTGTCGGCGCAGCCGGGTTGCAGACTACATTTAAGGTTTTGAGTGATGGAAAAATATTACTTCTGGCCAATAAAGAGTCTCTTGTAATGGGGGGTGAGTGGCTTTTGAAGATTGCAGCAAAAAATGGAGCCAGAATAATGCCTGTTGATTCAGAGCATAACAGCGTATATAGATTACTGGCAAATCGGAGTGATTATAGAAAAGTAATATTAACTGCATCTGGCGGAGCTATCCGGAATTTTCAGCTTGAAGCAGTTCCCTCATTAACACCCAATCAAGTTTTGAAGCATCCGGTATGGAATATGGGTGCAAAGATAACTGTAGATTCAGCAACGATGGTAAATAAAGCACTTGAAATTATTGAGGCACATTTTTTATTTGATATTCCCTATGAGAAGTTAGATGCAATTCTTCATCCTGAGAGCTATGTTCATGCAATTGTAGAAAATATGGATACTACAACTTTCTATCATGTTTACAAACCTGATATGATTTACTCGATTGCTTATTGTCTTTTTTTTCCTGATTCTTCTCCTGAAATTTTAACAAATACGACACTATTGGAAATGCCTATATTAAAATTTTATTCGATTGATGACAAGCGATATCCAGCTTTTAAAGCAGGAGTAGATGCCGGGAAGGCTGGTGGTAGCTACCCCCTGATTTTCAATGCGGCAAATGAAGTAGGCGTAAGAGCCTTTTTAGATGGTAAAATCTTATTTGGTGATATTTCAAAATTAATAGCGATCGCACTTGATTCAGTGAAGAGCAACAACAGATACTCGGAAAATATGGAAGAACTTATGGAGTTGGATTCTATTGCCAGGAATTTTGCTGCACAAACTATCAATGAAAGGTTTATATGATTTTTTTTGATGATATAAAAAAAGAGCTGACCAGCTCTCTGTCAAGAGTATCTCACGTGATAATCAAGCTGGGTACAGGTGTTCTTACAAGGCACATTGATAAAAACGATGAAGAGTTTTTTCTCAAGCTTGCGGATCAGATAAAAATTATTCAGTCAGAAGGAAAAAAGGTTCTTTTAGTCAGCTCAGGAGCTGTCGGTTTCGGAAAAAAAATATGGAGCAGTAAAATTGCTCATAGAGATCCGGATCTTTTTTCGCTTCAGGAAAAACAGGCTTTAGCATCTCTTGGACAGAGCCTGCTAATGGATACTTACCGTTCAGAATTTGATAAAAGGCACTTAATTGCTGCTCAGATTCTGGTATCGATATCAGATTTTCAAAAAAGATCACACTTTATGCATTTAAAAAATACCCTTGATAAACTTCTTGAATGGGGAGCTGTTCCCGTAATCAATGAAAATGATGCCGTTACGGTAGAAGGGTTACGTTTTGGAGACAATGATACTCTCTCAGCGCTTATTGCTGGAATGTATCCATCAAGTTGCCTGATCATATTGACTACTGTTGATGGATTTTATATGAATGGGGAAAAGGTGGATCTTCTTACGAAAGTGACGACGGAAGAGATGAAGGCGGCAGGAGACCCTTCAAAGGGTGGTGTCGGGGGTATGCGAACGAAGCTTGTGGCAGCACGTAAAATACTTCTTTCAGGACAGATTATGAATATTGCATCAGGGAAAGATCCTTCTATAATTTCCGGGGTATTGAAAGGTAATTCTGTTGGCACATGGTTCATACCTGAAAATATGAACGTATTTAATGCAAAAAAAAGATGGTTACTTCATCATAAGTACAGTGATGGAAAGATTTTTATTGATCAGGGCGCAGAGAATGCTTTATATAATAGCGGTGCTTCGTTGTTAATTGTTGGAATTGTGAGTGCCGATGGAAATTTTATGAAGGGTGATAGTGTGGATATCATTAATCTGGATCACAAAATTATCGGGAGGGGAGTGGTTTCTGTAAACAGGTCAGATCTCGACAAACTAATGTCGGCAAATAGTATAACCAGGGGTAAAGAGATAATCCATAGAGATTCGCTGGTGATATTTAATAGAGAAGAGCAATAAGGGGGAGTAAATGCCGATAATACGTAATTTTCTTTTGGTGATATTTTTTATTTTTACAGTTTTAGCCATAATTGGTGTATTTATTTCACCAACCTGGGAGGTTTCAAGAACAATTGAGATAAATGCCCAGAGTGAAAAAATTTTTGAAAACATTAATAATGTAGAAAAGTGGCCTGAGTGGATTCCATGGAATAGAGAAATGGATAATACTCTATATTATGAATATATGGGACCAAGGGGGGTTAATGCCAGACTTTCCTGGAGCGGTAAAAAAATAAATCCTGGAAAAATTCTTATAACAAAAAGTGATCCATCGCATGGAATTGAGTATGATATGGAACTGGGTTATAGAACGATGAAGGTAAAAGGCTTTCTAACATTTGAAAAAAAAGGAGATATTTATTTAGTTACCTGGAAAGATACGGGGAGCACTGGTCATAATTTTCTGGCAAGAATATTTACGGGAAATCTCGATGAACTAATAGGGCCTGATTTTGAAAAGGGACTAAAAAATCTTAAATATATATGTGAAAATGGGAAGTGACGATAGTTTGTTTGCAAAAACCGTTGAAGAATTAATCAACGCAAAAAATCCTTTAATTTTAACGGGAGCAGGAATTTCGAGAGAAAGTGGAATTCCTGTTTTTCGCGGAAAAGAGGGGTTATGGAACAGCCACAGGGCGGAAGATCTTGCGACTTTGAATGCTTTTCAGAAAAATTCAGAACTTGTCTGGGAGTGGTATAACTGGCGCAAAAAAATTGTTCTTGCAAATCAACCCAACAGGGCCCATCATGCTCTTGTAAAAATTCAATCATTATTGAAATCGCTTCCTGTAATAACACAGAATGTCGATGGATATCATTCTGATGCAGGTACAAAAAATTTAATTGAAATGCATGGAAACATATTTCGTACAAAATGCATGGACTGCAGCAATGTATCATGGCTTCGTACTCATGAGAGCAGCAAGCCTTTGTGTGATAAATGCAGAGGTTTGTTACGTCCGGATGTGGTATGGTTTGGTGAAATGCTCGATCATCAAGTGATGAGTGAAATCGAAAAACTTATGAAGAAATGTGATCTTATAGTTGTAATCGGAACTTCAGGTGTAGTGTATCCTGCTGCAGGTTTTGCAGGCCGTGTTTTTGGAAAAGGTGGGTCGGTAATAGAAATCAATATTGAACCTTCTATTGATTATGCAATTTCAATAGAAGGAGCAGCAGGTGAGGTATTGTTAAGTTTGCTTCAACTATTGGAGTCAAGATTAGACAGTAAATAAGAGGCAGCATTTTCGGCTGCGCCAGATTTGCCCATAACATTTTGAAGTTTTTTAAATTCGGATAACATATTTTTTTTATATTTTTGGTTATTCATTATTTTGTTGAGTTCTTCATAAACAGATTCGATCTTCATATCAAATTGAATAAACTCTCTGGTTACCAGTTTATTAAGGATAATATTAACAATTCCAATATATTTCAGATTAACTATTAACTTGCCTATCCAATAGGTTAACAGGGAAGTTTTGTAGATAATCAGATGTGGTAAATTAAAGAGTGCGCATTCGAGAGTTATTGTGCCAGAACAGGCTATTGCTGCCTCGGCACTCTGCAAAACAAGGTGAGATCCTTCTTTTATAATATGAATATACTCTGGTAAGTCAAACTCTTGAACCATGTTGTAAATGGTTTCTGTGGGTGTGGGTAACAAGAATACCGTATTTTGATTATGCTGGTGGTATTTTGCTGCAACATTTACCATAAAGGAGAGATGTCTTTTTATTTCAGATATTCTTGAACCTGGCAGTAATGCAATGATTTTTTTTGATTTAAATTTATTTTTCAATGATTGGACCTTTGACTTCAAGCTGATTTTTGAGTGCTTTATTAAATCAAGAACAGGATGACCAATGTAGGTTGCCTGAATTGATTCTTTCTGGTAAATTTCTAATTCAAATGGATAGAGGCAAAGAATTGCTTTTATATTTTTTTTTATGGTTTTAATGCGGCTATAATGCCATGCCCATATTTGAGGAGAAACAATGAGGTATGAGTTTATATTTTTTTTGCTGAGTAGTTTTGCAAGATGAAGGTTGAATCCGGGAAAGTCGATTAAAATTACATTTTTGATATTCTTTTCCAGGCAGTATATTACCAGTTCGTGTGCAATTTTTTTTAATTTTTTGTAGTTTTGAAGCGCTTCAAGGAATCCAATGGTTGCCATAGCATCAATATCAAACAAGATATCGACACCTGTTTTTTTCATGTTGATTCCACCACATCCTGCAAATGAGTATTTGGTTTTCTCTTTTTTTTTAAGGGCCTTGACTACTGCAGCGCCTAGGTTATCTCCAGATGCTTCACCTGCAACAATAAGCAATGGTGACTTCATAGCTTTTCTTCGACGTAATATTCTTCAAAAAGTAATTTCTGGTTGCTGTAAAACCCATTACTACTTTCGGGCAATATGGGATAATTCCCATCAAAACAGGCGGTGCAGTGGTTGTCATTATCATAGCAGGAGTTTTTCATTCCCTCGATAGAGAGGTACGAGATGGAATCCACACCAAGGTATGTTCTGATCTGCTCTATTGAGTGGTTATGAGCAATTAGCTCCTCACTTGTGGGAATGTCAATTCCATAGTAACAAGGGTATAGAGTGGGGGCGCTGCTGATTCGAACGTGAATCTCTTTTGCTCCACTGTTTTTTAACATTTTAATAATTTTTTTCTGTGTTGTTCCCCTCATGATACTGTCATCAATAACTACAACTTTTTTATTTTTGACTACATGTTCAATAGCGTTATATTTCAGTTTTGCTCCAAAATCACGGATTTTCTGATCGGGCTCTATAAATGTTCTGCCAATATAGTGTGAACGTATAAGACCCATATGAAAAGGAATTTTTGACTGGTCTGAATATCCAAGTGCTGCAATTGTTGATGAGTCAGGAACGGGAATAACTACATCGGCCTCCACAGGGCTTTCCTTGGCTAATTGTTGACCAAGGCGAAAACGGATATCATAGACTTCTTTATTGAATATTTTTGAATCTGGTCTTCCAAAATATACAAATTCAAAAATACATAAATTTTCACTGCACTTTGTAAATGGAAACGAAGACTGGATTCCCTGATCAGATATATATATCAATTCACCTGGTTCAATATCCCGGATATATTCTGCATCCATAATATCAAGGGCACATGTTTCTGAGGCAAAAACATAACCATCGTCTTTTTTTCCCATTACCAGAGGACGAAAACCATTAGGATCTCTCACGGCATAAATTGCATCTGGAACGAGAACAACAAGAGAGTAGGCCCCCTTGATTATTCCTAAAGCATAGGTTAAAGCACTTGATAGTTCGGCTTCATTGGAATTTGCCATTAGATGACAAATTACTTCTGTGTCGGCAGTCGTCTGAAATATTGACCCCTTCGCTTCCAATTCATGTCGAATGGACCATGCATTAGTCAGATTGCCGTTGTGCGCCATTGCGATGGTGCCAAATCTGGATTCTACTCTTATGGGTTGGGCATTTCTTAAAAAACTGGCACCAGTAGTGCTGTACCGGTTATGTGCAATTGCAGAGGACCCGATAAGTTGTTTAAGCTTCTGGTCTTTGAAAACATCCGCAACTTTGCCCATACCTGCAAATCGAAAGAGTCGTTCACCATCGGAAGATACAATTCCTGCACTTTCCTGTCCACGGTGTTGAAGAGCGTAAATACCAAGATAAGCATAATTGGCAGCCTCTGGTATATTGTATACCCCGACAATTCCGCACTCTTCTTTAGGATAATAGCTCTCTTTATTTTTCAGATTTTCATTATTATTTATAGTCATTTGTAACTACCGCGGATAAAAAGTTTGCTATATGCATGGTCAAGTATAATATTATTTAAATATTCCGGGGTTTGATCCATTTTCTTCTTCAGATCCTCCAAATTCTTTTTGAATGTAATCGAGCGGATCAATATCGACTGTTTTTTTGTTTGATTCTGTTGCAGATTTTGCATGATCAATTTCCTTTGTTGTAATTTTTTCTTCTTTTTTTACGGATGTATCAATAAAGGGAGTGCCGTTCTGGATAGAGCTGTTAAGGCTTGCTACTTTCTGCATCAAGGTCGAGATGGAAGGAAGATCCAGTTTTTGAAAAATGTCCACTATTGCAATTTCAAGGGTTATCAGAATTTCTGAAGAGTTGGTTGTTTGAAAAAAAGACCAATTTGAAAAAAGTTTATAAAATTTGTCAAATAATAAAACAAGCTCGGAATGATCCCAGCTTAAAAGTTGTTCTTTAAGAGTGTTTACCTCTTTGTCGGACATTATAAAGTCATTTGACTGAATCAGGCCATGTTTTAACAGCATGGTATTTTTTAAAAATTCCAGAAAATATCGTAAAAAGTTTTTTAAATTATATCCTTCGTGATACATTGTTTCAAGAACGAGCAGGCTATTTTTAAGATCTCTATTTTTTATATTCTGCAAGAAGGAAATATTCTGATCAAAGGGAATAATTCCAAGAACCTCAACCGCCATTTTTTTATCTATAGTCTCGCCACCGCTAAATGAAATCAGCTGATCAAGAATAGAAATTGCATCTCTCATCGATCCTTCTGCTTTTATAGCAACAGGAATCAGGGCATCTTCCTGATAGATTATTTGTTCGCTGGATAAAATAGATTTTAACCGGTTTACGATCTCCTGGTTATTAAATTTTTTAAAAGCAAAAGTCTGGCAGCGTGAAAGAATGGTCTCTGGGATTTTGTGATATTCTGTTGTAGCCATGATGAATACCACATGCTCAGGAGGCTCTTCAAGCGTTTTTAAAAGTGCGTTAAATGCTTCATTTGTCAGCATGTGAACTTCATCAATAATATAAATTTTATATTTTGAACGCATAGGTGAAAATCGCACATTTTCTCTCAAGTCACGAATATGTTCAATTCCACGATTGGACGCTCCGTCCATTTCAATAACGTCCATATTTTTACCTTCACTGATTTCCCGGCAATTTTCACATTTACCGCATGGTTGGGTAGAAACACCATTATTCAGGCAGTTCAGACATTTTGCTAATATCCTTGCTGTTGAAGTTTTTCCGACTCCTCTTGAACCGAAAAAAAGATATGCCTGGGCAATTCTTTGATGATTAATCGCATTCTGCAGGGAACGTGCTGCATGTAATTGTCCAATCAGATCCTGAAATCCGGAGGGTCTGTATTTTAATGCAAGTGAGTTCATGGAAAATTAATATAAATCCTCATATAAATGTTTTTTCTCCGGGGTGGATTTTTCATTGTTAATAGTGCTGCCACTATTATTGTTTATTGTTTCTTCTGTAGAAACCGGTTCTGTACCAGAAATAAACAGCTCCGTTATCGTTTCTCTGCAATCCGGAGTGGGCAGTTTTCCGGTGCTTTTACAGATAGTTATCTTTACTTCATCACCTTCCAGTACATAGGGCTCCTCTTTCTGTCTGTAGGGTTGTGTGTAAAATTGAAACTTTGCCCAGACAGGTGCAGCAATTGCTCCTCCAGCCTGTCCGGATCCAAGGGTTTTGGTTGGTTGGTCATATCCAATCCAGACAGCTGAGGTGTAACGTTCGTTAAAACCGACAAACCATGCATCTTTAAAATTATTTGTTGTACCTGTTTTACCCGCAGCAAATCCGTTATATCCAACCTTTCGAACAACTTTTCCTGTTCCCTCATTAACAACATTTTTTAGTAAATCTGTCATAATTGCAGCAGTTGCTCGAGATATAATCTGTTCGGGTTCTTTTGATTTCGAAGAATAATCTTTAACCATTTTATTTTCATGATCCAGAATTTTTTTAATAAATGTCGGTTCAATAGAGTATCCTCCCCTTGGAAAAAGGGCAAATGTCTTTGTCATCTGCAAAGGGGAAACTTCATAAGAGCCCAGAGCAACAGTGAGGTTCGTCGGAATATCGTTTTCTTTAACATTCAGCTCTTTTGCCATTTGAGGAATCAGATTTTTAATGCCCACTTCTCTTGCAATTGCAATAGATACCATATTTGTGGAGTATGTCAGGGCTTCACGTACTGTGATAAAACCTCTGAATCCTCCAGAGTAATTTTCAGGAATCCAGAAATCACCATCAATATCAAGGAAAATATTGGGTGTATCCACAAACAGGCTGGCAGCAGTTATCTTTTGTTGATCAATGGCTGCAGCGTAAAGAATGGGTTTAAAAGTGGATCCTGGTTGGCGTTTCATCTGAACAGCTCGATTAATCTGGTTGGTGGCATTAAAAGGAAGGCCTCCTACCATAGAGGTTACTTCACCAGTAGCATTATCCATCTCTATCAATGCACCCTGAACAGGAATTGTGTCCAGAAGATAAGGGTTGTTTTTACGTGAATCATCCATTAGCTGTTGGATATTTTCATTCAAACCTGTAGCCATGTTTAAGATTTCAAGGTTTTCGAGAAGTTCATTGTAGAGGTAGAGCTGCGATTTAAGTACCAGATACTTTTTTTTAATTTTAAAGTCAGGCAGATCAAAAGCTGAGCGGATTAACTTTATGGAGTCACCGTATTCATCGGAAAATTTTAAATAATTTTTAAATGGTTGGGCTCGCGTCTGGTTATTTAGCTCTTTTAGCTGTTCCCATAAAACTTTTTGAGCAATATTCTGGTGATCTATGTCGAGGCAGGTGTAAATTTTATAACCTTTTGAATAGAGGTTTTCCTTGCCGAGTTCATTTTCCAGAATTTGTCTCATATATTCAGTGAAGTAGGGCGCAAGATCTTCTCGTGAACCAAAGGCTGATTCAGTGGGGGAGAGTTGCAGAGTAGAGTAATAATCCAGCAGTTTTTCATACTCTGCGGTTGCCTGTGAAAGTGTGATCATGTTCAGATCTACCATGTTCAAAAGGGCAGTTAATGTTTTCTGCTGAGACCCATGCGGATTTCTTACTGGAGAATAATAATTGGGAGCAGAGGGCAGGGTTGCAAGGATTGCAGCTTCACCTATGGAGATCTCTTTAGCGCTTTTGTTGAAGTAAAAATGGCTTGCGGCTTCGATACCGTAATTACCGTGACCAAGATACAACTCATTTAAATAAAGGTTCAAAATCTCATCCTTGCTGAAAGTGAGCTCCAGATAGAGAGAGATAAATGCTTCTTTTATTTTTCTTACATAGGTACGACTTCTATCTGTTAAAATGATTTTGGTTAACTGCTGTGTTATGGTAGATCCACCTTGCCTGATATCTCCTGATAAAAAATTGACCATTAATGCGCGAATAATTGATGAGATATTTATACCATAATGGGAATAAAATTCATTATCTTCCATTGCAAGAAAAGCCTGTGGAAGATAAACCGGCAGATCGTTAATTTTCACTACGATTCTTTTGTCTTTAAAGTAGGTAGAAATTACTCTTCCTTTTCGATCCAGGAGCTGGGAGGGTATAGGTGGAGTGTAGTTTTTTAGATTGTTTATAGCTGCAAAATCAATCCAGCTGACAATAAAAATAGTTGATATGAAAAAAATAGAAAGCATCAGAATTCCGGCTCTTTTTATTATTTGCGAGCGACTGCGGGTAGAGAGGTAAAAATAGTTAATCAATTTATAGCTCAGGGCTGTTATAAATTGAATAATGAAATCCATGTCTGAAAAATATGTTCTGATATGTTCTGTAAAGTAAATTCAACTCTTGATAACAGAATTTAATTTTTTAATGAGAGCGGCAGTTTTGAATCTTTTTTCGTTTATTGTTTATCGCTACGATGGATATGCAGATAAAATTTAAGGTTAATTTTAATATCGTTGGAAATATTTCCTTCGAGTAGATATGTTCTTGAGCGTTCAGAAAGTCGATCAAAGGGGACAACCTGGCGCCATGTCGAATTACCGGGAGCCTCCCAGTTGGTTTCTATTGAAGTTTTATTTTTTTTGTCATCTTTTTCTTTTTCAGAATTTTTACTGGTTTCGTAGGGTGAAAAAAAAGTGTTGTAATTGATAAAGCTATAGGCTGCGGAGGTATATCTTTTTTTATACTCTGCCTGGGTTACGGGTTGATATTTGTTGTTCCACTCATCGGTAAATGCGAGGTTGTAAAGATTGATAGATCTGCTTTTTTCTGATTTATTTACAACCGTGTACTCAATATAGGTCATTCCGGGCAATCTGATAATATCCTCTTCCTTGATAACCTGCCTGCTGATATACCATCCCAGGTCAACAGTATTCATGAATTTTATTTTTATCTGAATTTCATCATTTTCAAACACGGTCTCTGTGACTTTATTTCCTTTGGGAGTGCCAAAAATGTCAAAAATAGATGATTTTTTATTTTTTTCAGCCCTGGTTTCAGATGGTGAAATGGAGCGTGTCAAGGCGGGGTTACCGCAATAATCTGTGAAAAAGAGTAGAGTTAGAAGAAAAATCGCTCTCCTTGTCATTAGAGCAACAATAAAAAAAGTTTATTGATGCAGCAAAGAATATTTTTTGTTCTATCTTTTTTTAATAACTATTGATCATATGTTTGACGTAACGTTGAACATATGATTTTAGGAATTGGTGAAGAAAGTAAAATATATATTTGTAACCGGTGGAGTGGCAAGTTCTCTCGGAAAAGGTGTTAGTATCGCTTCTATAGGTGCCCTGCTTGAAGCACGCGGGTTCAAGGTGAATATACAAAAACTTGATCCTTATCTGAATATTGATCCCGGAACTATGAGTCCCTATCAACACGGTGAAGTATATGTAACTGAAGACGGTGCTGAAACAGATCTTGATCTTGGTTATTATGAACGTTTTACCAATGCCAGCTTAGCCCAGCAAAATTCAGTTACTACCGGACAGGTTTACTATACAGTTATTCAACGTGAAAGACGAGGGGAATATCTTGGCAGAACGGTTCAGGTTATTCCACATATTACCAATGAAATCAAAGCACGAATACAGATGCTTGAAAAAAACGATCCTGATGTCGACTTTATTCTTGTTGAAATAGGAGGAACAGTGGGGGACATCGAATCGGTTCCCTATATGGAAGCAATCAGGCAATATAGACTTGATCGAGGCATGGAAAACACCATGTTTATTCATGTAACACTGGTACCCACGATTTCACCTGCAGGAGAGGTAAAAACAAAGCCAACACAGCACTCTGTAAAAGAGTTATTAAATCAGGGGATTCAACCGGATATTCTTATATGCAGAGCGCTTGAGCCTCTTGATGAAGAGGTGAAGAATAAAATTTCACTTTTTTGCAATGTTCCGGTAAAGCGTGTGATTTCAGCTCCGGATATCAAACATACCATATACGAAATTCCCTTAATTTATCATAAAGAATTTATTGACGATGAAATAATCCGCTTTTTTAAAATGGAAGAACGCTCTCCTTTATTTCTGGGCAATATAAACCCGGTTCTGGAAAAATGGCAATCAGTAGTAAATGTTTTCAAAAACCCTGAAAATACTGTTAAAATTGCAATAATAGGAAAATATATCTCCCTTCCTGATGCTTATCGAAGTTTAAGAGAGGCCCTCTGGCACGGAGGTATTCCATCTCAAACCAAAGTGGAGCTTGAGTATATTGATTCTGAAAAAGCAGATGAAAAAAATATTGCCCAGCTGGTAAAAGATTGTGATGGAATATTGATTCCCGGTGGATTCGGGGAGCGCGGAGTTTCCGGAAAACTTGTAGCCATTCAGTATGCCCGTGAGACAAAAATACCATTTTTTGGTATTTGTCTGGGAATGCAGTGTGCAGTAATTGAATATGCCCGCAATATTCTCGGATTTCAAGCAGCAAATTCCACAGAATTTGACAGTGACACAGCTTTTCCGGTTATTGCAATAATGGAAGATCAGATTGGAGTAACCGACAAGGGCGGGACAATGAGACTTGGTGCTTATAAAGCAGTCCTGAAAAATGGTTCTCGTTTGAGCAGGCTATACGAAGCCTCGGAGGTCTGGGAGAGGCACAGGCACCGTTTTGAATTCAATAATCGTTATCTGGAAGATTTTATTAAAAAGGGCTTTGTTATATCGGCCACCTCTCCCGATGGAAAGCTTGTGGAGGCCATTGAGTTACCTAAAGAGACACACCCCTGGTTTGTAGGAACCCAATATCATCCGGAGTTTAAATCGAAACCATTGAAACCACACCCTCTTTTTGTCAGTTTTATTGCTCATAGCAGCTCTTTTCAAAAAAGCAGAAAACAAAAATAAAAATTTTAACTATAGACATTTTTTTGTCTTTACCTTTTTTTTGTTTATTATATGTCTTTGTAGTTCATCTTGGTCGTTGAATGTACCGAAAATAGTATTTAAGAGAATGTCGTATGTATTCTATGGAAAGTTTTCGTCAAAAAATAAACAGTTGTAAAATATTGAGGAGATTATGTCAAAGAAAATAATGATTATAGATGATTCCGCCTCTATCAGGCAGGTTGTGAATCTGACTTTACGTGATGCTGGTTATGAAGTTATTGAAGCCGTAGATGGTCAGAATGCTTTGAATAAGTTGGGAGCAGAGACCAAGGTAAATTTAATAATTTGCGATGTAAATATGCCGGTGATGGATGGAATTACATTTGTTAAAAATGTAAAAAGTAATCCGGAATACAGCCAGTTTAAATTTACTCCTATTATTATGTTAACAACAGAGTCAGAAGAAAATAAAAAGCTGGAGGGGCAGGCTGCCGGGGCAAAAGCATGGATTGTTAAACCATTTCTTCCTGAAAAATTGCTCATGGCGGTTGAAAAACTGAGTCTGCCGTAAAAATATGAATATTGGATTCAGAAAACTCGATGATGTTGGAGTAGTTTATCTCTCAGGAGACCTGAATATTTATCATGTTAATGAGGTAAAAAAAGAACTTTTTGAGGCAATTACGAACAATGATAAAATTGCAATCGATGCATCCCGGATTTCGGAGGTAGATAGTTCTGGAATTCAACTTTTAATCTCTGCCAAAATCGAATCTGAAAGTAAAAATAAAGTATTAAAAATTATTAATCATTCGCCTCCTTTAATAAAGGTAATCGATTTAATGGGTCTTGTAGGTTTTTTTGGTGATAAACTAAAGATCCCTGTAGATGAACGCAATAATTATTCGCTCAAGTATGGAATTAAGAAACGTAAGTAATTAAACACTGGTAAAATATGAATTTAGATGCAGTTAAACAGACATTTATTGTAGAAAGTAACGAGCTATTGGATGATATGGAGTCCTCGCTGCTTCTGCTTGAAAAAAAACCGGATAATCATGAGGCGATTCACGCAGTTTTTCGGGCTGCTCATACCATAAAAGGTTCTTCGGGAATGTTCGGATATAATGGTATCGTTGACTTTACCCATTATATTGAAAGTTTTCTGGATGATTTAAGGCAGCTGAAATTTCAGGTAAATAGTGATATCATAGCATCACTTCTGGAATGTCGTGACCATATTATAACATTAATAGATATCTACTCTAAAAATGACAAGGCTGTACTTTCCCCTGCAATTATTGAAAAGGGCGATAACCTTTTGCGGGTACTAAAAAGTCTTTCGCCCGAAAGTGGTGCTGCGACAACAATGAAAAATGAATCTTCTGTTTCTTCCACAGAAAAGGTTCAGCAAAAAAGTGGTTTAAATATTAATCGAAAAGAGTGGCATATTTCTCTGCGGTTTTATTCTGATATTCTGCAGCATGGTCTTGATCCCATCTCTTTTGTAAATTATTTGACAAAGCTTGGAGAGATAACCAATCTTTATACAATTACAGATAACATTCCGCCCTTGCACCAGATGGATCCTGAAAAATGTTTTATGGGAATGGAAATTCTGCTTTTATCAGGTTCGCAAGAAGCTGAGATAAAATCTGTGTTTGAGTTTTTATATGATGATGCGGAGATTGTAATACTTCCGCCTCATAGTGATATAAATCGATACCGTGAATTGATTACACAACTTCCCGAAGAGAGAAATCGTTTGAAAGAAATTTTTCTTGAAAATGGTATATTAAGTGAAAAGGAGTGGAGTATGGCTACAACAGCGGAGGCCCCTGTAATGGAAAAACCTGTGGTTTCAGAGGAAAAAAACCCCTCTCAGGAGATTCCTGAGCAAAACAGCAATATTGTAAATGAAACATTTCAATCAGAAGATAACAGTAAAAGTGTTGCAGAGACTGCAGCAAAATTTATTCGAATTGAGGCTCAGAAGCTTGACAGTTTAATCAATCTCGTTGGTGAGCTTGTAATCAATGTAGCGAATATCAGACAGATTTCAGAAAAAGCAGGTGAAAAAGAGATGCTTGAATCTGCTGTTACCATGAGTCGTCTTGTGGAAGAGGTTCGTGATTCTGCGATGAATATCCGGATGGTATTGATTGGGGATACTTTCAAGCGTTTTGAGAGAGTAGTTCGCGATCTTGGCCGAAAAATGAATAAGGAGATTATTCTTAAAATCAGTGGTGGTGAAACAGAGCTTGATAAAACGGTGGTAGAGAAAATTAACGATCCATTGATGCATATTATTCGAAATTCAATTGATCATGGTATTGGTACCCCTGAAGAGCGAAAAAAGATGGGTAAGGCCCCAGCCGGGACTATTCATGTGAATGCATTTCATGATACAGGAAATATTGTTATTGAAATCAGTGATGATGGTAATGGATTGAACAAAGATAGAATTTTGAAAAAGGCTATTGAAAAAGGGCTGGCCAGTCATGGCATAGAATATAGTGATTCAGAAATTTACAAGTTTATTTTTGAGCCCGGATTTTCTACTGCTGAAAAGGTGACAGATGTCTCTGGTCGTGGCGTTGGAATGGATGTGGTAAAAAGAAACATTGAATCTCTGAGGGGTACAGTAGACATTGATTCCCAAACAGGGGTTGGCACCACTATTAGAATTTCATTACCTTTGACTTTGGCTATCATTGATGGATTTCTGGTTGAGATTGGAAAATCATCTTATGTAATACCGCTTGATATGGTTTTAGAGTGTATTAATATAAATACTGAAGGAGATACGGTCGGACAAGAGACCGGAGATTTTGTAAATTTACGCGGTGAAGTATTGCCTTATTTAAGAATGAGAGATTTTTTTGATGAAGATCAAGGCGGAAACGTTGAAGGAAATATTATTGTAGTAAAGTATGGTCAACAAAAGGCCGGCTTGCTTGTAGATAAACTTTTAGGTGAGTTTCAGACAGTGATTAAACCGCTTGGAAAGCTTTTTACCAATCTGCAGGGTATAAGCGGTGCTACCATATTGGGAAGCGGATCGGTTGCCTTGATTCTTGATATACCCAGGCTGATTCGCTATGCACAGAGTCTTGAGAATATGAAAATATAAAATGAATTTGAGATAGAAGTAAGGGAAATTAAAACAAAAAGGATATTAGAAAGAAAAATGGTGAAATTGATTAAAAATATAAATGTAGGTACAAGATTGTTTATGCTGCTTTTTTTATTAATTGCAGTGATTGTATTTATTACTTATCAGGGAATTTCAGGAATGGTCGTTGCCAATGATGGACTGACAACGGTCTATTACGATAGAGTAGTACCTTTAAAGCAGTTAAAGATTATTGCAGATGAATATGCTGTAAACATTGTAGATACCTCTCATAAAGTTCGTGCCGGAACTATGTCTAACAAACAGGGCGCTCAAAATATTGTATCTGCTGAAGAGACCATTAAAAAAGAGTGGGATGCTTATCTGGGTACAGTTCTTGTTGATGCCGAAACTAAGCTGGTCGAAGAGTTAAAACCTTTGATGGAAAAAGGAGACAAGTTGACCCAGGAGCTTGAGGATTTGATGCTTGCCGGTAATCAAAAGAAGTTAATCGAAAAGATTGAAAATGAATTATATCCGACGATTGATCCAATTTCAGAAAAATTTTCTGCGTTAATTGATGTACAGCTCGATGTGGCAAAACAGGTTAATGCTGAAGCAGAAGCAGCGTATAAACAAATTCGCTTACAATCCATTGTCATCAGTATAATTTCTATTTTATTGGGTATATTTTTTGCTTTTTTTATTATTAAAACAATAACCGGACCACTTCTTAAAATTCAGGCCATTTTTCATGAAATGTCCAATGGTAATCTTACAAATGAAATTGTGAGCGATTCAAAAGATGAACTCGGTAAGGTGATGGATGCCCTGATCGAAATGCAGAATAAATTATCAGCTATAATAAATGATGTATTAACCAACGCTGATACAATGGTAAATGCTGCAGGTCAGTTATCAAGTACTGCTCAGACCTTGAGTCAGGGTGCCAATGAACAGGCTGCTAGCGTGGAAGAGACAAGTGCTTCCATGGAAGAGATGTCAGCGAGTATTAATCAAACCACTGAAAATGCAAAAATTACAAACGGAATTGCAAATAAAACAGCCCAGGAAGCAGAAGAGGGTGGCAAGGCGGTAACAGAAACTGTTCTTGCAATGCGCACCATTTCTGAAAAAATCGGTGTTGTAGAAGACATTGCCTATAATACTAATTTACTGGCACTTAACGCAGCAATTGAGGCGGCGAGAGCCGGAGAGCATGGTAAAGGATTTGCGGTTGTGGCTTCAGAGGTGAGAAAGCTCGCAGAGAGAAGCCAGCTTGCGGCAAAAGAGATTGGGAGTGTTGCTATTACGAGTGTAGAAAAAGCAGAGAGAGCAGGAAAACTGTTATCTACTATTGTACCGAATATAAAGAAAACTGCTGATTTGATTGAAGAGATTTCTGCAGCAGCAAACCAGCAAAGTTCTGGTGTGGCTCAGATAAATCAGTCCATGGCACAACTCGATAAAGTTACGGCAACAAATGCTTCTGGTTCAGAAGAGCTTGCAGCTACAGCAGAAGAGGTAAATGGCCAGGCAAACAGTCTGATTGAAACTATGGGATTTTTTAAATTAAGCAGAACAGCTAAAAAGACAGTTTCATCTCAGCAAAAAATGTCTACTCAAAGCCTTCACCAGCACGAAAGTCATTTTAAAGCAGCAACCAGGTCAATAAAGGCAGAAAATGAGAGCCATATAAATCATTCAGAAGAGGATCATCCGGAAGAGAAGCAGAAAAAGGTTACGAATTTAACAAATAAAGATTTTGAAAAGTTTTAAATAAACAGGGAGAGCAATATGGCAGATAATACAAATATTATGGAAAAAGAAATTGCAAAGGCTAAAACCCTCGAGGCCAGGCAGTTTTTAACCTTTCAGCTTGGTTCAGAGGAGATGGGCATAAATATTTTATTTGTAAAAGAGATTATTGCTTTTACCAGTCTGACACGAATACCTCTGGTTCCTGAATATATTTTAGGGGTTTTAAATGTGAGAGGAAAGGTAGTTCCTGTAATTGATTTAAATTCACGTTTTTTTAAAAAAAAGTCAGAAGTTACTCTGCAAAGTTGTATTATTATTGTAGAGGTCAAAGACCAGGAAGGAATTGAAAACGATATTGGCATGATTGTGGATTCTGTTGAAGATGTAATCCAGATTGACTCAAAAAATATGGAAAGTACTCCCGGGTTTGGAACACGGATAAAGCCGGAATATGTGGAAGGTATTGGTAAAATAGAAGAGAGATTTATTATTTTATTAAATATCATGAATACAATGGATGTAGATGAGTTATCGCGCTTTGAACAACGTTCTGTTTCCAAAAGGGATTATATGGAACGCATAAAACGTTCGGCAGCTGACAAAACAGAGGGCGAAAAACAGGTTGCAGCGGTAGAGGCTTAATGTAAGGAGCAGGGAAATGAAAAAAGATGATAGTTTGACTAATGATGAGTTGCAGTATTTGACCTTTTTCATGTGAAAAGACCAATATGCGCTCGATATTGGTATCGTAAAAGAGATTATTGCACAAAATGATATAATGACAGTACCTATGCTTCCCGAGTATATACGAGGAGTTATTAATTTAAGAGGACATGTTGTTCCCGTTATTGATCTTGCGATGAGATTTGGCAAAGAACGAACTTCCATAAGCAAATTAACCTGTATCATTATAATTGAACTCACGAAAAATGAGAGGCAAATAGAGATTGGTATTTTGGTCGATGCTGTCAGCGAGGTTTTATCTTTTACCCGAGAGAGTATTGAAAGAACACCGGAATTTGGAGATGACGTTAGATCAGATTTTATCAGTGCAATAGGTCGTATGGATGATAAATTTATTATAATGCTGAATGTTTCAAAGGTTTTAAATGTAAATGATATCACTCTTCTGGATAAAGCAAAAAATGAAGGTAGTAATCTGGTAATTTCTTCGTCTAAGTAATTAGTTTATTTTCAATTAATATACAAAATAAGAAAAAGAGAAAATGCCAGTATGAATGATAATGATCTATTTTTAACTAACAGCACAATTCCCCTTCAGCAGTCTGAATTTCTTTCTTTTCAAAAACTTATTTATGAGTGGGCTGGCATACATATGTCTGAAGCCAAGAAAACATTAATTGCAGGTCGTCTTTTGAAACGATTGAGACATTACAGTTTTGGCAGTTATCAGCAGTATATTAATCATATTTTAACTCCGGGAAATGAAGTTGAAAAGCAGATGATGATAAATCTCTTAACGACCAATGAAACATATTTTTTCAGGGAGAGTCAGCATCTTGATTACCTTGCAGAAAAAATTATTCCTGCAATTCAGTTATCAGGTGGAGAAAAGTTCAGACTCTGGAGTGCAGCATCATCAAGCGGACAGGAGGCCTATTCCATCGCGATGATTTTAGAAGATGAGCTTGGTTCAGGGAAGTGGGAAATTCTGGGAACAGATATAAATGAAACGGTTCTTCAAAAGGCAAAAAATGCTCTTTATCCTATTGAAACTGCAGAAAAAATACCACAGAAGTATTTAAAAAAATATTGCCTGAAGGGTGTTCGTTCCCAGGAGGGAAGTTTTACAATCGTTCCTGAGTTGAAAAAAAATATTGAGTTTATTAAATTAAATTTAAATGAAGATTTTCCAAATATAGGATTTTTTAATGTTGTATTTCTGAGAAACGTTATGATCTATTTTGACATGGAGACAAAGAAGAAGCTCGTGGAAAGGATTTACAATGTTTTAAAACATGATGGTTTGCTGATAACGGGTCATTCAGAAAACTTGAATAATATCAGCACAAAATTCAAGAGCATTATCCCCACCGTTTACAGGAAATTATGAAAGAGCCTGAATTTATAATAGAAATTTTTTTGCGGCCAGGCGAATGGCACTGGGGTGATACAGACACTCGTATTCGAACAATACTGGGTTCTTGTGTGGCTCTTTGCTTCTGGCATCCTAAACTGAAAATTGGCGGAATGTGCCACTATCTTCTTCCGTCGCGAAGGTCTAAAACCGATAGTGATCCTCTCGATGGTAAATATGGAGAAGAAGCCCTGGAGATGATGCTTGAGGCGATGAAAACCAGCAAAACTGCTCCGAAGGATTATCATTTGAAAATTTTTGGTGGCGCCAATATGTTTTCAGATATTATTCCTGATGGCGGCATAAATGTGGGCAAAAAAAACATTGAACTTGCGGAAACAATTGCGGCAAAGCATGGCTTTTCATTACAAGCAAAAAATGTTGGTGGAGTCGGGCACAGGAGTATTTTGCTGGATTTGTGGAGCGGAGATGTATGGCTAAAAAAGCCTAAAGAATAAAGCAGGAAAGTATGAACAAAATTGGTGTTTTAATTGTCGATGATTCAGCGGTTGTACGAACGGTATTAACTGATATCTTGTCGAAAGATTCTTCTATTGAAGTTATTGGTTCTGCATCTGATCCTATTTTTGCCCAGAAGTATATGGAAAAAAGGTGGCCTGATGTTATTATTCTGGATATAGAAATGCCCAGAATGGATGGTTTAACTTTTCTTAAAAAAATAATGGCAGAGAGGCCGACTCCTGTGGTTATTTGTTCGACCTTAACCAAAGAGGGAACAACTACTACATTTGAAGCTCTTCGTTCAGGAGCTGTAGATATTATTACCAAACCAGAAATCGGATTAAAGGGGTTTCTGGAAGAGACCGGAATACAATTTTTAAATGCCGTCAAGGGAGCTGCTTCGGCGAGAGTTGCCAAAGTTCAAAATATTATCAATAAACAAGAGCAGGCTAAACCACTTGGCGTAGCCCCTAAATTAACAGCTGATGCGATATTACCTAAAGGAACTTCCGGAGCTATGAGTACCACTACAGACAAGGTGGTTGCGATTGGAACTTCAACAGGGGGAACACAGGCTCTTGAAATTGTTTTAAAATCTTTACCAAAGACATCACCTGGTATTGTTGTTGTACAACATATGCCTGAAAATTTTACAAAAGCTTTTGCTAATCGTCTGGATTCTGTTTGCGAAATATCAGTCAAAGAGGCAGAAGATGGAGACCGGGTTTTGCCTGGTCTTGCTATTATTGCACGCGGAAACAGACATTTAACTCTTACAAGAAGCGGTGCCCAGTACCGTGTTCAAGTGGTAGATGGTCCGCTGGTAAGCCGGCATCGTCCATCTGTTGATGTTCTTTTTCGATCAGTTGCCCGTGAGGCTGGAGCCAATGCCATGGGTGTAATTATGACAGGTATGGGAGACGATGGCTCTTCCGGACTGCTTGAAATGCGCGAAGCTGGTGCCTATACACTGGCTCAAGATGAAGAGACCTGCATTGTTTATGGAATGCCCGCAGAGGCAGTTAAAAAGGGTGCAGTGGATAAAATTGTATCTTTGTATGAAATCCATAAAGAGATACAAAAATTAAAATAAAATCTAATATAAATATTATTTTATATTTATATTTAATGAGTAAAGAAGCAGGGCCATTCGGGTAAAGAGACCATTTTTTGCCTGATGAAAATATTTTGCCTGTGGCATATCATCAACGTCAGTGGATATTTCACTCAATCTCGGTAGTGGATGCATGATAATGATATCTTTTTTGCACTTTTCAACGACTTCTTTGTCAATAATATAATAGTTGTGAAATTTTTCAAATTCCCGATGATCGATGAATCGCTCTTCCTGTATTCTTGTGACATATGCAACATCACACTCTGAAAGTTTATTGAGGTCTTCTGTAATTAAAAATTCTTTTTTTTGTTTTTTTAAAAAAGATATATATTTTTCATCAAGTTGAAGCTCTTTAGGACTGATTAAAGTAAAATGACAGTCGAAATGAGACAAAAGCTGAATTAAAGAGTGAATAGTTCTACCATACTTGATATCCCCCACGAAACCAATGTTGAGGGGTTTTTCATCCAGTTTTTTATAATGGGCAATTGTGTAAAGATCCAGCAGCCCTTGCGTAGGGTGTTCACCAGCACCATCGCCAGCATTAATAACCGGTATTGAGATGGTCTGAGCTGCTAAAGCCGAAGCCCCCTCCACGGGATGACGGATCGCACAAATATCTGCATATGATTCAAGAACTTTTAAAGTATCAAAAAGAGTTTCTCCTTTTGCCATGGAGGAAAACTGCATTCCTACGGCAGTAATAACTCTTCCACCCAGTCTGTGCATAGCTGATTCAAAGGATAGACGCGTTCGGGTGGAGGGTTCAAAAAACATGGTTGCTAAAATGTATTCATTTAATAGTGGAATTTGCTTCCGGGACTGGAGCTTGTTTTCAATTAATGAGGTTAAATCCAGTAACTCGGAGAGCTCGCTTTTGGTAAATTGGGATGCACTTAATATGGATTTAAATTTAGGGTTCATTAGGATCAATTTTTCGGAAACGATGTACTTGCCAACTCTTTTCGCTAAAAAATACATTCTTGTGACAAGAATATTTGGTTTTAATGAATAAATCAAATTATTATAGTAATAATAAAAAAAGCTATAGGTCTTGGTGATACAACAAAAGGAGATTTGAGTGGAAACAATAAGTGAGATATTAACAAAAGATCATAAAAGAATAGATGATATCTACTCCGAAGTAGAAAATTTTATCGTAAAAAAATCATGGGATGAAGCAGGGTTGAAAGTTTCAGAATTTTCTTCTGCACTAAATAACCATCTGCAGGCAGAAGAGGAGTGCCTGTTTAATGAGTTTGAACGAAAAACAGGAAACACTATGGGGCCAACCCAGGTCATGCGGATGGAACATGATCAGATGCGTCAATTTGTTACGCAGATATCCAGGGCGATAACAGAAAAAAATTACTCAGCATGTGCAGGCAATATGGAAACCCTCATGATATTAATACAGCAGCATAATATGAAAGAAGAGAATATGCTGTATCGAATGTGTGATCAGATTTTAAGTGATATACAAGAAAAAATAATAATGCAAATAAAAGAGAGAATTTCTTAATTGAACACGGGAAATTTATCGTTATCCCAGGCGCCTCCTTACTGGAGTGTTGTTATTTACTTTTTAACTGCCCCTTTTTTTTCTTTTCTGTTTTCTTTGTTGATGTTGTTTAAGGGGAATATTGTTTTTGTCACTTTTTATAACTATCCACTGATCGCATTTGTACATTTGATTACTATAGGGTTTCTCTCCATGGTGATGATAGGCGCCATAATGCAGATGATGCCTGTAATCGGAGGGGCTGTAATTTCAAAACCAGTATTTTTTTCAGCTATAATATATATCTTGTTGTTTCTGGGGATCTTGAGTATATTGCTCTACTTTTTAACTTTGCAGAAATTCATTGCACTATTTGCAATGTTTTTTTTATATTCATCATTAACATTTTTTGCCGTTGTCTCTCTTTATAAATTGCTACCTCTTTTTTTAACTAATTATTCAATGCGCTCATTTTCTTTGTCACTTTTTTCTTTGCTGATACTGGTACTTCTTGGTGTAATAATGTTATATAAACGTGTTTCAGGGTTTTCCTTTAATCTGCAGCCAGGCTTGTTGAATCTTCATATTGCATGGGCATTTTCTGGTTGGATTTTTTTGCTGGTTGTTGGTGTATCGATTCAGGTAATTCCCATGTTTTACGTAACACCGGAATATCCTGACAATGTAAAAAAGTGGTTTCCCGTCATGGTTTTTATTCTTTTAATATTATACTCTTCAGGACAATTTGTCCCTAAAAATATTTATGGGACCTGGAGTCAGACTTTAACTTTTCTGTTTTCGTTCTTTTTCGGATTTTTCAGCCTGTTTACTCTGATTCAATTAAACCGAAGAAAAAGAAAACTGCCTGACTACTCTCTATGGTTCTGGAGAACTTCCATGATTTCATTGTTTGTTTTTTCTGTTGCTTTAATGGTTTATTCTTTTCAGGAAAGGACAGGCAGCAAATGGACGATAGGTTTACCTTTGCTGTTTATTGCGGGATTTGCCTATACGCTCGTTAATGGAATGTTGTACAAGATTGTTCCTTTTCTAACATGGTTTCATCTGAGTAACAGAGGAATTTTTAATATTCCAACAATGAAAGGGGTTGTTACAGATGGGCAAATAAAAATACAGTTTTATTTTCATTTGAGCTTTCTCATATTGATTGCCCTTGCTATTTTGAGTTCCAATCGAAAAGCTTTTTATCTGGCGTTCATTTTTCTGCTTATTTCTTCTCTGATATTGTTTGTGAATCTTTTCAGCGGTTCCATGGTCTATCATAAAATTGTTAAGCGTGGAAGCAATACTGCTGGTTAACAAATTTCTTTACAAGACATTAAAGCTTCTCAATTGTAATCTCTGAATATGGATGAAAAGGAACACGTTAACCTGGAAAAGATTATCATCTGGAGTGATCCAAAATGGGCCTCTCTTATTGAAAAAGATTTTACTGAGATCCAGGTAAAAGATGTTTCACTGTTGTTTACCCGGAGTTTTGAGAATATTGATGAGCAATGGGTATTGGTAATCAGCGAAAGCACACTGGGACAATATGAGACAGTCTTGAAAAAGATCACTTCAAGCCGTAATTTTAATTTTGTAAATATTATTGTAATATCCAGAGGTAAATCTTATCGAAAGAGTTCTGCGGAACTGAGTGAGTTTATTTTTTTCACATTGCCAGAAGAGGGCGTCGATCTTTATCTGCAAAAAATATTGGAACGTGTATTGCACTATCTTCATCTTTTTTTTAAAGGTTATAAAGTTGAGAATGAGCTTGTATCTGTTTATAAAGACATGAGATCTTTAACAAGGGTTGGTCAGGCCCTTTTACTGGAAAAAGATTTTGATAAACTGATTGAACTGATATTGGTACAAGCCAGAAAGCTGGCTCAGGCAGATGGTGGTTCCATTTATATTGTAGAGCGTCCCGAAAAAAAAGGTGAAAAACCCACAAAGCTTCGTTTTAAAAAATCAGCCCTGAATCTAAATGCGGATGAATTTACTTTGAATATTGATAAAAATTCTATTGCAGGGTATGTCGCATTGCAGGGACATCATATTTCCATTGATGACGTTTATAACATTCCTGATGAAAAAGAGTATCATTTTAATCCTGATTTTGATAAAGCGCATAACTATAGAACCAGATCGATGCTCTTGATTCCGATGAAGAATCATCGTGATGAGGTTATCGGTGTTATTCAATTGATAAACAAGAAAGCCCATGGTGATAAAGTATTAACTCTTGATGATATGCGGGGAAACGGAGTAATTCCCTTTACTGATCGGGATTATGAGTTGTTGAGTGCTCTTGCTGGCCAGGCAGGTATGGCCATTGAAAATACTTTTCTGGTATCTGAAATTAAAGAGTTATTCGAAGGATTTGTAAAAGCATCGGTAAAAGCGATTGAGCAGCGGGACCCGACAACGAGCGGTCACTCTTCAAGGGTTGCTGCATACACAGAAGAGCTTGCATTGTGTGTCGACCGATCTGATAAAAAGGCTCTAAAAGAGATTACTTTTAGTAAAGAACAAATTACAGAGCTTCGATATGCGGCTTTGTTGCATGATTTTGGTAAAGTAGGTGTTCGGGAAAAGGTTCTTGTCAAAGCAAAAAAATTGTATGATTCAGAGTTAGGTATAATCCAGTGGCGTTTTCGTTATATTATCAAAGTTCTGGAAAAGGAGCATTTTGAAATGAAGTACCAGCTTTTAAAAATGAAGGGAGCAGAAGAGCTGGAAAAAATAGAAGCTAAAATGGATGATGAGCTTGAAAAGAATAAGCAGAAGATTAAAGGTATGTTTGATGCAATAGTCCGGGCAAATGAGCCGACGATACTCGAAGAGGGTGATTTTAAAACTCTCGAAAGTTTAACATCTAAAATTATTAAACTTGATGATGGTTTAGGGGTTCGGTTTTTAGAAAGGTCAGAGTTTTTAAGTTTATCGATTAAAAAAGGAACTCTTGATGAAAAAGAACGGGGTGAAATTGAATCTCATGTGAGCCATACTTATCAGTTTTTAATTCAAATTCCATGGACCCGGGATCTGCAGGGTGTGCCTGATATTGCCCATGCTCACCATGAAAAACTTGATGGAACAGGCTATCCTCTTGGAATTGAGGCTGCCAAAATACCTGTTCAATCACGTATGATGGCGATTTCGGATATATATGATGCCCTCACTGCGATGGATCGCCCTTATAAAAAAGCACTAACTGCTGAACGGGCAATTGATATTCTGGTAGATGAAAGTAAGCGAGGTCACATTGACAAAGACCTCCTTGATGTTTTTATCGAAGCTAATGTATTTAGAAAACATATTACATCCATTATTCATTGACGAGCAGCTTCGTAATATATCTTTGCTAAAAAAGAGAATAGAAAAGTGTATTATATCGTAAAAAGAATTTTGTGGATGATTCCTACAATAATAGGTATTGTCACCATAACGTTTATATTAACCCGTCTGCGGCCCGATCCGATGACTCAAAAAATGTTATCCCCTGATGGTATGAAAGATACTGCCGCTTCGGAACAGTATCTTGAGGAGATCAGGCATTATTATGGTTATGATAAACCAATCTATATTCAGTATGGTATAATGTGGAAAAACATTGCTACTCTTGATTTTAGTACCAGTAGAATAGATCATCGGCCCGTAATTGAAAAAATAACAGAAGCACTTCCGGTTACCCTTGCACTGAATATTATTACTATATTTATTGTCTATCTGATATCTGTTCCACTTGGAATTTATTCGGCAATTAATGAAAACAGTTTATCTGATCGTGTATTAACTCTGTTTTTGTATATATTATATTCTCTTCCTTCTTTCTGGATGGCACTTTTATTGATGAAATATTTATCAGGTGGCGATTATCTCGATATTTTTCCTTTGACTGGTTTAACAAGTGATAATTATGAAGAGTTTAACTGGTATGAAAAATTTTATGATCTGCTCTGGCATTTGTCTTTACCAGTATTTGTTTCTGTATATGGTTCTTTTGCATTTATGTCAAAATTTATTAAAAGCAGTTTTATTGAATCTATTAAATCGGACTATATCAGAACAGCTAAAGCCAAAGGGCTGGGTAAAAAAAGAATAATTTATATTCATGCCCTGAAAAATTCGATGATTCCGATGGTTACTTTAATGGCAGGACTTCTTCCGGGACTTTTTGGTGGCAGTGTAATTATTGAGTCTATTTTTTCTGTGCCTGGAATCGGCAAGCTTGCTTTTGACAGTATCTATAGCAATGATGAGACGGTTATTATGGCGGTAGTTTTTATGTCTGCTTTCTTAACTCTTGCCGGAATACTCTTGTCAGATATTCTTTATACAATCCTTGATCCAAGAATCAGGTTCGAAAAAAACGAGGAGCTCAAATGAAAAAAGAGTGGCTTTCCATTATTTCACTCTCTATCATTGCAACATTTTTATTTGTTTCCATTTTTGCAACAATCCTTGCTTCTGCATATCCTTATTTAATATGGAACAATACATCTACCCTCGAACTTCCATCGTCCCCTCTTATACATTCCCTGTTTTCAGGTTCCGGGAATAATGAGATTAATTACAAGAAATTATTTTTAAATGGAAAAATCAATGCAATTTTTCCTCCTGTGGCATATAACCCCTATGAAAAAAATCTGGATGATATTCTGATACCTCCAGGAGGCGGAAAGTTTGGTCACTATATGGGAACTGATGAGGTGGGAAGGGATATAGCTTCTCGAATGATTCATGGAACCCGAAACTCGATGATGGTGGGACTTGTCGCAGTAGGAATTTCTCTTTTTTTAGGGATCATAATTGGGGCAATTGCCGGTTATGCAGGAGGAGTTACAGATCTTATCCTTTCCCGTATTATTGAAATAGTTATTACTTTTCCGGTTCTTATTTTAATAATGGCAGTTTTGGCGATTATGAAGCCATCATTAATAAATATCATGATTGTCATTGGCCTAACAGGTTGGACATCCGTAGCACGGGTCATAAGAGGAGAGTTTTTGCAAAGGAAAAATATGGATTATGTTCTTGCCGTTCGTATAATGGGGGCATCACATTGGAGAATTATTGTTCATCATATACTTCCTAATTCTTTGGCTCCTGTGCTTGTAATGACTTCATTTGAAATTGCCGGTGCAGTTCTTATTGAATCATCACTCAGTTTTCTAGGAATCGGAGTACAACCACCTGAACCATCTTGGGGTCAAATTTTGAATACATCAAAAGGTTATATAGATTTTGCGTGGTGGTTAACGTTTTTTCCAGGTCTTGCCGTTTTTCTTGTGGTAGTTTCTTATAATTTACTGGGTGATAATCTGCGTAAAAAATTTCTGGTTCGAACCTGAAAGATTATTTTGACAGGGGTGTTCCCAGCTCCCGTGGTGACTTGAGTTCACTATACCACCCTTTAATTACAGCTGTATGAATTCTCTCAGCCAGACCTTTTAAGAGGCGATCTTTGGCGTTGCTTTCAGATTCATAAGGAGGACTTTGAGGTGAATAATAAGTTTCATAACGAACTTCCCGTTTATCATATATGTCATCCTTAAACAGTTTTTCATTGGGTTTTATACGGATTGTTACAACGATGAGCAATAAAAATTTATCTGGTTCTCCCATTGCATTATAACTTCGGGGTATTTTTTCAAAAATATCAATATCACCATACAGAAATAGGTGGGCTTGATTTTTATCACTTTCAAGTTTCAAGGTTTTATCCATGCTGAAACGAAGATTCAAATGATCTTTCAGGCGACCGGTCATATCAGCAACAAAAGAGTTGTTATTAAAGTTATGAATATAGATAGATTGATATTTTCGGGGAATTATTGCTTCATCATCACTGGAGGTTAAGGGGGTGGAATTTTCGGAAGTATTTCCGTTCTCTTTTTTGGGAACACTGGAACAGGAGGAAAGAACGGTAAACCCCAGAAAAAAGATTGTGGTTATTATTTTATACATGTAGCCTTACCGGGCTATTATTGCAGTCTATATCTTCCTGTAAAACATTTTTGACTGGTAATCTCTATAGTCAGCATTTAATAAAATGTTCTTATATTTATTATCATTGATTTGGATAATAAGGACATTGAGTATAATCAATTTATCCCTATTGTCATTGAGCTGAAAAAGTTCAGGTTAAAAATAAAAGTAATCAGGAAAGCAAAGATACCTGATTTAAAGATTGTTTTTCAATAATCTAAGATAAGGAACCTGATAATTAAATACCCGGCAACCAGGCAAAATATAAAAATACTTTTCGCCATGATAAAAACTGGGCTCCTGTCCATATGGAACATTTAAACACTGGCAAGCTGCAAAGAAATTATATGGTAGAGTCTTTGTCCCCTGATATGGGCTATTTTTTCAAATCATCGAATGTATTATTTAAAATTAAAACCGATTATCAGGATCTTGAAGTTCATGATGTTGATAATTATGGAAGAATACTGAGATTAGACGGTGTCTTTCAGACATCAGAACGAGATGAATTTTTATATCATGAACCTTTGGCACACGTTCCAGGTATAACGATGGATGGACCTGAAAGTGCACTCGTAATCGGTGGTGGTGATGGCGGAGCAATTGAGGAAATATTAAAATATCCTACTGCCAAAAGAGTTGTTATGGTGGAGCTTGATCAGGGGGTTGTAGATGCTTCCATTAAATATATTCCCTCGATTTCAAATGGAGCATTTGATTCTCCTTATGTAGATTTAAAAATCGAAGATGGAATTAAATATATAAAAGATACCAAAGAAAAATTTGATCATGTTCTGCTTGATTTGACTGATCCTTTTGGGCCATCGGTTGCACTGTATACCAGAGAATTTTACTCATCTGTAAATAATATTTTATCAGAAAGAGGCGCTCTGACGCTGCATATTGAATCTCCTATTACAAGGCCAGAAGTTTTTGCAACTCTTTACTGGACCCTGAAGTCCGTATTTAAAGTCGTTAGACCCATGCTGAATTATGTGCCTATGTATGGAACATTATGGGGATACGCAATGGCTTCACAAAAATATGATCCAATGGATTTAACGCCAGAGAAAATAAAAGAGCGAATTGAGAAGTTTAATTTAAAAGATTTAAAATATTATACTCCTGAAACACATCGTTCATTATTGACCTTGCCCCCCTATATTCAATCACTGATAAATAAAGAGCGTAAACCGTTTACTGAAAACAATCTGCCCCAGATTGGCAGGGAGCATATTCCTAACCTGCACATCGCAACAGATGAGTAAACAAGGACTCTGCCTGGGAGATACCACCGGAATCCAGGATATCGGTGGGGATCTCCTGTAACCAGATAGAATAAAAGCAATAAACCTTTTTAACGAGTCAACTTCAAGGGCATAAATGTTCGATAATTTATCATGTCTAAAATGGCACCGATGCATCAGCGGGCAGGTCGACCTCAAAAATACAAAGTTGATTACTCAAGCCTTGCCATAAACGATGTTAACAAATTAAAGTCTTTATCTGTAATTCCTTTTATAGAAGAGAATAAAATAGGGGAGTACTACATTGAGCCTGTAGTTATCGAGTATTATATTCCCAAAGAAAGCAGGTTTGCATATGAGAAAAAGTTTCTTTATATTGAACTATATGATCCGGTTCCTCTTAATGAAACCCAGGAAAAAGTTTTTGCCTGGTTCAAAGAAAAAAAATATCCTATCGATCCAATGCTTGTGCTGAAAAATTTTCCAGAATATAAAGATCTTTTGTTTGAATCTTATTTTCTTTCTATGGATTTGTTGAAAAGTGCTTCAGAGGCCTATCAATCTGCGCTTGAAGATAATAACCCGACAGCGATAAAAAGCGCTTTATATATTAATGAAGTGATGCGCAAAAAAGAACCCAAGCTTGCATCTTTAAAAGTTCTTGGCGATTATACTACATACAACATAAACTGGTGTGTTCGATATTTAAATAAAAACAATATTGAACATTCACTCGAAGATAAAACCATCGAATATCTGATTAAGCTTCATCGTATCAAACACGAAGTTGAAGAGAGGGCCATTGATGAAAGATTTGAAATCCTGTCAGCAATTTATCATGAACAGGCATTTCCATTTGATGATGATTATTTTGATGAGGACTAAGGCTTTATTCAACAACTACAATAACTGCATAACGGTCATGATTGCTTCGCAGGATTTTCGGCGCATCGGTACGGAGAATTTTTGAGAATATTGACTTTTTCTGGTATTGACTCCATTCATACTCTTTAACCGGAGCGGTAAAAAACTGTACAAATCCCTTTTTATGATTTTTTTTATTTGCGACGGATTCCAGTGGCTGGCCGGTTGCAAGATAAACGGTATTCTTAAACAAATCATATCCAGTAACTTCTGGAATAAGGATAGTCGCAAGATATTCTCCCGGTAATTGAGGTGAAATTTCAATCAAATAAAGTTCATTATTATGAATTTTCCATTCACTGACCAGAGGAGTATTATTGATTTGAAGTATTGTAATCAGATCATTGTGAGCCTGAATAATTTGTTCGGTAAACCTTTCATGGTCAGATGGATATCTGTGTTCAAGTTCTATAAAAGGTGCTTTTTCCGTTGTTATTTTATCTGTGATTGCAACCAGGTGAAATTGATTATTCTGTACAAAACCGGTTACCGTGATTTCATCGCCTTTAATTTTTTCTTCAACAATGAGTTCTTTTCTTTTCAGGTTGCTTTGCTCAAGAGTGGATCTGTTTATTGCTTTTTGCAGATCAGTATAGGAGGAGATTTCAAATATATTTATTTTCCCATGACCCCTGCGTGTTTTTAAGATTACCGGGTACTTCATTGCGGATAATTTATTTTTAGTAATAATGTTTTCGAAAGCGTAAAAAACAGGTTGTTGAAAAACAATGTTAGAGTGATTGGATTGTTTTATAACTGAACGAACATAATCTTTGTCAATCAGGTTGATATATTGATATTTTTTTAAGCCCCTTAATGAATAGGTATCAATAATTGCTCCTAGTGTTATAAGTGCATTTCCAAAACTTGCGGAGTAGGCTCCTGCCAGGCGGTCAATAAATAATTCTGTTTTTAATTTTAGAATAATATTCTCAAAGTTGGTAATTGACTCTTGAATAATGTAGTCACAATGCTGAAACCCGGTTGCTTCAATATTTTGATCTACACCAATAACAAGATATCCGGCATTTTTTGCTGAAATTATCAATGGTGTCTGATTTTCTCCGGCACCCAGAGAAAGAAATATTTGTTCGCGATTTTGTATCATAAATTACTCATTTTTTTTATCAATCTTACGATAATAATATCGACCATGATAAGAGGAATATATACTGGTGCTTCGGGCATGATCTCCATGCAAGAGAAGATGGATGTAACGGCAAACAATATTGCAAATGCCGATAAAACTGCTTTTAAACGCGATACAGTTTTGTTTAAAACTTTTCCTGAATTATTGCTTCATCGTACAAATGATGATGGAGTGGGTTGGACACCAATGGGAAGCTTTGATGTCGCTCCTCTTGTGGGTAAGCTTGGTACTGGTGTTGAGGTAAATGAAATCTATACACGATTTGAACAGGGTCCATTGAAACAGAGCAGCAATCAGGCAGATATTGCCCTCAATGGGGAGGGATTTCTTGTTGTTCAAACCGATCGGGGAGAACGGCTGACAAGAAGTGGTGCTTTTATATTAAATAACGATGGTTACCTGGTGACTCCCGATGGATTTCCACTTATGGGTGAAAAAGGACCTATTCAGGTAAATCAAAACAATTTTTTAATTAAACCAAATGGGGAAGTCTGGATAAATAATGTAATTGGTACAGATCCCAAACAGGTTTATGGCAAAGATATGAACAGTTGGGAAGAACCTGTTCTGCTGGATCAACTTCAAATACGTCAAGTTGAAAATCCAAGGCACCTTATGAAAGAGGGAAATTCGTTTTATAGCACTACTCCTGAGTCCGGTGAAGCTTATCGTCCAGAACTAAAAGATACTCCAGAAGTTCTTCAGGGGTTTCTGGAAATTTCTAATGTTAATATTGTGACAGAAATGGTCGATATGATCGAGGTTCAGAGAATGTATGAGATGAACCAGAAAGCGATTACCACACATGACTCTATGTTAGGAACCTTGATCAGTCAGGTACCCAGGGTGAATTAACCTATTTATAATCCCTAAACTATCAGATTGCTGATTATCAGGTAAATTGGTATCGTTTGCTGCATGCTCCTTTACGCTCATGTGATTCCAGCCATAATATTTTAAATTTTTAAAGAAGCTGAATTCATCGAGATAGCTTGAACTGTTAAAATGGCTTCAAGAGTTTAAAAGGTTCACTTCATATACAGCGGTAATTATGTATGTTTTGCTGTTATGTTTTACGAATAAAGTACACCATTTGAACTACCCATTTGCAGCAAGCTAAAACGAACAATGGCCTAAGGGCAGACGTAGTTAAAAACTCCAGCAGGGTGATTTATTGCCGAAGCGCAATCGTTCTGAGCGGCAGTAACTGTATGTGCTGGACTATAGTAATATGCCATGACCTCATTCGGTGTGCCTTGTTGCATAATACAGGTTCCTACGCAACTTGTTGCGGAACAGCTTTGAGTAGAAACAGTGCCGCTAAAGCTGGCATTGCAGTCGGCAGAGATTACATCTGTGGTATAAAGAGTACCGTTGTAATTAATGCATATTCCAAAGTTGGTTGCACTGCATGAACGGAGTTGTTCAGTTTTGCAGGTTGCCGAGCAGCCATCACCTGAAGTTTTATTGCCGTCATCGCACTCTTCACCGGTTTCCTGTGCTCCGTTGCCGCATTCAAATTGGGCGTCCATTTGCAGGCAACTAATACTCCAGAAGATAACCAGCATGAAACCGCCAAACAAAATATTTCTGCTTTTTTTCATATACTCCTCCTCGTAAAATTCATGTATTTATAATATTTTTGTATTTGTAAATCTTTTTTAAGTGATAAAACCGGGCCGCCTGTGCGACCCGGGAAGTGTATTGTTACAGTTTTAATTACCATAACAATACTTTGTTGTCAACTATCCTTTTTCAATATCTTTTTATTGAATGGTCCATGTACTTAATGTAATACCTGCTCCAGTGATGGTTAAACCATTGAAATCTCCAATCGCATCGCCTGGGCCTGGTGTAAAATTCATGGTTGCTTCAGAAAGGCATGAAAAATTGTATACTGCTCCACTGATAAAGGTATTTCCAGTAGTAGTAGTACTGAAACTGCCAGCCCCGGCAGTCAATTTGTTAATTCCAAGAATCAATCCCAAACTGTCATTGGACATTCCAGGGTAGCCCGCAGTCAATGTCATTGCGTCATAAATGTAGCAATAAACATTGC
>Ga0224495_10000429_pt1 | contig 33946 bp, 36 predicted proteins | sample SF_Jul11_sed_USG_FD_168128 | JGI IMG/M metagenome (GOLD analysis project Ga0224495, IMG submission 168128) | Sediment microbial communities from San Francisco Bay, California, United States - SF_Jul11_sed_USGS_4_1 | ecosystem: Environmental > Aquatic > Marine > Sediment | place: USA: California... | reverse complement strand
TCGCGCTCCAGGCGCCGGCTGGCTTGAATCCGATTGAGGTACCCGTAGATATAGAGTTTGAGCAGCACAGTGGGATGGTAGGACGGTCTGCCGGTCGCTTCCGGTTGCACGCCATCAAACCCCTGCTTGGCCAAGTCGAGCCCGTCGACGAAGACGTCCACCACACGAACGGGATTGTCCTCGGCGATGTAGTCCTCCAGTGACTCCGGAAACAGAGTGCGTTGCGACCGGTCTTGCCCTGCCATGAAGCGCTTCATCAGGTATACCTCGTCAGGCGAGTGGACTGGACTGATGAGATCCGTCGTAGCATCGTCACCATGGGACGCGGGCTCATGTGGTGAAAAATACAACGTATCGAGCGGCATCGCAATGGCAACCGACTCCCGAATGAATGGCTACCGTCCACTCGGTCAATGAAGTATGTGACGTGGACAAGACCAAACTGTTCCGTACGGATGCGGCCCACGTTTTCACACACCCTCGGTCGATAGCTGCCGGTCACTGGGCATATGTAAGGCGCCACACCTAACAGAACGGCAGTTTCTTGCCGCCGTCATAGGGGCGCGCGAGGTTGGCGGTGATGAGGCCTTGGGAGAGGTCTTGGCCGTCGGCGAGGAGGCGCCCATTGAGGCTGAAATATTTATCCCGTGCAGGCGAATGGAGATCGACACGCACTGCGGTTGCTAGCCGCGCCACGAGAAAATCCAGAGCTTGAATCGGAAGTGCCCGCTCAGCGGCGCAGTCGCCTTTCAGTTCCGGCGTATCAATCCCCGCGAGCCGCACAGGAATATGATCCCCTAGCACTGGCGGCAGGAACGGATCATTGAGCGTCACGGTACACGTGTCTCCATCATAACAATGGTGGACGGTGATAGGAAAATAGTCGGAAGTTGTGGCCCCTTGCAAGGTCGCCTTCGCGCCCTTTCCTAGCTTGACAGCATGCCCGTCCTATGGCATGATGAGAATGCTTCTCATAATCGCTCACTGGAGCTAGCATGTACGTTTGCCTGTGTAATGGCATTACCGAATCAGATGTCCGTGAGGCCGGGCGAGCAGGATGTGTGATGCCCTGTCAGCTGAAGTCCAAGTTTGGCCTCAAGCAGAACGGTTGCTGTGGCCGGTGCGCAAAGAACATTCATGAGTTTGTCGAGATTGCTGTCCAGGGCGCCTCGACCAGCTCAGTAGAGCGCTAATCGCTCCTCCACCACGGTCTCTCCCTACATATGTACGGGCCACCTCAACGTGGAGATGCTACCTTGATGAGCCTGGCCACCTCAGCTACTCGCACGCCTAGCGCTTTTGCCTCAGCAAGTTCTCTCCTATCAATCCCAGGGCTCTCACCTTCTGTGGTCGCCGAAGCCCCAAACGCGCCGCCGCCACTCACCACAATCATCTGATTGCCCAGCATCGCGGCAAGAATGGTCAACAGCGTCACCTCTTTCCCGCTCGAGCTTTGCCCTCCCGTGGCGAAGGCTGCCCCAACCTTGTTTTTCATCTTGAATTCTGGAAAGACGCCGAACTTGAACTGCCAGTTATCGAAGAAGGTCTTGACCTCTCCTGACATGTTCGACCAATAGACGGGAGAACCGACCACCACCGCATCTGCAGAAAGCAGATCTTCCGCAGTCACTTGCCCAACACGTTTCAACAAAACCTGCGCCCCAGAGACCGATTGTGCTCCGGTAACCACCGCTTCCGCCATACGTTCGGTATTTCCCGAAAGAGAATGGTAGGTGACGAGGATCTTCACCGATGGCGAGGCCTCATTCGCCCAAGACCAAGATGTGCAGCCGGTGCAAACAAAGATGACCGTTAGGGCAAGGGCCAAGCCATGCCCTAGTTGAATCAAAGGAGAGATGAATGTTCGGTGTGATGACACAGCGTTACGGTCAGGATGGAAGCATGAGGCCGGTTAGCGTCGAATGGTCTCTTCCTCCATATGCTCTTCAACCGACACTTCCGTCAACGTTCCACGGTAGGTACAACGATGGCAACGAATCCGCCACTCCTCGATCCACTTTTCCTGCACATAAGACTGACGGCAGGTAGGACAGACAAACACGCCTTTTTTATAGAGCACTCGACGCTTTTCTTGCATGGTTTCCTCTCAGTCAACCCGAGGCGAGGATGGCACAAGCGGCGAGAGGATTGCAAGATTACAGAAACCACATGTCCTCCCGCCAACACTTCAAGAAGATAGCCTTCTTGACTGCGAGAGAATCGATCATTACGATACGCGGATGCCCTGGAGATTCTTTACATGGCTTGCTTTCTCTGCCGTGATCACAGGCGGATTACTAGCCAGTGATATGCGGGTGGCCAGAGCCGCCGGAGCTGAACTCGTATCGATTCACACTCCTTCTGGTACCACCATCAAGGCCGAAATCGCCGACACACCCCTAAAACGCTCCGTCGGACTCATGTACCGGGATCATCTCAAGAAAGACCATGGGATGCTCTTCTTCTTCAGCGAGCCTCAAGCCTGGTCCTTCTGGATGAAGAACACAAAACTTTCACTGGATCTCATTTGGATTGATGCGAAAAAGCGAGTGACTCATATTGAGCGCAGTGTTCCGATCTGCACGAAAACCGACGAGTCCTGTCCTCAATACCGCCCAAACGGGGACGATGCGATGTACGTGCTTGAAATTACGGGTGGGACAGTTGATGGGTACAAGATTGAGAAAGGAACGAAACTGCTGTTCGGCCAACCTTGACACCTGCCTCGCCAACACCATCGATCATGATTTTTCGCGCCAAGATCTCAGCCGCCTGGCCGTAATGACACCTTCCACACGTTCAACGGCTTTGAGCACTCGGTTTAGATGACTTGTGTCGGCAATCTCGACCACGAAATCCAACTCGGCCTTCCGATCTTCTCTGGTTATAATCTCAGCACGGCTGATATTCGCATTACATTCAGCGATCGCCGATGACACATTCGCCAGCACTCCAGTCCTATCCTCTGCAATGACCGCGATTTTGACCGCGTGTTGACTCGACGTGGCCGTATCCCACTCCACCACCACCAGACGCTCTCGATCATAATCCAAGGCTTCGAGGTTAGGACAATCAACCGAATGGATCGTGAGGCCCCTTCCACGCGTGATATATCCCAAGATCTTGTCTCCAGGAACGGGATTGCAGCACCGCGACAGTTGCATCAACAGATCGCGGCCACCCTTGACTTGGACGCCCGGCTCTGCCCCTCTCGTACCGACGACTTTGGGAACACTGACCGGGTCTGGTTGAATAGACGTTCCCGCCGATGTCGGAGGCACCAACCGTCCGACGACTTGAGCCGTCGCAACGTGGCCAAATCCCACCGCCGCGGCCAACTCCTCAACCGTGGCATAGCCTTCCTGTTTGGCGACATCCAGCAGCGCATCCGACTTGAAGACCTGCGAGGGGGGCAACCCATACCGACGAATCTCTGCCTCGAGCAAACGCCACCCGATTTCCAAACTCCGCTTCTGTTCCTCTATCTTGATCCAATGTTTAATCTTGGTTTTGGCCCGTGAGGTCCGTACGAACTTGAGCCAATCCCTGTGCGGAGTCTGGTTGGAGGATGTCAGAATTTCGATCGTGTCACCGCTCGTCACCTCGTGCCTCAGTGGAACGATCTTTCCATTGACCTTGGCGCCGACACAATGATCACCGACTTCCGTGTGAATCGCATACGCAAAATCTACCGGCGTAGCCCCTTTCGGCAGCTCTTTGACGATTCCCTTCGGAGTAAAGACATAGACCACGTCGTGGAACAACTCAAGTTTCACGGAATCCATAAATTGACGATTATCAGGCAGATCTGTTTGCCATTCGATGAACTGCCTGAGCCATCCAAAGGCTTTGCTGTCTTTATCCTGCACACGCCCCTGCTCTTTATACTTCCAATGCGCTGCGATTCCGTACTCGGCAACACGATGCATTTCTTCCGTGCGGATCTGAAACTCTACGTGCTCGCCCTTCGGCCCGACCACGGTCGTATGGAGAGATTGATAGAGATTCGATTTGGGGATCGCGATGTAATCTTTGAAGCGCCCAGGCAGCGGCCGCCACAACGAATGAATGACGCCCAGGAGCGCGTAGCAATTCATCTTCGTATCAGTAATGATTCGCAAGGCGGTGAGATCGTAGACCTCTCCGAACGAAATCGATTGCTTCTTCATTTTTTGATAGATGCCGTAGAGGTGTTTTGGCCTTCCGTGCACAGCTCCGGCCAACCCATTCTCCGCCAGCGCCGTCTCAACAAGGGCTTGTACCTCTTGGATATACTGCTGCCGGTCTTCGTCGCGTTTCGCCACGGACACACGCAGGGTTTCGTAGGCCTCCGGCTTGAGGTGCTTCAGACACAAATCTTCCAGTTCGTTCTTCATCCACCCGATTCCAATACGGTTGGCCAAAGGTGCATAGATTTCCAACGTCTCCTGTGCGATTTCCTGCCGCTTACTTTCTTTAAGGTGCTCAAGGGTTCGCATATTGTGGAGCCGATCGGCCAATTTGATGATCACGACGCGAATGTCATCCGCCATCGAGAGCACCATTTTGCGGAAGTTTTCCGCCTGCTTTTCCTCTGAACTGCGAAACGTAATTTTCCCGATCTTCGTCACGCCGTTGACGAGATGGACCACTTCCTTCCCGAATTCACGCTGTAGCTCATCGGCCGTGGCTACCGTATCTTCCAGCGTATCGTGCAGAAGCCCGGCCACGATCGCCGTCACGTCGGTTTTCAGAGAGGTCAAGACGCCGGCCACCGCGACGGGGTGCTTCACATAGGGTTCTCCGGAGTGACGCGTTTGTCCTTCATGCGCCTTCACCGAAAACGCATACGCCTTTCGCACCATGCCAAGATCAGCGTCGGGCTGATAGGCTTGCAGACGATCCAGCAACTGATCGATATCGGTCACCGTTTCATACATCATCTGCTATCCGCACCCTGCCGCTCGTATGTCTCGGATACGCAACTGAATCCGATCCTGGCCGTTCCAGTGATTCAGTTCCGGGGTAAAGGCGACGTCGATGGGCGTCTTCAGAGACAATCCATGATCTTCCAAGGATTTCATCCCAAATCCAATACTATCAAACGGCAGAGATCCGGCCTGCCGAACAGTCATCTTCAAATGTTTCTCTCCGACCACGCGAGCATTGAGAACGCTCAGCCCTCGGACAGCGAACGTTGGCTCGGGATTCCCCGCGCCGAATGGATGCAGCGTCCCGATTTCACGAATCAACTGTAGCGTGACCTCGGCCAAGCGCAGTTCAGAATCCAGATGCAGCATGGGAACGCTGTGAGTATTCCGCATCCACGTCTCGGCCGTTGCGGAAAAGCGTTCGGCAAATTCAGGCAACCGCTCCTCCTGGATCGTAACCCCAGCCGCGCTGGGATGGCCACCGAACGCCATGAGGAGGTCTCGACAACCGGCTAATGCTTGATAGAGGTCAAACCCTGGCACAGTCCGAGCCGATCCCTTCCCGATGCCGTCTTCATTCACGGCAATAACGACCGTCGGACGATGAAAGCGCTCCATGATGCGGGCCGCGACGATGCCAACGACCCCGAGATGCCATCCTCGGGCGTATAACACGATCCCTCCCGGCAGCTCCCGTGATTCCACCTGAGCTAATGCTTGCTCCACAATATCAGCCTCAAGCTCACGGCGGGCTCGATTCAACTGCTCAAGCTCTTCAGCCAACTCTTTGGCTTCCCGCTCAGACTCCGTCGTCAGAAGTCTGACCCCTTTGATCGCGTCATTTAAGCGCCCTGCGGCATTGAGCCGAGGCCCAAGTTTAAACGCGATGGTCTCCGCTGTGCACTCACGACTAATACCGGCAACCTGCTTCAAGGCCCGTAGGCCACAGCGGGCACCGCGCGAAAGATGAACCAGACCTTCTCGAACGAATAGTCGATTTTCGTCTTGTAACGGAACCACGTCGGCGATCGTGGCCAGTGCGACTAAATCCAAAAGCGACTCCAACGGCACCGAACCGGAGCCGTATTTCATCTCATACGCCTGCGCCACCTTGTACGCCAGACCTCCGGAACAGAGCCCGTGAAAAGGATACCGCGCTTCGGGCCGATGGGGATTCATCACCGCCAATGCAGGTGGCATCTCCATATCGCTTTGATGATGATCGGTCACAACCACGTCGATCCCCAATTGATTAGCGAGGCTAATTTCATGGTGCGACGTGGTCCCGCAATCGGACGTCACTAAGAGAGAAACACCCTCCTCCGCCAAGGTCCGAACCGCAGTCTCATTCAGTCCATACCCTTCACGCAGACGATGAGGAACATAGGCACGGACTTCGGCACCGAGCCCACGGAAGAATGACAGATAAATGCTGGTGGCGGACATGCCATCCACATCGTAATCTCCGTAAAAACAGACGATTTCTCGACGTTGCATGGCCTGATGCAGACGGTCAATCGCCCGTTCCATGTCGGGAATTAAGAAAGGGTCATGAGTTTGAAGCGGAGACATCCAGGCTGTCGCCTGGTCCACGTTCATCACACCCCGATTGAGCAACAGCGAGGCGGTCGCCGAGGAGATCGATAAGGCCTTTGATAAGAGGCCGCGTTGGATGGGATCAACTTGAGAGAAAACCCAGAGCTTAGACTTCATCCCCATCTCCTTAATGGCCTAGGCCACACACAGACTCCCGATAGCAGGAGAACGAGAAAGACTGTAATAAGGGGCTTCTTCTTTGTCAAACCGAAGGACGTCAAGGAACTGGCAGGGTGACTCGAGGGAGAGCTGGAGGTGGCGCTATTCCCCTCCCTTTTGGACGTAATTCTTCACAAATTCTTCAGCGTTCTTTTCAAGCACATCATCAATCTCATCGACCAGCTTGTCGATATCTTCTTTCAGCTTCTTGCCGGTCTCGACCACCTTAGGGTTGGCTTTGATCTCCTCTTTGCCTTGCGGTTCTCGTCGCGGCTCTTGCTTTCGTTCCTGCTTTTCCATTCGAGCACCTCCCGTGGACCAGGGAAACCCTCGTGATCAGCCAGCAGCTCTCATTGATGAACTCACCATACTCTAGGGTACCGAAACCCGTCAAGACGAAGGGGAGAAACGAAAAGCGCCGTGCCCCAGCTGGGACACGGCGCCTCCTCATGTGAGTCAATCTGTATTGTATCGAGTGCGCAATCGCCTCTTATTAGACGATTAACGACACGATCAGCAACGCGACGATATTGATGACCTTGATCATCGGATTCACCGCTGGTCCTGCCGTATCCTTGTACGGATCGCCGACGGTATCACCGGTGACCGCCGCCTTGTGCGTATCGGTGCCCTTCAACCCCTGCTCTTCGATATACTTCTTCGCATTGTCCCAGGCCCCACCGCCGCTCGTCATCGAAATCGCAACGAATATGCCGGTCACGATGCTGCCGACCAACACACCGCCAAGCGCCTGCGGACCGAGAATCACACCCACCAGAATCGGCGACACCACAGGAATCAAACCAGGAATCATCATTTTCTGAATCGCCGCTTGAGTCACGATATCGACGCAGGTTGCGTAGTCAGGCTTCCCCGTACCTTCCATGATGCCCTTGATGGTCCGGAACTGCCGCCGCACTTCTTCCACGATCAAACCGCCGGCTTCGCCCACGGCCCTCATGCACATCGCACCAAAGATGAAGGGCAACATACCGCCGAGAAACAGGCCGACCAACACTTTCGGGTTGGAGAGGTCAAACGCCGCCAGCGCAGGATTATGTGCCGCCACCTCGCGGGAATATTCCGCGAACAACACCACCGCCGCCAATGCGGCTGACCCAATCGCATAGCCTTTCGTCACCGCCTTGGTCGTATTGCCGACCGCATCCAACGGATCGGTGATGTCTCGTACTTCCTTGCCCAGATGCGACATTTCGGCAATACCACCCGCGTTGTCGGTGATCGGACCAAACGCATCGATCGCCACGACAATCCCTGCCATCGACAGCATCGAGACCGCCGCCACCGCCACGCCGTACAATCCACCAGACTCCGCACCGCCGCAAATCCAATAGCTGCCCAGGATCGCCATTGCAATCACCACCACCGGCGCCGCCGTCGCTTGCATGCCGACCGCCAGCCCCGCAATGATGTTCGTCGCATGGCCGGTTTCGCTGGCTTTGGCGATATATTGCACCGGCTCATAGTTCTTCGACGTGTAATAATCGGTAATGAATACAAGCGCCAGCGTCACCGCCAATCCCATTAACGCAGCGATGTAGTAACTGAACCCACTGACGCCCCCTACCCCGCCCATGATCATGAGGGTGATCGGGAGAAATGCCACGGCAGCGATCCCGCCAGCCACGAACAGCCCCTTGTAGAGCGCCGTCATGACCTCCCCACCCGGGCTCACCTTCACGAAGAGAACCCCGATGATCGTCGCGAAAATTGTCACGCCTCCTAAGACCAACGGATACAGGATTGGGGCAGTTGCCCCCTTAAACATCGTAAAAGCCAGCACCATCGCCGCCACTGTCGTCACGGCGTAGGTTTCGAACAGGTCTGCCGCCATACCGGCGCAGTCACCGACGTTGTCGCCCACGTTATCCGCGATGACCGCCGGGTTACGAGGGTCGTCTTCTGGAATTCCCGCTTCGACCTTGCCCACGAGATCCGCACCCACATCTGCGGCCTTGGTGTAGATGCCGCCACCGACACGGGCAAACACCGAGATCAAGCTTCCGCCAAACCCGAGGCTCAGCAAGGCGTGAATGGCTTTCTCTTGCCCCGCTATTGATTGTGCGATCATATAGAAGGTCGTAATCGACAACAGTCCCAGGCCGATCAGCAACAGACCCGTTACCGCCCCCCCTCGAAACGCGACGGTCAAGGCGGCATTCATTCCATCGTGCGCGGCTTGCGCTGTCCGCACGTTGGCGCGCACGGCAATGATCATCCCTACATAGCCGGCAATCGACGACGCTCCCGCGCCGACCAAAAACCCGACCGCCGTCAGCAAACCAAACTTGTCGGAGGCGGCCCCAGCGGCCCAGAGCATGACGAAAAGCACCGCAGCTACATAGCCAACGGTTTTGTATTGCCGGTTCATGTAGGCACTGGCACCTTCTTGAATCGCCTTCGCAATTTCCTGCATCTTCGCATTGCCGGCATCAAGCTTGAACACCCACATCGCCAGGTACAACCCATAGGCAATACCAGCGAAGGCCGCAATGATGGCAAATGTGATAATCGATGAATCACTCACTGGAAATCCTCCTGCTGGTTAAACGCACTCCTTAGGCCACACGGCTCTCCGTGGCTTCAACCCATCCAACGTACATGCATGAGTGGGGAAACCTAAGACGGTGCGGAGTCGAATTCGAAGTTAATAACCTGAAAAACGTGCTCATTCTATTAGAGTTGAACTGGCCGGATCAAGACCAAATGCGAGGCATTCGGAAACAGCCGCCCTGCCCATATCCCATAATTTGGACTAGGGGCATGGTGGAATCGGGGTTCCACCATGCCCTCTCCATGAGATCCTGAGGCTGCGCTAGCGAATTGGCACCGCTAGAAATGATAGGGTACGGATCATTTTTCGAAGTAGGGCGAAGGTGCAACCATGAGACAGACGATCCTGCGTATAACTCTGTGCCTGTGTATCGCCGGCCTCCTGACTGCGTGCGGGAGCGATAGTGACACAGGGAACACTGCCCCGATTTCCACCGGCCTCAAGCTCCAAACTGTCGCAAGTAATCTTAGTTCCCCAGTGTTCCTTGCCTCTCCCCCTGGAGACCAGACTCGCCTGTTCGTTGTCGAACAGGGCGGTACCATTAAAATTCTCGATCGGGCAACTGGCAACGTGCTCTCGACATTTCTGACCGGGACCGGTATCACGAGCGGAGGGGAACGAGGATTGTTGGGGCTGGCCTTTGACCCAAACTACAATGCCAACGGCCGGTTTTACGTCAATTACACGGATGCTAATGGCGCCATCACCATCGCCCGGTTTGTAGTGTCAGCATCAAACCCCAACATAGCTGACCCAAATTCACGAGTCATCTTGGTCTCCATCCCCCATCCAACCTTCACGAACCATAACGGAGGGATGCTGGCATTCGGACCGGATGGTTGCCTGTACATAGCCGTTGGAGATGGAGGAGGTTCAGGGGATCCGAGTAACAATGCGCAGAATCTTGCAAGCCGACTGGGAAAAGTTCTCAGGATCGATCCGAACACAGGAGCAGGCTGTATCAGCGGAACAATCAACCCTTTTGGCCTCAACGGGGGTGATCAGCTAGTGTGGAGTTATGGGTTGCGGAATCCCTGGCGCCTTTCGTTTGATGGAGCTGATTTGTATATCGGAGATGTCGGCCAAAATGCCCGAGAAGAGATTAATGTGTCACAAGGCCCCAATGCCGGACGCGGACTGAATTACGGCTGGCGGCTCATGGAAGGATCAGTTTGTTTCAATCCTACGACGAACTGCAATAACGGAAGTCTAGCCTTGCCGGTGCTCGACTATCCCCACACGAACAATCCTTGTGCCGCATCAGTGACCGGAGGCTACGTCTATCGAGGAACAGCAATACCAGTCATTCAGGGCACCTATTTCTATGCGGATTTCTGCGCCGGCTTTGTCCGTAGTTTCCGCTTCAATAATGGCTCGGCTCTCGAACAAACTGAATGGCCTCTGCTAACTACCTCTTCCATCACCAGCTTCGGCCAGGACGGCTTGGGAGAGCTCTATATCCTGACTCGGGGTGGCACCGTGTCTCGGATCGTTCCGAATTAGACTTCCTTCCAGATACTTCATGGCCCAACCTCTCTTCTGGGCTAGTTTACGATTGTTGCCAACTTTGCTATAGTCCTCGTGGCAGAAACCCTATGGCATTCGAACCGAGCTATATCATTATCGATGGGCAGACCTTCTCGAAGGCGACACTTCCCCTGGATAATCACGTCTACAAGAACTGTCAGATTGACGACTGCGACCTCTATTACAGCGGCGGGCAGTACGAACTGCTCGACACCCACATCACCAATTCACGCTTGATCCTGAATCATCCCGCCAAAGGCATCTATAACGCCTTGCAGATCTTCAAGATGAAATCACCGGGATCGTCCATCATCTTCGAGTAACGTCTCGAAGCAGGCCCTTCTTGTCCTATACCTACGATTACACAAAGTCGACGACAGGTGAGAGCGCCGCTCGGCGATATTGGCGCGCCATGAAGATGACGCTGACCCGCAGCGTGAGAGCCAAAACGTTCCAGTTCGACGGTCGGGAGTACGAGTACCTGTACCACCCGTATAACAGGACCTGGAAAAACGAGCGTGGCGTCGAGATCCCCATCTTCCGTGAACTCCTCCTCAAACATGAAGGCAAACGGGTGCTCGAAGTGGGCAACGTCCTCTCTCACTATTTTCCCATTCATCATGAGGTCATCGACAAATATGAGGTCAGCTCAGGCGTCATCAATCAGGATATCGTCGAGTTTGTCCCGCAGGACAAATATGATCTGATTCTCAGCATCTCGACCTTGGAGCATGTCGGGTGGGACGAACAGCCACAGAAACCAGGAAAACTGCTGCAGGCGATTGATCATCTGCGAGCCACGTGCCTCGCTCCATCCGGCCGGCTCGTGGCGAGCCTCCCGATTGGATACAACCGCTACTTCGATTATTTGCAGAACAACGGCAAGAGTCCGTTCACGACTCAACACTTCCTCAAGCGGATCTCAAAACAGAACTACTGGGTGGAGTCTGATTGGAATGGGTGCAAGGACGCGACCTACGGCCGGTTCGTCGCTCATGCCATCTGCATCGGGACCATCCAGGGATAGCCCTCACCACCGAGCACGAGTCGGTTACCCCCCCCTTACTCCTGAACGCTTCTGCTGAAATCGTGGGTTCGCCGTTGTATTTTCAGCGGCGTGCATCGCTGTTGCATGCCCGCCGCAAAATTTTTATTCGGCAATCCCTACTCTGCCATCACTGACTTTGCCCAAGGTCGCTCGGCGCATGCAGGCGCTTATCGATGTCTTTGTCAAGCGCTGCGGATTTCAGAGCACGATCGACATCTGCAGCATGCGTGGGATTCGACTTGATCGCAGAGACAACCAGGTTAAATGCAGCCGGAATAATGTCAGTGAGCTTGCTTGGGGTCTTTTCGAACTCTGCCAGTTCCTGTGCAAGTACCCGCTGAGCGCCATGCCAGCCATCTGAATGTCGACACAAGTACGCAGCTACACGAGCAACATGGAAGCTGCCTCTTTTTGAGATCAGGCGCTGTATCTCGTCAGAGACGGTAGTGGACCCGCTTCCACGGAGCCACTCAGTTACGCGCGACGCGATAATGGCTGAAATAATATAGGGCTCGACAGCTCCTCCAGAGAAAATCCGCGAGTGCGACTCGCCCCACACCTTATATTTTCGTGCTCGCCCATCAGACGGGGTTTTCAAAACGATCGCAAGATATGCCTGAGCGACATACTCGTTTGTAAACAACTTCTTCACATCGATGGCTTGGCCATCAAATTGTCGAGGTTTACGCTCGTAGTAGTAGCCGTAAATGGAGAATGCCCGTTCCATGTCAAGCTGTGCAGGATGATTTGCGCGAAGGTCACGGCTGCTGATCTGATTCTGATTGTTGGTCGTCAGGACAATCTTGTCCACCAACGCAGGATCCTGTGTCTGATATATTCGAGTGAGGACTCGGACATCCTGCGCGAGCTTCCCGTCCTTCTGAGCGAGAGCAATCGTCGTCGCAGTCTGACACCCGTTTACGATCTGAAGATTCTTAAGTTTCACGTGCGGATTGTCAGGATCCGTTACTGGATCGAACTTGTCGCAAACGATAGTAATCCCGTTATTGAGAAACCAGAACTCGTAGCTAGCCGCCACGGTTGTACAAGTAGATTGGATATTCCTTATTCACGGCGCCACGACTTCCAAGAAAGCGTCGGATGTTGAGATCGAACACAGCGCCATCGGGATTCTCGTTCACGAGGCGGGCGATTTCTGAGGCCGGGATCGAGCATACAAGCCCTTGAAGATCCTGTGCGTAGTACTTGATCAGAGACGGGTTATTGGCGTCGTACTTGACCTTAAGCTCCGCGTCAACTCGTCGCGTTTGTCGCTCTTGCATTTTTGATAGGTCGGTAAGCTCATCGAAGCCAATTTGATCAATCTCAAACACCTCAAATGTGTCGTTTCCATAGGCTTCGCGAATACCTTTCAGTTCCTGCAGAAATTCCGCAGACACTCTCTTCGCATCTCCAATCGTTACGAAACGGACATGGACGCGGATGTTGGACGGTCCGAGATTGCTCTGAAGAGCACGATATTCGAGAATCTTGTCTCGTAACGCCGTATTGGCGAGAGAGTCAAGATCTTTGCGTGGCCGCTGGAATACCCATCGCAGTCCGTTGCCGAGCTGCACAAGGGCGTTCGAGGAAAACGAGTCGGCATACTTCGTTTGAACGATGTAAACATCCGCTGAGTCCGCCTGTTCTTCGATCATGAACACATCCATCTGCTTGTCTTGACCGCCATCGACTACGTCGGTTGCATCGAAAGCGTGAACGCTTTTCCCCGTTACGAGAGAAAAGGCAAGGCGCATGAAGGCGTCGCTGGCGTCGACCCTTAAGGAGGACGCGATCTCGTCGACACGGTTTGAGATGATCTGTTGGCGGAGGTCCATGGGTCTGGCACCTACTTTTGTCCGAGATGCAGTCTACTAGCGAACCAGTCAGTATCTTAGGTAATGGAAATTGGGGTCGGATCTTGCATCGTGCATACCCGCTCTCTGAACTCGCACCGTCTGTTGACTATCAGCCTATATCGCCTGGCTATGCCGCTCCACGTTCGGTACCGACATCGACGCTCGCGTACAGTTCCTCAGGTGCGATATCCGCACCGTTCGGCCAGGCGACCGTCCAGCCGTCGAGGAAGAAGCGTTGAAAGTATTTGACGTCCTTCAGCGGCTCAAAAACCGGTCCCTTCAGGTAGCGTCGGAAGTCGACCGTCTTCTGAGATTCGTCATCGAAGGTCACACGAATCCGATACCCGCCTCGATATTCGGCCTTGGTCACATACGGAATCCTGTTCATGACGTCTCCTTGTTCACCGTAACGGCTCAATCATTTCGAGCGGCTTACCAGCCTTCATGCGCCGCCAGTTCGCACGGATCTCGGTCTCATGTTCTTTCGCCCACTGTTTGATCAGGCGTTGCGCTGTCTTGGAGCCTATGTTGCCGACCACCATCCGACCAGTGAGGTCAAACTTACCTCGTTGCCCCTGATGCTCAGCGTGAAAATGCATCGGCTCGTGCTCGTTGTAGAACATTCTGATAATGATTCCAAAAAATATAGAGATAGCTGGCATCTTCTTCCCCTATCGGAGATCCTCGCCCTCGTTTAACTCAAACGCACCATGGCCAGGATATTATCGTGCTCCTATTCTAAATAGTCTGGCGATTCTCCTGACTTTCCAAAGATGTGTCAAGGTGCTGGAAAACCCGGCACAAGCACCAGCTGTTGGGCAGCATATCTCGTGAAGTGTCCTTCGTATCTCACAGTCAAGAGGCCATCTGTATCACTCTTGTTTGTGCTTCAGGGAATGACGCACGACGATTACTTGCCAACCGGAACATTCTCCGTGCGTTTCACGATCTCGATCGGCTGGAAGATCGGATCTTGTGAGCCTTGGGATGACTCTGCTTCGACACGCTGGAGGAAGGAGGCAGGACCAGTCAATGGAGCATAATTGAGCCCGACTTCGACGTCGAAGGTCTTGGTATCTTTCGGCGTCGGGAAGATGAAGACTTCCTCCCTCGTCTCTTCTGGTTTCAAGACTGTGTCTTCAGCCACTTTCGCTGCTTCGAAATCAAAGATCGTCGGCTGTCCCTGGGCATCCAAGTACGTCCGACCATAGACACGCTTATCGGTGAACACCGTTTTTAGGTTTTTCCCTTTGATGTCCAGATTGAGAAGAACCGCAGCCCAGGCCGGATGAGTAGCAGGCAGATTATGCGGCACGAGGCTTTGAACTTTGACCACAACGGTTGTTTTGTCGCCCTCGATCCTGGTCTGCACGTCCAGCTTCGCCGCCTCTTGGCGGAGTTTCCCAATTCGTCCAGGGAAGCTATGATTGGCGATCGTCCGTTTCTTCTCCCCATTGGCCGACTCCCCTACTTGTTGTGGCATATGACAGGTCTGGCATTCTTTGCCGGACTTGCCGGCCCGACTCTGATCCCAGTTCCCAAGCAAATCGTTGGCCTTACCCAAGTTCGTCGCTGACGGCACCGACTGATGGCAGTTCAAACACAGATCGGACTTCTGAAACAGGCCCAATTCCATCGACTGATGGGCGAGATTCGGGACAAAATCTTTGTAGGATCCATACAACGTCTTCCCTCCGATCTCATACTTCGGCTCCGGAGGATGTTTGGCCCGGTCTACCTGCTTGATGAGATGGCACTGGCTACAGGCGACACCATCCAAGGAGGGATCGCCTGCTTTTGCTTGATCAATAAAGAGTTGGGCGGAATCCAAAAACTCCCGCACATGCGGGGCATGGCAGCGGAAACACACAGCTTTGTCTTTTCCACCTGGTGATTTAAGATACGCATCGAGCGAGACACGGAACGCCGGAGAATGGATGGACTTCGCCAATGGCGACGTTTCCCACTCTTCATAGACCCGTTCGTGACAGCGCTTACATTTATTGGAATGAGGAAAGGTCTTCTCGATCAATGGCTGACTGACACCGGTCTGTGCGAGCGCGGAAGTGACCGTGCCATCAGATCCCCAAGCGGCATACATCGCCAGGACGAAGATGAGCCTCACCGCAATTGAGAAATGCGATCGTCTCACGGTCACAGTGTGTTCAAGAGAGTGATTTGACACGATACGTCAGAAAATGCCGCTGGGTATATTCTTGGATGATTTGTTTCGCCTCTTCACGTTCTTTCTCGGTCTGCAAGGAAGCAAGATACTTGTCCGTCAGCAGAGGTTCAGGCGTAGGAATGAGCGCGTAGGTGAGCACCGCTTCGATCGACGAAGCGGCAGTGCCGGCCGGGAGCGTCAGCGTAAATGGAACCTTCCTCGTGTTGCCACCCTTGATGAAGGGATCAGGAATCGGACCGCGAAGCATCTTGTCGTACGGCAACCCAAACTGCTTCGTCTCTTCCGCTAAGGTTTTGCCTGCCGCGTCCTTCGCCGTGACCGTCAAAAAGAACTGTTTCAGCACCGGATCGCCATCGGGGAAACTGTGCGGGAGGCTGCCAACCTTCACAATCCCGGTTCCCTCCACCACCGTGCCGGCCTTCGTCACATCCACATCGATACGAGGCATCCACTCTGCCTGCAGATTCCGATTCTTCAGCATCGTACCGGCGACGACGACACCGCGAAACCAGTGGCGTCCGATCGCTCTCGTCATGGCCCCACGTCTCGACGTGGAACTGCCGGTCGAGGGCTCCATGTGGCAATCCTGACAAATTGTTCCCTCGAGAATTTCTCCCGGCAGATTCTTCTGCGCTACGTCCTTTACTTTGTCGAAATGGCACGCGGCACAATAATTGGCTCCTCGAAAGTGCTCAGACTGCGCGGCCGGATGGACAAGATTTTCTTCGGGATTGGAATAGGGGCCATAGAGTGTGTTGCCTGGCTGTAATTTGAATGTCGGCGGTGAGTTTAATCCCTTTTCCATTCCATTCATCAAATGGCACGCTGAGCAGCCGATTCCTTCGAATCCCGCCTTGCGGGCAAGCACGTTCGCCACCATCTTCTCGGCATGCTGAGGGAATACGGTGACGGCAGGCACATGACAAGAGAGACATCGTCCCTGTTCCTCCGCGGTCGGATTCGTCTGTTTCCAAAGACCCAACACCGTTCGAAAGACTGGTGACTCCAGCGACGTGCCGTGTAAAAGGGCCGCGTCCACTCGGCCAAAGGTCTTCAAATCCGGCGTCTGCTCTCTGACGCCCTTCCACTCTTCGTAATGACGTTCATGGCACTGTTTGCAGTCTTCAGAACGGATGAAGATTTTCTCGATTTCAGCTACCCACTCAGGCACAGACCGACTGTTCGCCTCCTGAGCAATCGCCTGTTCGTAATACAGATTACTCAAAAGGCCGATCAGACCGACGAGCGATAGGAGACAGAGCCTCACAATGCGCCAACCGACCCGCAGTCTACGGTCATGTCCGTTCGCCTTCCCCCTCACACCTCACCTCTCATCAACCCCATCAATCCCGCTTACAGCCGACAAAATGAAAATTGACCCCCCAGCCGACTGGGTCACCTGGATCTGCCGGCTCATAGGTTCCGACCGTGAAATTGCATTCCTTCATCGCCTTCTTAATGGCTCGTCCGAAATCCGCCATGGTTCGGATCTCCTGTTTATCGATTTCCTTAATGACGGAACGAACTTTGATCCCTGCGTAATCCGCGCGTGAACTCCCGATCACCTCGAACACGGCCACACCCTGTGGTTGCTGGAGCTTGAGCTCCTTTTGAATGTCTTCATCCACAGCACCGACGGCGATCCCGAATTCCTCGCCGAGCCGGACTGCTTCCTCCTCTGTCATCGCATCGGATTGCCCCGCAGCCTGCGTGACCTCCGCACCGGCGAAGAGGAATAGACTCAACAGCGCGACTCCCAACACTCCTGTTCCAATCACCTAACGTTCCTCCGAACCTGATACCGACTCATCTTGGTTCGCAGGATGCTCAAACAGACTGTTCAGCAAGGCCACAGGGAGCCCGGCAACTGAGGCGTACCCTCTGGGGCACGTCGCAAGGAGACGGGCGACCGAGAACGAAGCTGACAGCCTGTTTCAGCATCCTGTTACAGTTTGGCGACAGGATCGATGCTCAATTGAAACCATGGCGCCACAGCCTTCTGGCCGTTTCGCTCTTTGTTTTCCCCATTCCACACGGCGAATGACACGGTCTGCATACGACCAGGAACGAGTGTGGCTTCATTCTCCTGTTCTTCGCTCACCAGAGGGCGGCGCATCACGACATGCCAGACCCCATCCTTCCAGACCGCCTGCCCCTGCACCCGCCCTTGTTTATCTTTGGTGGTCAACGTGCTGAATCCCCCACCGATCAAATCCTCGACTGACGACACTCGCCTCGGAATGACTTCGAATGTCCGAACCTCGCCTTCTTTTTTTTCTGATGCCCGAGCCGCCCGTCGATCGATATCGGTTTGCCAGTCCGCCTTCCAATGCCAAATATTGACGTAGTGGTCCAGCTGCCCCATGCAGAAAAATGCCGGCGCATCGCCGAGCGGAAGACCAATTGCGACGCCATCCCGGAAGGTCCCCGGAGTGAGCCGATCATTCTTCGTGTTGTCCTGCCATTCCAGTAGAAAGGCGATCTCGGTCCCGTTGTGGATGGACCGCACGGTTAGTGCATGCACCGTGGGTTCCGGCCACACAGGTCTCGTGATCACCTGCCCGCTCAGGGGAATCGTGATTGGTGAGACCTGTTGCCAAGCGGTATCATCGGCGGCATTCGGCAGATCGCCGTGGACCAGGTACGATCTGATGGTCATCCCCTCGGAACTGACCAGCGGTATCCCAAACGCCCCGAGCACACTGGCAACGACAATCAGGCTAGAAAAAAACCCAAGGAGATGAGAGCGGGAACTGTCGATGTACGTCATTCGCACAGCACAGGGCTCCGAGAGAAAACCAAACTCAGAATACCACAAAACCCGTGCGGGACAAACGTGAAGGATCGAGGTGAGGGTTAGACGAGCTTCAAACGGCGGATCTTGTTTTCTCCGCGTTCGCAGATGTAGAGGTGGCCTTGTGAATCCATGGTCAAACCGACGGGTGAATTCACCACGGCCTCAATCGCCAACAGGCCGTCGCCATGTTTCAACATCCCTGCCGATTCCTTGGCGACAAAGCGAGCGGCGCCGCAGCCACCGATATTCTTATCCTCATACCCACTATCGCCATTCCCCGCCACCGTAGTTATGACACCGGTCTTCACATCTACCTTACGGACCCGATGATTCATGGTATCGGAAATGTATAGATTGCCGTCGTGATCAAAGACCACAGCCTCTGGGGCGTGGAGCATGGCTCTAACGGCCGGCTTATCGTCGCCGTCATATCCGTATCGGCAGACCCCTGCGACCGTCGAAATAATTCCCGTCTGGGAATCGATTTTCCTGACACGATTGCTGCCCTTGTCGACCACGTACACATCGCCCTTTGCATCGACCGCGAGCCCGACAATGTCGTAGAGACGCGCCTCCATTGCGGGCCTCCCATCGTCCAGATACATCGACATATCCAGCCCATCGGAACACACCGGCATGAGCCATCCCTGATCATCGCTGAAATCGATTCCGATCGCATCGCCTGACAGCACCACCAAATTCCTCGCCACCAAGGGCTGTTCTCGTGCCTCATCTTCAGCCGTCCAGGCCCCAGCAATCGTCGTCACCATTCCCGTCTTGGGATCATACCGCCTGACCTTGTGCGCTTGGGTATCAGCGATGAAGAGGACATCATCGCGATCAAAGGTAATTGCTGCAGGCCAGGTCAGATTAACATCCAGCGCGGGGCCGTCCCCATTGAACCCATGCTGACCGGTACCGATCACCGTCGTAATGATGCCCGTCTCATGATCAATTTTCCGAATCCGGTTGCTCCCGGAATCACAGATATACAAATTATTGTGGGAATCAAACGCGAGGCCTAAGGGCAGATAGAGTCCTGCTTCTGCACAGGAGCCCTCATCTCCGCTATAGCAAGTTTCCCCTATGCCGGCGAAATTGTGAAGCGTGCCTTGTAGCAGGTCAATGCGCCGGACTCGGTCAGATCCCGATTCAGCGAAGTACAGCCACTTCTCTTCCTTGTCCAGTGCAACGTGATGGGGGAGCGGGATTCCGGCCTTCACCGCGCGCTTGCCGTCACCTGTACTTCGGGCCTTGCCGTTTCCGGCAAAGGTTTCAATGTAACCAGCAACTAAGCCAAGTTCGGTTTCCATAAGTACGACGCTCTCTAGAGGACTGTTAAAAGATTATCTTGCCGCTCACACACGCTCGACTCTCGGCGCAGGATGTTCAAAAAGACCTTCGTTCTCACCCGCCCCCCCCCTGCGCGCCCACTTCGCTAACTCAGGCCGCATCGAAGAATCTGCGAGGCAAGCCAAGACGCGCATTTCACCGATCAAGGCAGCAGCGCGCGAAGAGGCAAGGCGTAGGCTTCGGTATGTTAAGCCTCTAAGCGACACGAGACGCCGCTGGAGGACTTTTCAACATATTGCTAGGAACGTGAAACCGGCTGTGCAGCAGCCCCGGCAGCTTGATTCAATGTGGCACTCTGAGTGGGCGCTGCAGTCACGGCTTGCGGCGCCGTCGCTTGTTGAGCCGCGGCCTGCGCTTCAGCCTCGATCGCATCCGCCTCATGGACAGACTTCTTAAATCCCTTGATTGCCTTGCCGATCCCCTCACCTAACTGCGGTAATTTCCCTGCGCCGAAAATAATGAGCACGATCATGAGGATGAGAATCAGCTCGGTAAACCCTAGACTCCCAAACATAGTGCACCTCTTCCTACAAGTAAGTTAGGACTTCGGACCATCCTTCGGCTTCTTGGAAAACCGCTCTTTCAACCGCTTACGGGCCTCTTCCGCCTGGTCAAACATCTTGCACTTGTCATACACGCTAATAAGGTTGTAATACGCGAGCGGTTCATCCAGATTGTGCTCTACTGCACTCTCCATGACCCTGACTGCCAAATCGGTCTTTTTATGACTGAGCGCGATTTCCATCAGCTTGAAGCTTGACTCCAAGTGTTTGGGATCCAGCTCCAAAGTACGAAGATAGCACTGAATTCCTATGTCAATCGTGTTGTAGTCGGAGACCTGGGGATTATCCAGCTCAATATAGACGCCGGCGAGATTGTACCAAGCAATCGGATCATCTGGCGTGATCTCAACGAGGCGTTCGTAGTACCCCTTGGCCTCCATGTATTTCTTCTTGTCTGCGTAGAGCCTCCCCAGATTGAACAGCGCCAGGACATCATGAGGGAAAATATCCAGCGCATGCCGAAACTCGGCCTCGGCTTCATCGGCCATGTTCTTCGTCGCATAGATCGTTCCCATATTCGCGTAATACATGGCCAGTGAACGATTCATTTCCGTACGAAGAGATTCCGCCATCTCAATGGCTTTCTTGACCTCGGCCAACGCATCGTCGAGCCGCCCCTTGCTGAAATACAATTCACCGAGTCGACAGCGCGCCTGAAAATCATCAGGTTCGTCGACCAACAACTTTTCGATCCCAGAGATCTCTTCATCCGGAGTGAGCGGCTGATCGCCGGGGTCAAGAAGGGTTTCTGACTGCACTGATGTCGGTCCTACATTTTCCATAATCATCTCGCTCTCACACTAGGCCTGACCGTGGACGAGGCCGTCCGTTGCCGGCAGCACAGAGCCGGTGGCAGCCGGCAACGATTCAGCAACGGTAGGCTTCACTCGATCAAGGGTAAGTAATATAACTCCGAGAACAACCATCAACGTCAGGTTGGAGAACAGTAAGGCATACCCGGCGATAAACATCAGACCGACCCCATAGCCGGCCAGTCGCCCGATCATCAGCAACTTCACAACGGTGTAGGACCAACAAAGTAATCCTACCACATAGACCGCAAAGGGGAGATAGAAGGTATAGCCCATCCCAAATTGAAAGATCCAGCCGATGCCTTGCGAGGCCTGCCGAAAGGCCGATGCGAAAGCCGGACTATACAGTTCCAGAAGATAGTCGGCCACGATGAGTGCCGAAAAAATAATACCTGTCGTCGACCAAAACCACATAGCCCGGTTCCACTGCTGCCGGTTCCTCGTTCGCAGCGACAAACTCTTGCTCTTGCCATAGGCCACAAACACGAAGAAACTGGCCAAAACCATCAACGCCTCACCCATGCGATGTGATTCGTAGACCAAGGGCGGCGCCGCTATCGTTCCCGTCAAACTGTAAATGGTCGATACGATCTGATAATAGAGCCACCCGGAAATGCCCAAGTAATACGTGGCCGCCAGCACACGCTGTGCCGGCTCACGATGGGTCATCACGTATTCCGACAGAAACGCCGTCAGTACCAGCAGCGTTAACCCGTTGTAGATGACTGCGCCCAGCATGCCGGGCTGCACCACGAGAAACACAATCGTCAACAGCAACAAGAGTGCCGCCCCTGCACTACCAAGTTTGCTGAGCTGGCTTGTTTTAGGCCCTCCCCAGCGATTGATCAGGGCCAATGTCAGCGCTAAAAACAAAAACACGGCGACGATATTGAGAAGCCACGTGCCCACCTCGGTCAGGGCGGTAAATGTGGGGGTGATCCACGGGTGATCTGCCGCCAGCTTGCTGAGATGCATCCCAAGACGGGAGACCAGACGATAGAGAATCAGCTCAAGAAAAGAAGTGAGGAGAACGAGCTTGACGGTATACTCAAATAGTGGACCGAAGTCCGATACTTTCCCCGTCACCCGTTCGCTGAGCATTGCTGCCTTCATGACCATACCCATCAGGGCAGACATTATAGCTGTCGCAAAAAAAAGCGGTCAATGTGCCGCCACCGACGCCTGTCTGGCTCCTTCCTTCGCCCGTGAGATGTACAGTAACCCATCGGCCATCGCATAGTTGAAGGGAAGCTCGCACACGACTTCACTGATCCGTCCATAGACATACTGATACAGTCGCTCGGCCTCGTCGGGAGTCATACCCTCCTGCACTTCATAGAAAAACCCGAGGCTCAGGTCCTCCGCCGACGGACGCATAATTCGTCGAATCCCATACCCGCCTGGGTCGTTCATAATAGGCGCTTCTTTTTCCAGGTCGAACAGGCAGGGCTGGCAAGAAAATCCATACGACTCGTGGAGCTTCTTGTTTTCGACGATGAAATTCATGGTTTCGAGGGCTTCGTCTTCTTTTTCCGTGGGGAACCCAACGATGATGTAACAATGCACTGCAATACCAAGATCCACACAGTCGTCCGCAATACGCCGGACCCATTCTTGCTTGATCCCCTTCTTCATGAAATCCATGATGCGCTGATTAAAGGACTCCAGCCCGAAGACGATCTTCAAACACCCGGCATCCCGCATCGACGACAGCAGCTCGCGTGAGAGATTTTTCTCGAACCGCATCTCGCAGGTCCATTTGATATCAAGCTGTTTTTCGATCATCTGCTGGCACAACCGCCTTGTCGGCGCCAGCGCAAAGCATTCGTCGGTAAAAAAGAAATGGCGCGCGCCATAGCGTTGTTTGAGCCATTGCAGCTCCTCAATCGTCCGGCCAGGGTCTTTCTGTCGAAAATTCTGATGGTCGAGGGTCAGGGCACAGAACGCACAATCCTTGTAGTAACAGCCCCGCGAAAACTGGACCGGCAAGACCGGCTCCGGCGACAAATAGCGATCCAGCGGGAATCCATCATAATTCGGCGCTGGAAGTTGATTGACATTTTCAGAATAGAATGGTTGATTGACCGTAATCTTGCCATTCTGCCGATAGATCAGGTTGGGAACCTTACTGTAGTCCTTCTTACCCGCCAGCTGATTGACCAATTCCAGCAAGGCCGTTTCGCCCTCAAACACGACGATGTCGTCGGTTAATTCGAAGAGGCTCGGACAACGGCGAATGTTGTCCACAAGACGGGTGAAGATACTGCCGCCAATCGTCACGTGAAGATCCGGGGCAGCTTCCTTGATCAGCCGACAGAGGGTGAGGCCAGGGATGATCTGAGACGTGGCCGTAATCGAGACTCCGATGAGATCAGGACGGTCATTCACGATCGAGGGAATGAACCGATCCCGGAAGAGGCCCAGATAAGGATTCTGCCCTTCGTCACGAATGACCTTCATCAAATCTTTCGAGGAATAGATGGAGTAGTTCCCAAATTGATTATCCACAACCGTGAGCCTGGTCGGAAAATATACAGAAGAAACAACTTCCAACCATTTATCGATCATGAATAAGCTCGCTCGATAGGCGTCAGGATCGTAAAATCCTTCGCTGCGCAAGGTGTCCTTGGCGAGCTCAATCCGATCGACGAGATAGGAGAACCGATCGAGCGAATCGGTCACCTTCGCGTAATGCTCGCGACTTCCAGAACCCGTCTCCCCGGTCTGAGTCCGCTCAAGGTCGCGCTGCTTGGCGATCAACTGCTGGTAGACTTCAGCCGCATACTCTCTGGTCAGCACGGTATCCAATAATTCAATTCCAAGGTCGCGCTGCGAGACGTCAGAAACCCCACCCTGGTGCAAAAACCCGGTCAGAGACGGCAAACTGAGATAAGGCTGAGACGGATGCCAGGTTGGGGGAAAAAGCAGCGAGACTTTCATGCGACACTGGTCCCTTTATGCTTGAAAATCAGTGAGTTCGAGACCATCTCCTCTTATACCCTCCGCACTTGGGTAAATGCAATCCCGCGGACAGAGAGAGACTGACGCCAATGCCAGGAATCTTCAAGAAAAAAGGCCTCGAACCGTTCCCTCACTTACCGGGATTCCGATCCGAGGCCTTTTGAAAATTACGCGACGTCGCGGCTGTTACTTGCCGCTCTAGCCGCTACAGCTTCAACGTGAACCAGGTCGACAGCGACTTCATGCCGTTTCGCTCAACGTTGGCACCATCCCACACTGCGAAGGCAATCGGCACCGACATCCCCCCTTTAAATTGCACGTCGTTCGCATCACCGCTTTCCAGAGACCGCTTCACGACGACCCGCCATGTCGGCCCTGAATACGCTCCACCTTTGACGGATCCCGACGGTTCCCAGACACCGTTTCCGATGACGTCCTGGTGAGCTTGCGTGGTGAGGGTGCTGAAGCCGTTCGCGCTCAAATCTTCAACGGAACTCACGCGAAGCGTCGGATCAGACATGATGTTTCCAGACCAGATGCCGGAGTTGAACGGCCCCAGGCTCCGACCAATACGGTCTGGATAGGTGACGCCCCCCGCCGGCTCTTCAAAGTAATAATCCCAGAAAATTCCAGGATACTGATCGTCGACATCCCAAATCCCCGCGCTGTCCTTGCCGAGGTCCTTCTGCCATTCAGCATTCCACCGCCAAATGTTGGTCGTCCCACCGGACTGTCCCATACACTGGAACGGCGGAGCCCCCGCCGTATTCACCGGAAACATCACCGCAACCTGGTCCCGGAAGTCTTGCGGACCGATCGCCGTGTCATTCTTCGTTTGATCAATCCACTCCAGCCGCATCCCAATATCCTTGCCGTTGGTCATCGCCTTGACGAACACCGACTTCACCGAAATATTCGGGTGCATCGGTGTCGTGATGAGCTGACCGCTCAACGGAACGACCACGCCCGGGACACTTTCCCACATCGGGTTGGCGCCATCCATGGGAATTGGGCCCTTCACCGTCTTAGCCGGTATCGTCACCGGTTGACTAACGGCCAGTGGTACTCGCCCCAACGTCAGCATCAGGCCGACAGTGAGGGCGGAGAGAAGAATGGCAAACACCAATTTCTTGTTGGTCGTCTGCGCTACCCTCATAGTGCACTCCCTCCTCTGAATTAGTGTAAAGACTGTGTTCGCTCTCGAACCGTTACCACACTTACTCACGCCGTTCCGGAAGGCTGCCCCTCCTCATTCTCCTTGTCTTTCTCTTTCACATCCATAAAAGACTGTGCACCAACTTCGTTCAACAACATGGTCAACTCGTTCCCCTGGTCTTGTGCACCGCATTCATACGTTTGGCCTTCGGGGGAGCTGAATGTCGCAGGACGGTAGTCGGTTTCCGTGTAGGGCTGAGGGGTCACGCCCAAGAAAGCCGTCTCAAAATCCATCCAATCCGCAGTCATATCGGCCACCAATTTAAAGAGACCCGAGTCCGCCTTTTTGGTCAACATGCGACAGAACAGCGGTACCCATCGACCAATATGATTCTTGACAAACTTCTTCTGTGCGTCGACCACGATCTGCGTCTTCTCCGGCCCGTCGTGGCAGAGCGAGTAGGATTCCTTGTACGCGAGAAAGTGCATGAACTCAAACTCGACACTGAGGTGATCGAGCCGTTCATGAATGTCTTTCGACAACTCAACTCCAAAGGCCTTATAGAATCCTGAAATGTCGCCCATCACATGGGACTGCGCGAACACGTGGTCATTCCCGAACAGGGTTTCGTAAGGAGGGCAATCGAGTGTAATCACGTTGCTGAACACCCGGCGATGTTCTGACTGAAGATCGCTGAGCTGCCAGTTGACACATTCGGAGGCAACCAGATTCTCAACCAAGGCCAACTGTGTCCTCAACGAAGTCAATTTCCTCTTGGCTCGCTCGCCCCCGTCAGTGCCGAGAACGACCTCTAATGCATCAAGGGCAGCCCGGCCATCCTCCACAAACTCCCCGCACCGGAGGTAATCAAGAAACTCCTCATCTTCCGGGTACAGGAGGCTCCAGGAAACCAATAAGTAGATTTTACTTCGATTAAGTGCACGTTCGACGGCGGGGGAGTCCTTAATGGACACAGGACTCGGCAGCGTGGCGGCGGCAGATGCAGATATGCCTTGCATCGGCTGTTGACTCGTCATACAAATTGCCTCCCGACCACCTTAGCTCACCCTACCACCGCAGCCCCCAAGGCAGGGTAGCAGGACCTCGTATGTATATGAAAAGGCCCGTGCGAAGTCAAGAGTGAACTAGTTCGATCTTGTGAATAGTGATTTTCTTCCAAGCGACATCGCAGACGATGTGGCGCAATCATCAATCGATCCCCTCTAGTAGACAGTACCAGAAACGCCGCCAGAATGTTCAAAAAGACCATCAGCGAGGCCGCAGCAAGCGAGGAGGCGAATCGTAGACTATTTTCACCCGCCCACCCATCGCCTATATGAACATGCGTTGGCCCAGGCCGTACGTTGAGCCTCTGAGCGAGGCGAGAACAAAGCTGGCGGCCTTTTTCAACATCCTGCCAGCTGCCTCGCCGGTACCACACGGATTGCGACATGGTCATTGACGGTTTTACAGACCATTTCACACATTCCACAGCCAACACAGGCTTCCTTCACCACGGAAAGATGCAGGGACGCCACGTCCATCGCAAGGGCATCCGTCGGACACTTCGAGACACAGGCATGGCAGCCTTGGCCTGCCGTGCAGAGTCTATGTGAAACTGTCGCGATTCCCATTCGGACATGGTTGATCCCCTCGACCGGAAGGAGCGCCTCTGTCCCACAGGCGGTAATACACGGAAGGTCCTCACATAACAAGCAGGGCGACTGATCGGCGAAAAGTACGGGTGTCCCGTCCCGGTGATAGGCCGCAATCGCGCCCGGTGGACAGGCCGTGACACAATCATTGCACTTCGTACAACGTTCAAGGAAAAGCGATTCTTCTACCGCGCCAGGGGGACGCAGCCAGTCCATCCGCATCGGCGGAGGCGGCGGCTCCGCTGGAACACCCTCCGCCTGTTTGACGAGTTCACGCGCGGCTTTGACCGTAGAAATAACGGAGTCTTTCAGGAAATCCCGCCGACCGTATGAAGGGTTGGTAGTCATTCAAGCAACTGAGCCTGGCGAATGGTCAAAATAGCTGTCCAGCGAAGCGAGAACAAAGCTGGCAGCTATTTTCACCATTCGCATTACATGACGCCGTCTGCACGGAGCTTATACACCTCAACACAACGATCACAGGCTCCAAAGTCCACGTCCCATCCAGGATGATTCTCGCGGATGAAGTCGAGTACGTAGGGTTCCACCTTCGTCCCCATATCCTCGACCCACGAATAGGTGGGGAACCGACACAGCGGGCACGGGAACCCCGGCATAAGCATGATTTTGTTTTCAGTCTCAGGAACTTCACCACCTTCCACATCCACAGCCCGATCCATCACACGAAGCGTGTCGGCGGCCATATCAATCAACTCGGAATGGGTGAAGTACGAAGTCTGCCAGAGCCCCTCAAACACCGACTTCAGTTGAGGAGGCGGAATTTTTCGGTACCAGGACCGGAATTCCTTGAAGCGATCCTCCTTGCTCAACATCGGCTCTTTGCCTGCCGCGACCAATCGACTATCCACGCTCAAACTCCAGAGCACACGATAGCGCTGCAAGATGAGCGTCTCTTCGCCGGGGTTCTGCCCCAACTTGGTATCTGGGTCGTAGCCGAACACCGAGTCGATCATGTCGGAGATATGCATCAACTCATGGCGGCAATAGCGGGTCAATGCCGGGTCGTAAAAACGGCGTGGAATCAGCTTAATTCCAACGCCCTTCAGACCCTTCTCCTCAAACTCCTTCGCCAAGTCCTTTTCGACGGACCCCCATTTGCGTAGGATATCGACGCCTTCCTGAGCTTCCTTCAGCACACCTTTGACCAGGACAATTCCTACCTTTTCCTTCAACAGCGGATACTCGTTGAATGAGTCGCGGACGATGTCAGAAAACCCCCAGATGCCGAAAAGATATTGATACAGCTTCTTAAACTCCGCTTCCCGATCATCGAGCATGAATTTCTCGTAAATCGGGTCGGCATACTCATGGAACTCTTTATAGTAGGTGGGATCTCCCTCTCGTTCGGTCTTTTCAACGAACGAATCGATGACTTCCTGGAGCAAAGCTGGTTGGAATCTGATTTCCATGAGAACAATCCTCAGCGGCTTGGAGGGGCCATTAAAAAATACGGTGCCTGACAACCCATCGGCAACCTAGCCATGGGCATCGGCTTGACTTGGCCGCGAGGCATCTCTTACGATCCGAACGACCAACAGAATTATACTGGCTGGCCTGTTGACCAATCAAGGACCAGATCACCAAGGAAACGCGTGCACATGCCGGAACCGACGATGACTCCTTCGCTCCCAGGTGTCTCCTCAGAGACAGTCGCTGCCTCACCACCTCCTATCGACTTCTTGGACTACTGGGGAGCCGACTGTCGGGAAGTGAACACGTTCCGCGGCCATTCGCACGGAGTCTGGGCGGTCGCGTTTTCGCCTGACGGATCGACACTCGCCAGCGGCGGCGCTGAACGCCTCGTGCGCATGTGGGACATCGAAACCGGCCGGCTCCTGCGTTCCCTGCGCGGCCACACCCATGATATTCGCGCCATTGTCTTCACGCCGGACGGACAGACATTGGCCACCGGGAGTGAGGACCGCACCATCCGGTTGTGGAATGGCAGAACCGGCGAGCCCATGAAGCTCCTGTTCTCACGGTACGATCATAACGTCTGCAGCCTTTCGCTCTCGCCGGATGGGCTCATGCTCGCGCGTGGCAGCTATAACAAAGACATCAAGATTTGGGAAGTCACCACTGGAACTGAGCTGATGACGTTGCTCGGGAAGGATGAGTACGACCATCACTGGTCGGTCTGTGTGGCCTTCTCCCCAGACGGCATTCATCTAGCCAGCGGGACCGACATCGGAAAGATCAAGATGTGGGAGGTCCTTCCGAGCGGCGAGGAAAAGGTCCTCCACGACGGCCATTGGCGGAAAAACCAGGAAGATTCCACCGAGACCCGCGGCTACTATATTGAAGATGACGGCGGGTTCCAAAAACCGATGGACTACTGGATTGGGGCCATGACCTTTACCCCGGACGCGAAACTCTTGATCACCGGCAGCCGGGATACCACTATCAAGCTGTTCGAGATGCCGAGCGTCGTTGAGAAGAAATCCCTCACCGGCCACAAAGGCTGGGTCCGCAGTCTCGCTGTGTCACCGGATGGGAAAGTTTTGGTCAGCGCGAGCGACGACGAGACCATCAAGTTTTGGGATCTGTCCACCGGCCGCAACTTCCGGACACTCAAAGGCCATAGTAGCAGTGTGCGTTGTATCACCTTTTCTCCAGATGGCAAACGACTCGCCAGCGCCTCCTGGGATCGGACCGTGAAGCTGTGGGAAGGTGGAACGCCATCAGCCGAGTAGCGACACTCCTTGCCCCCTCAGTTCGGCGCAACTTCGTAGACCAGCGTCACCGTGGCCTCAATCTTCAGCTCCCCCGGTGAGATCGGCACATCACCTGCGCCCGATTCCATCGCCATGCGTGCCATAGCCGCGCCGGGCCTGACCATATGGCCACCCTCATGAACTGATAACACCCGTACGATTTTCACCTGCAGCGCCTCGCTCAGCACCGCTGCTTTCTCGCGCGCCTTGGCCGCCGCCTGCTTCAGGGCATTCAGACGTACCGATTGTTCATCGCGCAACCCCCAGTGCAATCCCTGAAAGCTATTCGCACCGGCCTTCAAGACTTCTTCAATCACCGTGCCGACTCTATCGAGAATGCGGATTTCCACCGTCACCATATTGCTCACGACGTAGCCGACAATTTCCGGAGAAGTAGGCGGCACATCAGCGGGGCGATTCGGCGGCGGTCGATATTGCGGAGAGACTGTAAAGGACGAAGTTTGGATACGTTCCTTGTCGATCTGCAGATCTCGTAGCCGGTCCATGACTTTGCTCATGACGACACTGTTCCGCTTCTGCGCCTCGGCGAGTGATTTGCCGGCAGTCTCCAAGCCGAACGTCACAAAAGCCGTATCCGGTGTGTGCGTCACCGTCCCGGTTTCACTGACCGTGAGGGTCGATGTCTCGGGCTTCGTCTCATCATGCGCCAGCGTCACAGCCGGAGCCCCCAGCAGCAGCACCAACAGCCAGGCGATCAACATGCTCGTCCTCCTTTCATCAAAGGGACAACTCGTCTCGAGTCATGGCTTACCAACACAGCCAAGCGATATGTGGCAGCATAGCGGCCCTTCAACGATGACGCAAGAAACGCGACCGCGTCACTGCTACTTGACCCAGCCAACGACATGCGGCATCTTCTCTCTGACAGGCCTGATGAGACAGGACCTCATGGCTATGACGTCGACCATGCTTCCACTTGGCACCACAGCACCCCCGTTCACCTTGCACGACGTGGTGAGCGGGCAACGGTATTCACTCGACTCGTTCACCGCCAAGACAGGGCTACTCGTGATGTTCATCTGCCAGCACTGTCCCTATGTAGTGCATGTCGAGCAAGAGCTTGCCCGACTCGGACGTGACTATCGCGACGCGAGCTTAGGGATCATTGCCATCAGCAGCAATGACGCGATCGGCTATCCCGATGATGCACCGCCCAAGCTCAAAGAAATGGCCGTCCGCCTGGGCTTGACCTTTCCATTCTGTCACGACGAAACGCAGAAGGTCGCGAAGGCCTATCGCGCTGCCTGCACCCCGGAATTCTATCTTTTCGATGGCGATCGTCGACTGGCCTACCATGGACAACTCGATGAGAGCCGACCCGGCAACAACAAACCGGTCACCGGCCGCGATCTCCGCTCCGCCATCCAAGCAGTGCTTGCCGGCAAGCCGATCGAGGGTACCCAGAGACCCAGCATTGGGTGCAGTATCAAGTGGAAGCAGGGCAATGCCCCACCTTACGCATGAAAGGCCATTGCAGGAACCCACCAGCATCGCGCCAAAATCCTGAAAATCCGTTCGGCTCGCAATGGCCTTACCCCAGCTAGAACGCATCTATCCATCAGACATCAAAACGGTCGCGCGAATACGGTCGGCACATCAATCATTACGTAAGCGAACAATTACAGATGGTTGACCAAAAACTATGCCTTCAGAGTGAGCATGGCATGAGAATTCTCATTCCCCATCTTCTGTGGATAACCATGTGAACAAGTCCCGTCATTCTGCAAAAGACGGCACAAACAGCGTGCGAATTCATCAAATCGCCTATATTTTAGGCATCCGCCGCGACTCAAAAGCACCACAACTAATAGTGGCTATCATGTAAGTTCATTACTTTCTTGCATATTCCTAGGAAATTATCTTGACATGACTCCGTCAGCCCTCGCTGATACCTGTACTCTTACCATCAATCCCCTAGTTGTCCACAGGTTCAACACATTTCTGTGGATGACGGCTCTAGGTATCAGCAGCGAGGTTTCGTATCTGTCAAGAGGACGAGGAGAAAAAGACGGCTCCGTTGAATGGGGAAAAAGATCTAGCGACCACCTCACAAGACCAGGGCCAAACGGCTGGCCAAGGCACTCGATTCTGAATTATCACGCGAGGTCCATTGAGATCATCGACGGCGTGCGAGGAGCATCAGGAAGACTCCATCATCGCGCAGGCGAAAGAACGTCTGCCCTGATGCCCCACCCTTCGATCAACACAACACTAGCCAACCTGGATCTCGATGGCTTTCGGCTTTGCTTGCACGGATTTCTGAAGGTGCACGTGAAGCATCCCGTCTTTGAAATCAGCGGTCACCTTGCTCCCGTCCGCATCCTCCGGAAGTGAGAAGCTGCGCACGAAACTCCCGTAGGCACGTTCGACCCGGTGATATTTCTTGCTCTTTTCTTCCTTCTCGAATGTCCGCTCGCCTGAAATCGCCAGGACATTATCCTCTACCGTGAGGCGCACGTCCTCTTTCTTCATGTCCGGCAATTCAGCCTTGATGAGATATTCCTTCTCATCTTCCATAATGTCCACCAGCGGCGACCATTGGGTCACCGTCAGGGCTTCCTTTCCTCCGTTGCTCGTCGCCTCCCGGCCGGCAAACAGTGTCGCCAAGCGGCTTTCCAGTTCATCCCGATCCTTGAAAGGATTCCATCGAGTTCTGCTCATAGGGTCCCAGCGTAAGATTGTGTTCATGGCCTTATCTCCTTGTTGTCATGGAAATGAAAGTTTCATACTCACGGGTTTCTGTCATGATTGACCTAACACGCTAACCAGTTGCAGTTCCGCATTCAGCCAGTCCTCCAAGGCCCGGCCTTCTTGCCGGCCCCGTTGTTCATATAAGTCGTAGGCCAGCTGCGCAATGCGGTCGTGCGTCAGAGCTCCCTCCAATGTCTGCCTAGGAAGACCAGCCTTCTCACCGATTGAACTGGTCCTTGGCGTGCCTACCGACATGGTCGGCGTCGCTTGCCGTGAAACTCTTTCTTTGCTCATCGCACACCTCCTTTCGTTGCCGCGTTTATACCTGTGAATTGCATGTGAGATGTCTCACATGGATCGATTCCGGTCACTGAATCTTTTTCCCCGTCTTGGCCGACGGAGCCTTGTGGTACCACTGATCCGCCCACTTCATCAGCTCACGCTTTTTATCGCCATACCGTTCCTGAGCTTTGGCGACAAATCTGTCGTAGTTCCCTCCAATCTCCTGGAGATCATTGTCCGTAAACTTACCCCACTTCTCTTTCAGTTCACCTTTGAACTGCATCCATTTTCCTTTGAGTTGCTCAGCATTCATGGCATTGCCCTCCTTATTTACAATTGAGATAGACGTAGGGATCGGGTCGTCATGCGGAGAACCACCAGATAACCCCTCACCCCTCGGTCACACCGGTCGAGTAGTGCGCCCCATGGTTAAGTGAATCGCTAGCAACACGAGCATCCCGGCTAGGACCAGAATCCACGAAATTTGAACCACGACCGTCGAAACCCCGGCGAGGTTCAGCGCGCCGGCAATCAAGCCGACGACCAGGAACATCAGTGCGTAATTGAGCATGGTTGCTCCTCTCTGATGGAATGCGGATGTGGGTCGAGTAGTCCTCTGCGGCGCGGCCGGCGTCCTGGCCGCCTCCATCAGCAGGCCATACCACCAGACAAGCAACGAGTCAGAGAGACGGTGATGTAAACGCGGCGGAGACTGGGGAATCGGTCACGCTGGGAATGGTCAGAAAGCGCGAGGGATAGGACAGCCAGCGGGGCTTCACACCTGACACCATCACCCTGGGCGCAATGAGCGAAGGAGTCAAGCGATATATATTGTGCGGAAGCTTTAGACTTGCGCTAACAGATTCTGTCAGAAGTGACCGGCAGGTCTCGACCGAGGCTGTGTGAAAACGGGAAAGGAATTGGCGTCAAAGAAAATCGACCTCTCAGAATGACTTGTATTCGATTATTTCGAGCCGGGTAATGGCCTGAGGACCCCTGAAATCATGCAAAATCGAACTGCGTAAGAGTTTTCACACAGTCTCGACCGAGGCTGTGTGAAA
>Ga0224495_10000428_pt1 | contig 33995 bp, 23 predicted proteins | sample SF_Jul11_sed_USG_FD_168128 | JGI IMG/M metagenome (GOLD analysis project Ga0224495, IMG submission 168128) | Sediment microbial communities from San Francisco Bay, California, United States - SF_Jul11_sed_USGS_4_1 | ecosystem: Environmental > Aquatic > Marine > Sediment | place: USA: California... | reverse complement strand
ATCTCGATACATCAGTAGATATTGATTGAAGATTTCGTTTAGAACAGCCTCAGGATTTTCTAATTCGACATCTCTTAATTGGGGTGCAGGAAATTCACCATCACCAATGAAACGCATTGTTAGATAATTTGCGACTCGTGAAATAGGCGTGGGCACTCTTACTCCAGCCTTGAAGCAATTCTGAAGAATGTCATATTCTTTCACTGCTATATCTTCTAATAGACCGAGAATCCACCTTGTCTTCTTTCCACTCGATTCACGAATGTGGCCTTTCGTCATGGACAACTTATGGGGAGTAGCCCAGATTCGGTACGCCTTGAGGATGATCGGATGATCGTTCCACTTTGCAAGAAAGATTGTTGCTTCCTTGCCTGCACTCATAGTGTAACTGACATCGGTTGCGAGTCCAAGAGTAATTGCCTCTTTTCGAATTTTTTCGAAGCGAGGTTCTTCAAGAACAGCCTTTCCACTTGTACCTCCTCTGAGAGAATCACGCTTCAGGTCTATCTCAGAGCCCTTTGCGAGTGGATTGAATTTGTCAACTCTACTCATACAATCCACCTTCCTGGGGGAATGAGGGGAGCTCCTCTGTATAGTTCCTCAAATTGGCAGGGAGATACTCAGACAGAAAGACCTGTACAATGTAATCCGGATTTCGAGAAATCCCATATTTTTTGAAGTATCTGAGAACATTTGCAATATCTCGTCGGAGCAATGATTCAACCTGCTTCATGTCAGACCATGGATTGACATTATACGCTTGTGGCATATCTATGAACCAGGGAGTATCCTTCCACCAGAGGATATTGTAGGCACTCAGGTCGCCGTGGACATATTGGACATCTCGATACATTATAAGATAATCATCTAGAATCTGATCCAGTACTGTTTCGGGATCTTCTAAATCGACTGTCCTAAGCTGAGGAGCTGGCTTCAATCCATCGCCGATGAATCTCTGGGTCAGGTAATTCCCAACTCGTCCTATGGGAGTTGGTACATGCATACCTGCCTTGAAACAAGCTAGGAGGAGATCATATTCCTTTGCTGCCAAAACCTGCATTCTTCCTGGAGCAAAGAATCCCTTAGACTTCTTAGCTTGAGAGGTCTGCCAGAATCTGAAAGCTTTCAGAATGATAGGATGGTCTTTGTAGAATGCAATATAAATCGAGGCTTCTTTCCCTGCATTAATCTGGTAGGCAACATCAGTAGCTAGTGCAAAGCGAATGGCATCTTCCTTTACCTCACTCAATGTTAGCTCTTTGATCTCAACAGTCCAGCCGCGCTGGGTGCCACGTTGAGTATCACGCTTCATAGAGAGAGCACTCGGTTTTTTTGGATTTAACTTCTCCACGACACCAGTCATTCTAGATCACCTCTGATGGTCCTGGAGAGTACATCTCCCTGATGTGTTGGACTGTAAGCTTCTTGCTTTGTCTACGCTTTGACCGGTCCTTCATCAGACTGGTATTTTCCACTGCGTTTGGGCTGCTTGTTCTTTGCGTTGAAGAGCCCGTATGGCTGCTTGTGTTTTCTTTATGCAACTTTTCTTACACTCTCATTGACGAGTTACACGCATCATATGTTAGTAGCACATGAATATCCGAAAAACAGAGACCTACAGCACGCATTGTGCTTCATAGCATCTTCACACATGATGCGTGAAATGAATGAAGGCTCACAGAAGCAGCGGATGCTGGTTAGACATCCTCAACGGTGGTGCAGGTATCATATAGATTAATGTCTATAACAGTCATTGTTATTTTGCACCTCCGATTCCATAAAATCAAGAAGTTTCCCCGAACTAGAAGTATATAGGCGTTGCGGTCACCGCGAGAATTGGAATTACCTAAGTAGCATCAGCCACAATTTCGTCTATATCTGCTTTTACAATTTCGACAGGTCTGGTTTCATCGACATATTTCCAGATTAAAAATGCTCCAATGATTCCCAGAATGGAAGCCAACCAGAATGGCACAACAATTCCATCAATCACCAGTGGTCCAAGTGGAATGAGAATCAATGAAAAATACGCAAACAGAGCTCCACCAACAATTGGTCCGAAAGTAGCCCCTGCATTGAAGAAGGCTTGAATTGTACCGAAGAGTTTACCACGCAGATTCCAGGGAACTATATCAGCTTGTATTGCTCTCATCGCAGGTTGTGAAGCAGACATTGCAGCTGATTGCCCAATCCATATTGCACTCGTTTGTACAAGGTCAGTTGTAAGTGGCAACACTGCTAGACTTGCCCTTGCCCCAACTGCCCCCCAAACAGCAAGACCTTTCCTTCCTTTTTTGTCTGAATATCGGCCTGCGGGTACTGAGAACAGCAATCCAACAGCTCCTGCTCCTGAGATTACTAGTCCAATGAGACCGATATCTGTGGTGATTCTACTCATTAGAAAGAGCTGGAATATAGGTTGACCTAATCCCATTGCAACACCATTGAACGCAGACATCACGTAAAGCACATAGATCATTTTCTGCCTTTTAGGAGTCATCTCATCTTCATCCGTAGATGGATTAATGACCTTCGCAGTATGGACCTCGGAAGATGGAGCTTGTAATAATTCACGTTTCTTAGAATCTGCTTCAATCTTTCCTGGCGCTGTTTCTCTTAGAATAATTGCTGTCACAAGTACTGCTGGGAGAGTTATTAGAGCACCAATAAAGTATGGTACCCTAAAAACATCAGGAACTGGTAGTAACAAAAAGTCTCTACAATAATTATAGAGAAGCCCCCCAACACCAGGACCAAGAACAAATCCAATGTTAGAAAGAACCATATAAAGTCCCATTCCCTCACCCCTTCGCAAGGGACCAACAATATCCATTAGAGCTGCTTCAGCTGTTGGCCAGACCATCGCAGATACCACACCTTGGAAAGCTCGAACTGCTAGCATCTGAATCCAATTTTGCGACAATCCAAAGAGAATGAGCAGGAGAACATAACCTGCTAGTCCAATCATGATGATAGGTTTCCGTCCATGTGTATCAGATGCTCCGCCCCAGTATCTAGCTAATAGAGTACGTGTTCCCATGAAAGCAGCCATCATCACGCCAAGTATCAGGGAAAATTCAGCAACAACTTCTGGAGGTACGATATAACCAGGACCAGGAGGTTGTGTCAAACCACCCTCAAGTGCAATTAGATAATATGACATTGACGGAGCGACTATCCCAAATCCAAGCATGATAAGCAGTGCATCAATACCCAAGACCAATACACGGGGGTTTCGATACAAACTCGTCCTCCGAATCGTTTCAGTACTGCTTGACATGCCACAGTCCTCGTGCTCCTTTCATCGTATTTATGGTGCTAATATAACTAGAGGTTACAACAAAAAATACGGCCATGAAGGAAGGATTTATCACGCTAAGAATGCGCCGTTCTTCGATTTCTGCCTAGTTGAAAAGTACTGGCGAATAAAATCAAGATAATCTGGAAGTTAAAGAAAATGGCGAATCTGAGTAATCCGCTTATCGTGCAATCTGATAAATCGGTCCTCCTAGAAGTTGACAATCCCTTGTATGCGGATGCTAGAGATTCATTAGCTCGTTTTGCTGAACTTGTGAAAAGTCCAGAGTATGTACATACATACAGAATTTCGCCCCTAAGTCTTTGGAATGCTGCTGCAATGGGGATGACTCCAAATGAGGTCATTGCAGCTTTAGAGGAGTTTGCAAAATATCCTATTCCAGGCAATATTTCTCGTGAGATTATAGACTATATGTCTCGATACGGACAACTTTCACTCTACAAGGACGGACTCGATCTTCTCTTGCTCTGTGAGAATGAAGACCTCGCAGAGGAGATCTGGGCGAATTCTAAAATCACGCAATACCTCATCGATCGAGTTGATGATGTCACATTTAGAGTCGATGAGTCACAGCGAGGTTTCATTAAACATGCACTGATTGAGATTGGTCATCCAGTAGAAGATATTGCAGGTTATGTCGAGGGAGAACATCTTCCATTTGAAATCCGAACAATGACACTTGAAGGAAAAGCTTGGAAACTCAGAGCCTATCAAGATGACTCGGTTGCGACATTCTATGCAGGTGGCGGAGAAAGGGGAGGTTCGGGAGTGGTAGTTCTGCCATGTGGCGCTGGCAAAACAATGGTAGGAATAGGAGCCATGCATAAACTGCAGACCTCCACACTGATTCTATGTCCGAATGTAATTGCAGTTAGACAGTGGATTCACGAGCTTCTAGATAAGACGACTCTTAGACCTGAAGAAATAGGAGAATATACAGGGGATGCAAAGGAAGTACGCCCAGTCACTGTTGCCACATATCAAATCTTGACCTGGCGAAAATCGAGAGATGGTGAGTTCGAACACTTCAAGATATTCCAAGCGAGAAACTGGGGCCTATTAATCTATGATGAGGTTCATCTTCTTCCAGCACCAGTCTTTAGAGCTACCGCAGCAATCCAAGCTACTAGAAGACTAGGACTTACCGCAACACTCGTTAGAGAGGATGGCAAGGAGGAAGATGTCTTCAGTCTAATTGGACCTAAACGATTTGATATGCCTTGGAAATTATTGGAAGATCAAGGATGGATTGCCACCGCGATTTGTTATGAGATCAGACTTGACCTTCCGGATAATATGAGAAGACAGTATGCTATCGCAGAAGATCGGAAGAAGTATAGAATAGCTGCAGAGAATCCAGACAAGATTGAAATCATAAACAAAATACTTGCTCATCATAAAGATGACAATGTACTTGTCATTGGTATGTATCTTGATCAACTTGGCCTCATTGCCAACGACGTTGGGGCACCCCTAATAACAGGCAAGACTAGCAATGAGGAGAGAGAACGACTTTATGATGCTTTTAGGGAGGGTGAAGAAAAAATTCTCATTGTGTCAAAGGTAGCAAACTTTGCAATTGACCTACCAGACGCGAATGTGGCAATCCAGGTTTCAGGCACGTTCGGATCACGCCAAGAGGAGGCTCAACGCCTAGGAAGAATTCTTAGACCAAAGACCGATGGAAGTTTCGCTCGATTCTACTCTCTAGTTACCAAAGATACTAGAGACATGGATTTTGCAGCAAAACGACAATTATTCCTCACAGAACAAGGGTACCAATATGTGATTGCTTCTGCAGATGAGAACATTTGGGAAAAGCCACCCGAGAGCTTCTTCACTTAATTTGTGATTGAAATAAGTCGAGAGATTTTTGCGTGTGTGTATCTTAGCATGTTTTTCTTGATCAAGGGAGTGTTCAGATTTGGTTCAACATGACCCGCATCCATGAAAAGGAGTCTATCAAGAGACCAACTAATGAGAGCTATGAGAGCAATGGGTCTGTAAGAATTGACATCCTTCAAATAGTCAGCATAGAGAATATCTGGGAGTCTGTCTGTTAGAGAATTTTCTTTGGCTTCTAATAGATAGGCTAAATCGTATATCTCATCTCCATATGAACAGAATTCAAAATCAAGCAAGCAGACTTTTCCATCTCGAAATAATATATTAGGTTCCCATAGATCGCCATGCATGAGGGCTCTTGACCACTCTTCAAGCCGTTCTATTTTCGGGGATAAGATCTTATGATGCTCTTGAAACGAGCTTACAAGAGCCATCACCTCTTTGGAACCTCTAGAGAGGGCGCTATGATTAGCAATGTCATCATAAAACTTGGCGAAGTAGTCGAAGGGAGTTGCATATTTTCTTCGACCAGGAGGTTTCTGGTGGGATAACTCATAAAGAGTATTTCTGAGTGCCAGTAATTCTTCTCTGGATGCATCAGCTATTGAGGGATGAAAACTACCATCAAGATAGTGAAGGAGCATGAATGGAGTTTCATTTCTGTCGTGGAGTCTGCCTATGGCTATCGGAGGAGAAGCCAGTTTAGCTCTGCTGAGATAGATTAGTAATTCGTTTAATTCAGAATATGGATTTGAGTCAAAGTGCTTTATTGACCATGGTAGTTTAAGAATGAAATTTGACCCTTCATAAGTACCTCGAATATTGATGTTTGACCATCCACCGAGTGATGATGTACCAAGAACCATATCATTCTGAACGAGTTCACACGAACTTTGCAGTAAGTTTTGTATTTCTTCTATGGTGTGCCCATGAATTCTTGTAATGGGATTTTTCATCTTCGTGCTACAAAATCACACGATAACTACTAAAAGGATGTCGGCACCGGTGGAGAACATGAATGGTAGGGACATGTTATTGATCTTGGCGCACCTTTTTAGAATGAAAGGAAGTCCAGTATCGGTTGTTGATGCTGTTGATTTTCTGTCCTTTAAATGCCGGTATGGGGCACCTTCGGATGTAAGGAAAATGCTCACTATGGCCTTGAACAATGAAATGATATCTAAGGATGATAATGGCATCCTTGCGGAATTCTTGTATGATAAACAGATCCTCCCCTTGAATCTCTCCTGGACTCTCGAAGATAGGATACGATTCAGAGATAATATTGAACCAATTAGCTAAACAATCTCAGCAGCGTATTCTCTCAATGATGCCAAGAGTGCTGTCAAATGGATGAATGAATTCTTTCCCTGAGTCACACGATAATCAATTTCAGCAACTCTACTCAAGACTTTCCTGAGAGTGTTAGGATCAAAGGGACGTGTCACAAGATCACGTTCAATCTCGACGAGTATTTCTTGAGGAGAGTATCCATCAAGAGCTAGGAGGTTTCTTATCTTCTTTCGTGCTGGTTCAAAAGACCCCTCAATAGCCAGTGAAACAATCTCCCTTACGCCGGCAACAAGATGGGTCTGCGAATAAGCATACACAATATCTTCAGATATAGTGTCACTCGCAGTTGCAGCAATCTGAAGTAGATTGAGTGCCCGACGCAGGTCTCCAGAACATTCCCGCGCGATTGCTTGCGCGGCATTTGATTCGATCCGGACTCCTTCTTTCTTGGCGATGACCGTAACATACTCGGCTATGACAGTATCATTTGGAACTGGAAAGGTCAAGACTGAACATCTTGAAATTACTGCCGGACTCCAACCTGCAAGCGTGGGAGTGATCAAAATGAAGCGACAGGATTCGTTATATAATTCCATTGTGCGACGTAGAGCCTGTTGCATGCTGTTAGTTAGAGCATCTGCCTCATCCAGCACAAGTATCTTGATTTTTTCATCTGTTACAGTTGTAGTAGAGGCGAAGAATCTAATTGCCTCTTGAAGAAGTTGACTTCTGTTTGGCGGTCTTGTATTTCCCTTGACTTTCAGGGCAGACTGCGTTTCTCTGTAAATGATGGACATGTACTCGTCGAGTTCCGACCGTTTATCACGATCAAGCTTTGCTAAATCTTGGACAGAGCGTTTGGCATCAGTCATCGAAATATCCCAAATATCTCGAATATTGAGGGACTTGAAATTCGCTCCATAACTTGAACCTAGGATTGCTCTTGAGAAGATCTCAGCAGCTGCGGTTTTTCCGGTTCCTGGCGGACCATAAAATATCATGTTTGGTAAAACACTTGATTCGGATAGGTTCTTGAGATGGTCTATTACTACATCCTGCCCCACAAAATCTTCCCATTTTCTAGGATGATACTTTATACACCAAAGGAGTGGTTCCAAGATTGCACCCGTTAAAATGTTCCAATAATACAAGATAAGCTTGTTTCTTCGAAAAAACGAGTTTTTTATTGGTTCACTTCAAGATAATAAGGATAAAAATGTAGCAAAACCAAAAGCTCCTTAAATGATGAAAAATCCGGAACATGCTTGTTATCAATGAATATTATGAGCTTGGGTCATTAGAATGCCAAAAGAAACACTAGAAAAGGAATTGGAACATGTCTTTAGAGAAGACTTGCTAGTAGCTTGCCAATTGTGGGGAATCGATGTTACTGGAAAAGATACTGGTTCTTCACTTATAGTAATGCTAGCGACGAAGATGAGAGATGAAAAGCAGAGGGAATATATCTTTTCAACCTTCTCAGCTCTTGAGAAAGACCTCCTAGGCATTTTAACATTAAGTGGAGGAGCAATGAGTTATGATAGACTCAAGCCATTTAGAAAAATTTACAGTTATGGTCAATTAAATCAGACTGAAAGAGACCTTCGAAAAAAAGGCGTAATTGTACGACGCATGATGAGCAGATTAACGGAATATGGAAGAGAAGTTGCAGAATTCAAGGTTCTTGACTTTTTCATACCACACCTAAGGGAATTCTACGAAAAGAAACCCACACCTCAGCCGGAGAAGACTATCAAGGCAAAGCACATTGTAGATGAGCGAGATGCTTTGATAGTTGATCTGCTCCTTCTACTCTCATATATTGCAAAAAATGAGGTAAGAATGACTTCAGCATGGGAATTTCCGAAAAGGGACATGGACCGAATTAAAGAATCGATGACAAAGCAAACTGATGAAAGGTTCGACCTAATACAAAAACTTGCACGCAAGGTGGGCGCATATTCCATCGTCGAGGATGATAAGATTCGACCCTCTAAGGTTGACTTGCTATTTGCTGGAGAACAGCATCACGTTGCAAGGCGCCTTCTTCAATCAGCCTTGGGGAGAACAAGAGCAATCTGGGCAACACCGGATCAGCCAACCGAATATACCCTTAATTTGGCGATATGTAGACTTAGAGAAAGTACGAAAGAAGAGTGGGTCACAGTTGAAGAACTCCGCGATTGGATTAGGAGCGAGCTTTTCATCGAGAATCAACCCTTGAAGTGGATTCAGGTTGACGACGACCGTGTACAGATTGCCTTGGAAACACCACTACTCCTTGGTCTTATTGAGGGTGCATACAAGGGGAAGAAACTTCTAGCAGTTAGACATACAGATGTAGGCCTTCGAGTTTTAAAGGACACCGAATTATCACCAAAACCAGAGCATAGGGATACTTTCTTTGTACAACCGAATTTTGAAATTACTGTCTTTACGAGTGAGATGCAGTATCAGAAACTTTACAGACTAATGCTCCTCACCGAACCAGTCAGAACAGATGTTGTGAGTACCTTCAAAATAACAGACAAATCAATTTTTGAAGCTATTGAAACTGGTGCCCGTGAAGAAGACCTGATTGGTTTTCTCGAGAAAGAAAGTAGTAAACCACTCCCTAAGAATGTTGAGCGGTCTATAATTGATTGGACATCTCAAACAACCTTCACAACAATTAGTGATGTACAACTCTTTGAAACTCAACGTGAGCGCGACCTGGAAACATTAATGCTCATGCCTGAATTCAATACATATGTCATTAGAAAAGTAGGACCAACCGCGGTCATAGTTGCTGGAGATATGGAACACCTAAGTGAATATCTAAAATCACAAAAATGCATGGTCAAGAGAGCCACTCCCTCAAAAGAAACTGAAACATCTCCAGGAACTGAGGTTGCGGAGCAAGTTTTACTATTTGGAGGAGGAGAACAGACCATTGAGGATGTACCGGACTTATGCGATGGGTGTCCTGCAATCCATTCCTGCAATAAGATTATCCGTAGAAAATCACGAGGATCCAGAGGTGCATAATTGTGCCCAATCTGCTATCTGAGGAGTTAGTAGGACAATTCTTCGGAGTAGGCAGTCTTGGTGAAAAGGACCATAATTCTCCGTTAGCTTATGTGAAAAGATTAGCTCTCCCGTATTCCTTTCAGATTACAGCTTTGCGCGAGGAAGATATGATTCGTCAGTTCGGCTCCTTAGTGGACAATTATGAAGAATTGGGAGATTTCATTCTTGAATCGGATATCCATACATATCGAGAGATCACGGGTGAGGATGAACCAATCTTGCCCGATGAAGCACATATGCACAGTCTGTATTCTCTGATGGATGATACAGAATATTCCTATTTCAAGACTCAACAAACAGCTCCTGCGACCATGTGTTTTAGTATAAGGGGAACAGATGGAAAACAATTACTGAATCGGAGTATGTTTCACTTTTTCGAGCGGCTAATGGCTAGGATTGCTCTGGGACAGATGAAGCACCTAATACGATTTTGTAAGACAATTATAATGTGCCAAGACGATCCAGGCCTTGGATTCGTCAGGAATTTAATAGAGACAGGCCATGTGACCGATATCACCCTTAAGCGGATTGTAGAGAAGACTGATGATATTTATCCCGCAGGAGCAATACCAGCGTACCACTATTGTGATGATTGGCGTGAACTGAAGAAAGATGACTGGTACATTCTTTGGGATAGTAAACCAAAACTCGCGCACATAGATGTTGTAAGATATCCACCGGAAATTACTTCAGAGCAGGCAGAAAAGATGAACAAGTTCATGAGGAAAGGAGGTGGTCTTGCTATTGGAGTACTTCCCAATATCGATGATGCGTATTCGAGTTCAGTTTTAGATACGCTTGAGAAGAACTTGAATTCGACATTATCAAAGATGCTCAGTAGCGGTGTCGATGTCGACCTTGTGAAGAGAAATACAATGATATCAACCCAATGCGGTCTCTCTGGAGCCAGCGTAAAACTCACAAGGGAAATACATGAGCAGAGTGTTCACTTCAGATCAAGGTTTCTAGACATTCTTGAAACATTAGCTCGTTAAACGCCGATGTTATAGAGATAGCCTTAAGAAGAAGAGGATTTGGTCGAAACTTATCCTTGGATAGTGATGAGATGGAAGGTACAACAAAAGAACCCGGCTTGGTGATGAAGTTTATTCAAGACTATCGCCTGAAGATGCTCATTCCGGAACTGCTGGTTGTTTTTGGTGTATGGTACTTCCTGCCAACACTGGGAGTCACATTCTATGCAGGCAACGTCTACGAGAGCTTCGGGGTGTGGATGTATCTATTTCAACCTCTGACCTTCATTCCAAGTGGAATCTTGCTCCTGCTTGTTGCATTTACTCTTCACGGTATCTATCCCTTGGATAATTACCACGAGGGAAAAATCTCAGAGCTTCCAAAGGCCGCAACATTGATGATCATCATCTCATTCTTTTTCCTCCCGATTCTTGTAGCAATGCAGATGCTTGGTTACTATATGACAGAGGCAACAGAATTCTTTTCCAGAAATCCCTTCTGGGAACGTGTTGAGAGCGTTGGTGACCTTCTGTTCTATGCAGGTCCAATGTTCTTTGTGGGTCTCCAATGGTGGTTACTACTGCCGGTGTTCTTCTTAGCACAAGGTGTTGATGGAATACACAAAGTTGCTCACCACGAAACCTCAAGTGAGAAGATAACTACTTTCTTCTATTTCTTATGGCCAATTACAATGCCTTTGTTCTTTGATCCGGTTGAGATAATGGCGATGGCGGCTCTCTCGATACCCGCTTTTGCGTTCTACAGTTATATTCGTCCGTACTACACATATGTCACAGCAGTTCATACTTTTGCATTTGCTATGCTTGTCTTATCTACAGTATTCCTGGGACCAATGCTTCCACTATTGAATGTCTGGTTTCCTGGGACGATTCCAGATCATACACCAGTTAGTCTATGGCCAACTCTTGTATTAGAGCCAATCACCGTTCTGATAATTGGTTGCGTGGTTGCCATAGGCGTAATAATTGCTTCATACTTAGCTTACCGAAAATAGACATATGATGGAATCGACTTTTTCGGATTGATTGAAATCTGGATAGTATTAAAGGACGAAGAGCGTTTTACTCGCCATTCTAAAATGTAGGCTTACGAGTTGCTAATTCCTCATCTTCTTCACGGAGCTTGTGCTGGAATGGCCGTCCTTGTCCATAAATTGTAACATCCTGGTCCCGAGTTTTTCCCATAATCACAAAGAATCCTGTCAGTTGAACTCCAACAGATGCAAGCCCTATTAGGAGGACTTCGTTGAAGAATGGATGAGAAAAGTGACCAAGAAACCAAACTAAGGGATAAACAATCGTCTGAATAAGAATGCCTGCAAGAAGCATCAAAACCCATTTATTTAGCCAATTTGCGCTTGTCATTCAAAAACACCCTGTTTGATTTCATTACGTCCCAAATTCACACCAATTAAAGATGTCTATTGCGTCACAATGGATTAGCGGCATCATAATTCTCTTTGAGTTTGGTCGCCAAGAATGCTGCAAGCTTTCTGAAATCATTGGTTGAGATATTTGGTACGCTGCTTGATCGTTCTGGAATATCGAATCGGGCTACAATAACTGCAACATCATCATCCATCGAATACTCTAATAGAGCAGGATATTTCGTACGAATCCGATGATGCTCTGTGGTTGAAGCAACAGAATATCCTTTGTAGACGGTGCCTACAAGATATGGGTACGCGAATCCAGAATGAGAAACCTGAACTTTTACTTGCACGGTTTCGGGCAGTCCTTGAACATATGACTTCACTTCTGCTCCAAGTATTGTCTGCACACCTGAACGGACACCAAGCTCAACACTCATACCTGCACGGATTCCGGGAACTCCCTCTAATTCACTCGCAAATTTGTATGTATCGCCTTTGATTGGAGCCTTGAAGAACTCTTTTGCATCAATTTGAGGAATTCGAAAGCCAATAACAAAACCAGCAACAGAAACTACACTATACAATATTCCAACAAGAAGAATTGAATCCAAGAACGGATTGATTAGCTCAGATCCGTATATTTGGAAAACGTATACCATTACACCTATGGCAATGGCGATTGGAAAGATACAGCAACAGAAGATGCTATCACTCGGATGAGCATAGAGATCGCCATACGCATCCTCATACTCGTCAGCCATTACTTCATACTCTGAAAAACTCACCCAAGCTTTCCGTGAGGCCCATTCACCAGGGATGTAATCAATCGCTTTTTTGGAACCATATCCTAAACCTAGAGAGATTATGAGGAGAATAATAGGCATCCCAAAATCTACAATAAGAAATGTCAACTCGCTGACATAGAAATTGTAGATAATAATGCCACCAATTGCGAAGAGTAGAGCGATTATTGCGAATGCCTTGTTTATATTATCCTGACGACTGTAATCAATGATTTTTCCTTCGCTCAAGTGCGCTCCTCCTTTGCAGGGCTTTTATCACCAGAGGAAATAAGACCATCGCTTGATTTTTTCCGAGCCTTCAGGTGGTCATGTTTCCCCAAAAATGCATCGATTTCCTCTAACACATCTTCAAGTAAGTCCTCATCTTCTTTTGATTTTATGTACATTTCAAGTGTTTTTCGAATCAGATGTACAGCATCTAACGTAGTGATAGGAGCCTCAATTCGTCCTATTATTGAAGATTCTTGAGAGTTTTCAGAATCGACCAACGCAGTCATATCTGAAATTGAACCTCTATGATCAATAGTGCAATCAATCCTAACCGCTCCCTCAATCCCTTCAATTCGTGCCACTGGATGAGGCTTTCTTATGGTGTAGAAACCCCCTGCCTCTCCAATTGTCAATCTCACTCCTGACCAGAAAATCCCTGGTAAGTGAGAGAGGAAACTGATCGATGTGCGGAATGTGTGTGGTTCATATGTTGGGAACTCGTGTGTCGCAGAATTTGGAACAAACTTGAACACAAGATAGGAGAACAGGAGTCCAAATACCACCAGAAAAACAGCTATAATGATAGGAGTCAAGGCAATCACAAGAGGGTTTAATCTCATAAGGGGAAATGGAAGGAAAAGTGCGCCCATGAAACAAGCTGCAGAGAGTGGAAGTAATCTCACATCAAGAGTTGCTATTATTTGACGGTAACTTTGATTGTATCCCTTTATCATTAATGAGAACTCATTAAAATTGACCTCTCTGAGTTTGTAATTCCATTCGATATCTTTGAATTCAATATTTTCTTTCATTTTCCAAGCAAGTACACTCAAGATAGGCATCAGAGTCAAAAAGAGGAGAGAAGCCCAACCAAGCCATTCAAATGGAGTTTCATACAGAGTCACCATCTGGTATTGAGCAATATCAAATGCCATTATTGCCCACACCTGAATAATAACAAAAATGCCAATCTGATAGAAGATTATCGATTTTGAAATGACAGGTGATTCCACCATGGTTTTCAACTCTAATTGAAATCAAAGAAGAACAGTTGTGCACTAATGATTTTCGACGTGCAAGTTCTTTAGTATATTTAGCAACTCATCAGTTTCGCCGCGTGTCTTTAGATACTCCTTGACAATCAAAGCAACTGCATTCTCTGTGACAAGTGCGATGTCTTTGACACCTGGATGTTTAATGTTAGTAGTAATTGGATGTTTCACGTAGTATCCTTCTTCATCGGGATCAATGAACTTGCGAAAATTACGATCAGTTGAGAACCACCACCAGACAACTTGAGGATTTCCATCTTTTTCATAGAGGCGAGCCAGCACTCTTGTTATTGCTCTCAGCTCTTCGGACCATGATTCAACATAAGCTTCATTTACGAGACCCTCAATTCTTATGATTACTCTAGGATTATCGTAGATTGCTAGTTCTCCTTCTACTGCCTTATCAAGTACAACACGAACATTGCACACTCCGGCAACCTTCGATTGTATCTCGGCAAGTTTCACAGCTTCCCTAATCAGAGGGAGATTGAAGTCAGCAGAGGCCGAATTGGATATTGATCTAAAAGCTCCAGAAAGAGTGATCAAAAATATGAGGATCAAACTAACTGCATTCAAAATCGGAACGTACTCAGAGAGTGAAGCGTTTTCATAGAAGGCATAGAGAGGAAAGGTCGAAATCAGAATGATTAGAAAAATGGGAGTGAAGAAATACCAGAAATTACTGTTTGCCACAAGACGGGAGTATTTTCGATTGTATTCCCTTGGAAGTTTCTTTGCATCCTTGATTGTCATTTGAACAGGTTTGAATTCCCACTCAGGAGGGTGATACTCAACTATATTCTTCTTATAGTACCAACCAATATAGAAAGAGAGGAATGCAACTAGAACAGGAATGCCAAGAAAGACTCCTAGAAAGGATAGAATATCCAATTCAGCTATCGGTCGGAATAGCACTGTAAGATAGAAGCCAGCTGCAAAACTAAGAACTGCTCCAATTATGGCAAATCCGTAGAAAGCTGCCATTGATTTGTAGATAGTAACTTGCGTCATCGTGACTCCGCCCATAGCTGTGATTAGCAATCTTGCACTCTCTTTAAGGATTGCTGAGCATGTGGTGTTTGGAAGTATCGCTATACTTATAATCAATTGTGTATAGTTTATTATAGTTAATTATTCAAGGAGATGTTAATTTGATTAAGATTGGAGACAAAGCACCAAATTTTTCCACTACTACGGAGAGTGGAGAGAAGTTTCGACTCAGCGCATTCAAAGGGAAGAAGATCTTCCTCTATTTCTATCCAAAGGACAATACCACTGGATGTCAGGAAGAGGCTTGTTCAATCAGAGATAATTACAGAATCTTTGAGAAGTCTGATATACCTGTCTTCGGTGTATCTGGGGGCAATGCCAAGTCACACCAGAGCTTCAAAAATAAAAACAATCTACCATTCCCACTGTTAATGGATGAAGAATTCGAGATTGCTCAACTCTATGATGTGTACAAGAAGAAGACTATGTATGGAAAAGAGTACATGGGTATTGAAAGAACCACGTTCCTAATTGATGAGAAGGGAAAGGTCGAGGGGATATTTGGAGGAACTGAAGGTATCGAGAAGGTCAAGACAAAAGAGCACGCAGAACAGGTAATCAAGTTCTGGAATCTCAAATTGTGAGGGCGGAAAAAATGTTAACGATTGGAGATATGGCTCCCGAAATAGAAACAACTGACGAAACAGGTGCTCCATTCAGGCTAAGTGAACAACGAGGACATAAGGTCGTCTTGTATTTCTATCCAAAGGACTTTACACCAGGATGCACCGCAGAGGCATGCTCAATACGCGATAGCTATACTCTGTTTGAGAATTCGGGAATCCCAATATTCGGGGTTTCTGGAGGAAACGCTGAAACTCACCAGAAATTCAAGGAGAAGCATCGATTGCCATTCTCAATTCTCCTGGATGAGGATTATGCTATAGCAAAACTCTATGGAGTTTATAGGCCTGTAAAAATATTGGGGAAAGAGCTCCTCGGTGTCCAAAGGATAACATTCCTCATCGATGAAGAGGGAAAGATAGAGGGTATCTTTGGCGGACCTGAGGGTATTGACAAGGTCAATTCTTCGAAACATGCTGAACAGATTGTCAATTTCTGGGGCTTAAAGCTCTGATTATTTCCTAGAGAATCCTTCGTGGTCGGGCCACGCTGCTTAGATATATGACAGACTCATTGACTCCATCAAGACCAAGGAGTGTATTGAGCTCATCATCATAGATTGCGCCTATTTGACAACTACCATAGTCCAAAGCTTCTGCGGCAAGAGCAAGATTCTGAGCAATATGTCCTGCATCGAGAAAGATGTACCGATATGCACGTTGTAGATACTTCCACTTTGACCGTTCAACCACCGCACTCCAAATGAACACAATAGCAGCCTGTTTGGCAATCTGCTGATCTAATGCTCCAGCTCTTATCTCGTCCCCGTAATCACCTTCATTGATCAGCTCTAAAACATGGTCATCAACCACATAGTGATAGATTCCTTTCTTAAGCCCATCAACCCGGCTCACATAAAGATAGGTCTCTATAGGATATAGCCCGCCTGCAGATGGAGCAGTACGGAGCTTGAAGTCGCAGTTGGGTCCCGAAATGACCTCTCTGACTCCCTGAGTTGCCCAGAGGATTTGCGATAAGTCTTGGAGTGACATTGGGTCAGTCGTATACGCTCTGACACTTCTACGTCGCTTGATAATGTCCCATATTGTAGGACCTCCGTAAATCGACGGTTCTGGAAGGGAGATACGAGGTTTTTTTTCATAGATTTTGTACTGGGCAGGCATATTAGCCCAATCAAGACTGTGCTCTGGTAGTTTGCCTCGTTCATACTTCGTATCTCGAAGAAAGTCGTCACCAATTGCAGGCTTCATACTATGCATTGATACCCTTTCTTGTTTTGGCTCTATCGATTTCTCAACATGTCCTAAGAAGATAGATTTTAATAAAGGCGGGCACGAGCCGGACACATGCAGACAGGTCAATGTAGACCAGTCTTCTAATCAATATGTCAGGAGTACTACATAATGCCTGAAAAAAAGCTCTCTGTCGAAGAGTTGAAGAAGAAAGCCGAGAAACCTGGCAAGGATGCCATGATTTTACACCCCTTCTATAGGGGGAAGATCCAGTCGATAGGTAAAGTCCCTGTGAGGAGCTTCTCTGACTTCTCTGTGTATTATACGCCTGGAGTCGCCAAACCATGTCTAGATATCAAGGATAATCCGGACAAAGCATATGACCACCTAAACAAGGGCAATATGGTGGCGGTCGTCAGTGACGGTACAAGAGTACTCGGACTAGGCGATATCGGCCCGCTAGCTGCAGGACCAGTGATGGAAGGAAAGGCCATTCTTTTCAAATATCTGGGGGGCGTTGATGCCTGGCCAATTTGTATCGACACAAAAGACCCAGACAAGGCTATTGAGTTCGTCAAGATACTACAACCCTCCTTTGGTGGTATTAACTTAGAAGATTTCTCTAAGCCAAAGTGTTACAAGATTCTCGAAGAACTTCGTAATGACCCAGACGTGAACATTCCTGTGTGGCATGATGATGCTCAGGGAACAGCAACTGTTGTTCTCGCAGGAGTCTTTGGTGGATTGAATGTTGTCAAGAAAGACATTGAAAACATCAGGGTCGCCATGTTAGGTGTGGGGGCTGCAAATACTCGAACAGCATATCTATTGATCGCAGCAGGCGTTGACCCCAAGAATATCATAATGGTCGACAGTACTGGAGCAATCTATGCAGACCGAGAAGACATCATTGCAGAGAAGAATTATGATGCATTCAAGTATGACCTAGCTCAAAAGACCAACCCAGATAGAATGACTGGAGACCTTGGTGAAGTCATCAAAGGAATGGATGTGCTCATCTCAGCATCACAGCCTGTTCCAGGGACTATCAAGAAAGAATGGGTATCTAAGATGGCAAAGGACTCCATTGTCTATGCATGTGCTAATCCCTTGCCAGAAATTTGGCCATGGGATGCAAAAGAAGCAGGTGCAAGGATTGTTGGTACAGGCCGTAGTGATTTTGACAACCAAATCAACAATTCCCTTGGATTCCCAGGTATCTTCCGTGGAACTCTCGATGTGCGAGCAAGCACCATCACCGATGAGATGTGCATAGCTGCCGCTCAGGCTCTAGCCGACCTTGGTGCCAAACAAGCTAATGAACGCAAGGTCATCCCAACAATGGACCAATGGGAGCTATATCCTGCTGAAGCCACCGCGGTAGGTATGAAAGCTATTGAGCAAGGTGTTGCGAGGAAGCACTGGGAAGAGAAAGCCCTCTACAAATACGCGGAGGATATCATCCGAGTATCTCGTGCCGCTTCTGAAATGCTCTACAAGCAAGGCTTCATTCCAAAAGCGCCCACTACATAGAGTATCGGGCTTGTCAAGGAAAGCGGCGGAATTCCGCCGCTTATTTTCTCTTTTGCCGCATGAACTCAAACATGATCTTTATTCTTATGCCAAATTGATGTTATCTATCACTATCTTATTAAGTTCTTAGAACAAGCCCCGATGAACTCGGTTACATTAAATGACCTTACTGAGGAAGAAATGATATGTCCTACGATAAATGTGTCCGTTGCGGCTCTTGTTTACAATTCTGTCCAATGTTTGACGCAACAGGAGAGGAGCAATTTTCACCTAGAGGAAAGGCATACTTACTGCAAGTGATGGACCAAATTGAAGATGATAAAGAGCTAGCCAAGGAGTTTCGTAGACTCCTCTTTGAATGTTCGCTCTGCGGTCGTTGTGAAGAAACCTGTTCATCAGGGGTGGACCTTCTTAAGGTCTGGCATGAACAGAGGGCCAAAGCCATAGAAACGCATCCAGAGGAGTTCGCCTATTTGGAACCCTTGAAAGATGCACTTGCAAATGTCAAGAATATCTATGGTCTAGCAGCAGAGGATCGAGCGATTTACTGGCTTGATGAATTGGAAGACGATATTCCGGGGCTTGCAGATAGAGTGTATGAAAAGGGGAAGACAACAGAGAATATCATATTCCTAGGCTGTTTAATGTCATTTAGAGGAAGCCAGATTGATGTGTTGAGGTCACTATTCCAGACCTTGGAAAAACTAGAGATAGACTACTTGGTTATGGGTGCTGAAGAGAATTGTTGTGGCCATCCACTTTACCTAATGGGCAATGAAAAAGGTGCTCAGGAATTAAGGGAGCATAATAAGAAAGTCATCAAAGCTGCAGGTGCAAAGCGTGTCATTAGCTGTTGCCCTGGTTGTCTGATTCAACTCAGAGAACACCACAACCTAGAGGGAGTTGAAACACTTCATCACACACAATTCTTTGACAGACTTCTGGATGAAACGAAGAAACATGACCAGAAGGAGGAATTCTCGTATCATGACCCATGTGAACTACATAGAATTCTAAAAATCAAAACAGAACCAAGGTCATTGATCAGAAAGATGGGAATCGAGTTCAAAGAGATGGACCTTAGTTGCTGCGGTGGTGGCGGTCTCCTAAGAATGACAGATCCAAATCTGAGTGATAAGATCATCCAACTTCGGGTCGCACGAGAGGGCGTTAAGAATACCACTGTGATTACAGCCTGTCCGTCATGCAGGGAGCAACTCCTTGGTCAAGATCTAAAAACCAAAGACATTGTAGAACTCCTTTCTGAAACACTTGATGGAGGTGCCAACTGATTGAAGCTCAGAGATGTCGTCATTGGCGCAAATGCCTCGATTTACTACAAACTTAATTTCAAGAAGATTAAGGGTGTCTATTATCCAAGGGTGGAACAAGACGTTCTAGCAGCCATTGCACACGCGCAACAAAATGGGCTCACAGTGACTCCCAAGGGAGGAGGATCAGGCCTAAGCGGAGCGTGCACTGGTGGAAACGATGAACGTATTATGATTAGCACACTACAGATGAAGGAAATTCTCTCGGTCTCAAAAGATCAAGGATACATAGATGTCCAACCAGGAATTACACCAGACAAGATCAATGAGTTTCTGACTCCAATGGGTCTCAGATTCTTTGTAGCACCAAGTAGTAGGGATGTTGCTACTGTTGGAGGGGTTCTCTCCACCGATGGAGGAGGAAACGATACCTGGATAAATGGGACCATGAGAGACAATACCATACGTGTGAAAATGATCTTGTATGATGGGAGGTCTCTTACTGTCGATTCAAAGGGAGTCAAGAGCAATGACTTGGGATTAGAGGAAAACCTGAACAAAAAGGGTATGACAATCCATGATGTTGCTAATTCTCACGGAACTCTGGGTTTTATTACTGAACTACGACTTCTTATTAGACCAACTGTCAAGGAAGCACTTATGGGAGGCCTCACAGAGTTTCCAGACTGTAATGTTCTTGGTAAAGCACTTCAAAATATGATTGAAAAGAAAATCAAAATCAACTATGGTGAAGCTATTACTGAGGCACATCCAGATGTTCGAGAGGATCTCAAACCACCATTACATGTGATTGAATTCCCAGTGGAATTAGAGTCTGAGGTAAGAGAGATAGTTGATTTCAGAAGACTTGATTCTAAAGAATTGGCTCGGATGAAAGATGTCCGCGTCAAGCTTCCAAAACGAAATCCGAAAGTAGGAATTCAGGTAGCATTGTTTGAGGACTATGGCTTTTACGATACTAGCCTAATCAAATTGCAGGATGGTATTGACACAATCAACGCACTATTGATTGAACACGGTATGACACCATTCGCAAAGTATGGTCATGGACCTAGTAAATGGTACAGTGGTGATAATTCCCCAACATACGGACTGATTTTGCACTCAAGGGAAATCAAACCGGAGGGAAAACAAAGCCAGGATGTCTATGATACAGTTCTTGCAATCGTAGATATTTGTGATGAACTCAAGGTGACACCTAAACCTGAACACAAATGGCCATTCTCTGATGAGGTCAAAAAGAAGCGACTCGAAGAGATCAGGGCAGTGATAGGACGGGGCTTCAATCCTTTCCTCCTATCTCCAGAATGCAATGACATATTGGGCTCAATGGTTTGAGGCTGGTTGTTTTAATCTAATGCGGACTCGAGATATCAGAAGAAATACTTTCGGGCATCTCAGACAGGTGTTTATATACACACAATGAGACGAGGTTCTGATAAGAATGGTCCGCCCACATCGTAGCCCCAAAGGTCTATTCGATCCCTATTACGTCCCTGACAAGCTCTTGTACCGAGACAGGGAGATGTCAACTGTCAACGGCGTTTACAAGGATTCGTTTGAAGATGAATATGGTGTGAACTGCCTTGTTCATGGTATAACAGGAGTGGGGATGACTGTCTTTTCGAGGTATTTTCTCACAAAACTAGTGCCGCAACAGTTCAACGCACATACAGTGTATGTGGATGCCAAGCACAAGGATATACTAGAAATAATCTCAGAACTGAATGATAAGATCCATCACGAAACTGGCAAACCCATCACCGTTGCCTTTGATCTCGATGTATTGTGGATGCAGTTCAAGAGAACAGCCACAGCAACGGACAGGAGAACAGTGTTTGTTGTGGATAATATTGATGAGACCAATGAAGAGGTTTACAAGAAACTGGCAAGACTGTCGAAGGAAATCAATGCAAGCACCATTGGTGTTCTCAATAGTCATGAGTACAGAATGCTGACAAAGGGACCGGCTACTCAGATGGCTTATGACTTCGAGATACCTCTTGATATCTATACACAATCGCAACTCTATGATATCGTAAGAACTCGGGTAGAGGACACATTCCCCCTTGGTCTCACTGAAGAAGTTGTTCGGTATATCACTGACCTGGTGGTGGAGTTCGATGCATCAAAGCCAAAGACAACTGTAGAGGCCTTGAAAGCACTATGGCCACTTGCAGCCAGGGGTCAGGAGATAGACTCGGACGCGGTGAGAAGCGCAACTGCAAGCATCACAACCTTTGCTCACGATAATGATTACATGGACCTAATTGACACTATCAGTATGAATGACTTCATGACACTCCTGGTCCTTGAAGCACTATGCGAGCATCTCGTACATTACAAGACAGAGACCTACATTGATAGGGGCACTCTCAACGAGCTTATTGTCATCAAATGTGAAGAGCTTGGTGTAAAATATGTCGCAGAGGACATTGACAGGAGTCTTCAGACCTTGATATTCCAGAGCATTGTCTTCGAGTCCGGATATTCACGCAATCTTCTCTATGTCCTTGCACCCCCGGACATCCTCTATGAGGCAGCAGTCGGTCTTAGACGTGAACTAGCTCGAAGAAAGTAGAAATTGAATGAGAACCGGCTGGTCATTCCAGCCGCTCATTCCTGTTTATAGTGTCTATGAAGGCCGCTTCTCAGCAAATTCCTTCTTGACCCATGCATCTAATCCATTAGCGCCTTGAAGACTGCCGAGCTCAGCATCCAGATTTGATGGCTTGAGAACAGCAACCCAGCCCTTACCATAGGGATCCTCATTGAGAATACCAGGATTGTCTTTCAAAGCGTCATTGACTTCAGTGATTGTACCGCTTACAGGTGCCTTGACAGGGCCTGTCCATTTCCCACTTTCTAAAGTGCCAATGCTACGTCCTGCCTCTATGTCCTTGCCAGCGGGTCGAAGACGCACGAACTTGATCTTGCCAGCTAGATCCATTCCAAATGTCGTGAAGCCAATGCGAACCTTGTCGCCTTCCTTCTTGACCCAAATTTGGTCTGGAGTATAGTGAAGATCATCTGGAAAATTGAAACCGTCGTGTGTTACCATGGTATAGTCACCAAATATTGGTTCGTATAACCTACTACTTAAGGCATTTGCTCTATGGAAATGTCTCTTAGAGTAATAGCTATTCTTCGACGGATGACTCACCATTCATTACCTGTCTGAGAATCTCTGCCTCCTCAGCATCAATCTCAATGAGACCAGGTCCCGAATAGCCGCATCCTTCCTCTTCACAATAATAAGTAGTTGGAACAAGCCATCCATTGACTGAGGTCTTGTTCTCTTTGATCTTGAGCGAGCCGCAACGAGGGCACACCCTTACCTTCCTTGCACCCAACTTGTATTCTCCCGGCGTTATACATTTACTTCCAATCAGCTCCTTAAAACAGTTGCTTGCGAATAGAACCGGATTCCTGAAGCATTCTGTGTGGTCTTATTATAACCTCGATACGAATATAGTGTGAGATGGAGGATTCAATCAGACCGGGATTCTTCACTGCAGATATGGTCAAGCGAGTGAAGATTTCCATGGGTATCAGTGCATTGGATAACCTACTAGGAGGAGGCGCCGAAGCGGGACTCACGCATCTGTTCTACGGAGACCGTTGCCTGCATGACGACTTTCTCAGATGTGCAGTGTACGAACAGATGCCGAAGGATAGAGGTGGTACTGGTGCCCCAGTCATTATAATCGATAGTGCAAACATGATCAAGATCGAACGTCTCACAGATATCTCCTACGAACTTGAGCTAGATCCTGATGAAGTGATGGACAGAATCTACATATCGAGAGCCTTCAACTCCTCTCAAACTTACGACCTCATCATGAATGAACTTGAGGGATTCTTCAGACGATTGTCTGCGAGGGTTCTAATGGTAACTGGATTACCTAATCTTTACATCGAGGAGGGCTTGAAAGGTGAAGGTCTACAACAGATGTCCCACATGGCTTCACATATAATGACCTTTACACTTAGAAGAGATCTCTTCACATTCATTTCTGCTCCAGCCTCGAAGAAAAACAGCAACACTCCAGCAGGTGGACGCTCTCTAGCAAGCAACTGTCAAGTTCATGTTCAAGTCGAGGAATCGAGATCATATATACGATACACTCTCACCAAGCACCCGCAATTTCCAGTGAGGAGAGCTTCACGAGCCTTAGCTAAAGACTGTGGTGGGATCTTACCCCTCTCATACTTTCTGAGTGGAGATGAAGAAGAACGGGAGTCCTAGTGCTATGACTCTCGCTTCTTCTCAAGGCTTCGTATTAGTTCTTCTACCAAGTCACGTGGCAGCTGCCGAGCCTGTTTCAAGATTGTATCAATCTCGTGGGGAGGAATACCCCTCGTTTCCAGGTTTTTCTTCAGCTCCTCAATCTCAAATGGACTTAGACGGTCACTTGGTATTTCGGCTTCCTCATCCTTGGGAGCTTCAGGTTCTTCGAATCTAGTGCCTGGTCGAGGAGTAACTGGTTCCTTTGCAGATGGAAGAATCACACGTTCCGCCTCTGGTTCGACCTCTTTTTCTTCCTTGATAAGGTCCTCAACTCCTCCAGCAACACGTCTAACTGCATCAGCTTGAACCTCAGCAATAACCAATTCCACACTCTTGTGGTCTCTGCGCGCGGTACGAATAGCCTCTTGCATGATGACCTCTTTCACAAAGGCAGCCTGCTCACTCATCTTCATCTTTGAGATATCAGCCTTGAAGTCATCGAGTTCCTGAGCGTTTAGATTGGTCAGTATAGCGAGCTGTATTAGTAGCTCACCCAATTCGGGTACTTGAACAGGAACCGACTCTTCTGGCATATCGTCAGGTGTTCTGACGATCCCAACTTTCGCGTAAGTATCATTGAATAGGTCAGCAATAAGCTCTTGTCGATTCTTCGCCTCAACAACAGGTTTTGGTATCTTTCCTTTGCGAACTGAATTGATTTGTGCATTAATCTGACGCAGTCGTTTGGGAACACTCCAGACACGAACATACGCAAATCCAAGTAATAAGACAACTAATCCAATTGGCAGACCGAATGTTATTGCATTGGTCATTATTATATCGAAGTCATTTTGAAGAACTTCAACGATTAGTGCATGTTCGCCAATTGTGTATACTCCATCGCCAATCATAACTGTAATTGAACCGGATCCAGGTGTGAGTTTAATACCAGTTGCACTAACGACTACAAGATATTGTCCAGGTATGATGTCCTCTTGCATTGAAACTGTAAAGGGAGCTCCTCTACTTGCATTTACAGAGAAATGAACTCCTTCAATTCCTATATTATGCCAGGTATCCCAATATTGGAGCACGATTGTGAGAGATTCTCCATTAACAAGATTCCAGATTGGCTGTTCGTTGAGGATAGACAGCCTCGTTGGGATATCAATGACAGTAATTCGGAATAGAATCTCAGCATTCGTCCTATTGGCGAGACTCATCTCAATGTATAATCTGTAAGGTTCGGAGGAAACAATAGCGTCAATGTCTACATCTGTAGTATCAAAGATGACTCTGTAAAGTCCACCTCCAAGATCCAAGACGGTGATATTGAGAGAGCTCTCTATAGAGATTCCTCTCAGATAGCTGTTCTCGGTACTCAACGCTCCCGCAAGCCCACCTACAAATTCGTTGCCTGTATCAGTATCATTGTAGTAGAATTCGATTGTGACAATGTCGCCAAGGGGAATTTGCAGGTTCCTAAGATCCTCAAGGACTTGTTCATACGTGGGCGTATAACTCACCGAGCTGACAAAGATTTCAGTATCTGCAGGGCGAACAATGAACTGTATTCCAACAGGAGCATCTTGATAATTCTCCTTTTGGAATAACATTGTGACGGTGAAAATGCCTGGACTAGCTAGAGTTGTATCAACTTCGACCATATACACACCACCAGGCAATTCATAGAGCATACCAGTCAATATTCCACCACGGGGATCCTCAACTAATGCACCTTCGATTGGACCGAAAGTTCCATTATAGATGAATGTGAGGTTGCCCTTCCAGCCCCAGGCAACATCGAGACCCGTCGGGCGAATCACATCAGTCTGTATCCTAGTGATAGTAAGAGTCAGTTGTGCAGACGAGTCAGTGAATTCAGATGAATTAGCCCACACATTGGCTTGAATTCGGACTGGCCAAATGCCAAAACCAAGTGAAGTAGTATCCAATTCAGCATAGAAGGTTCCATCACCATTGGGTTCGAAATAGCCACTCCAGCCTCGTGCATCTATAATCCATCTCAAAGTTGCATTGGCAAAGAGCTCCCCACCGAAATCCGGTTTTGTCAGATTTGCTGTGAAAGTGACAGTTTTAGAATAGGTTACAGACATATCCTCACTTGTATCGCCAGATAACAGAATTTCAGTTCTGGATGCCTGCAGTTCAATATTGAAAATGAACGAACTAGGTGCGAAGTTATCGAAACGTGCTTGAATCAGCAACGAGTATGTACCTTGAGACTGTATTGTGGGACCATTTGCTGGGAGTATTGTAGTATAATATCCCGGAGTACCGTTATAAGTAAAGTTGAATACTTGCTCTACAAATATAGCTATCAGTGAAACCTTGTAGGTGTCAGGAATTGGTAGAATATTATTGACATCTTCCAAGTAGATAGTAATACTAAGGCTGCTCCCTCTAGGTATTGCGATTGAACCTGATGGAGGATTGATTGGAGATATCTTTGAGGGTATAGGCTGAATAACGAGAGTAATGTAAGCACGCGCGGTCTCGAAATAATCTTTTGATGCTACAATTGTTATAATATATGTTCCAGCATTGGCTAATGAGGTGCTAATTACACCAGTATAATTTCCTTTGAACGCAATTTCACCCAACTCACCAACCCCATAGAGCCATGTCCACGTAACCGTGGCACCAGAGGTCAGATTCATCCAGAGCAAATTCCGATAGTCCAGAGTGATTGAGGCATTTTCTTTCCAACCAACTGTAACTTGGTCTGAGAGAGGAATCAGTTCTGTTGCAATGTTGCTTACTACTCCGGTCAATACTATAGGATTCATGGGTCTATAATACGGAGCTGTTGCAGAGTTCCATCCAATGTTAAGATTGAACTTGTATGTTCCAGGCTGTAAAAGAGCAAGTGTGTTGACACGAACTATATACTCTCCACTTCCATCACCCACTTTAGTGATGCTGTAATCTGAGGAATTTAGAATCACTGTTTGACACGAGAATGATATCACAGCACCATCAACAAGGGCTGCATTGGCCATGTCTGAGAGTATAAAGGTGATGTTGAAAAGGTCACCATATCGAGTTTTGTCAAAGGGATCAAGTGCAAAACTGAGAGTTCTTGTGGTTACTGATGCCCATATCGTAGCTGGAGCATCCACATAAAAAGGACTAGTGAGTTCATTCCAATTAACAACAATTGTTAGGTTATATCTACCCAGTGTTGAACCAAGGATTTCAGAGTCCACTGTGAGTATGAATTCAGATCCCGAGGGTGTCAATGTGTAATCTCCTGAACTAACAAGTGTACCATTCTTATACAGGGAGATATCTGTGGCAAGAATCGATGTTATGGCATTTCCACTAAAGAGATCAACGTATTCAAAGGCAAAAATCACATTATCAAGGAATGGTGTCTGAGGAGGCGGAGTAGTGATATCGACAATGGTGTCCCGAGTTGTCACACGAATTTTCACAGGTGTATTCGCATCACCATGATAAGGCGCCCCAGAAGACCAATAGGCATAGACCGTAACTGAGAATTGACCTAATGATCCAAATATAGTAGAGTTTACAGAAATCTCGTAAAGACCACTACTCAATGAAGAATATTGATAGCCCTCAGACCCATATGCCAAAGGTGTTGCACCAAAGTACACCTGAATATCATCAGCGGCTATACCTGAGTCACTATCTACATCAAGGAATTGAACTTGAAATACTGAATAATCCAAGTACGGTGTAGGACTAGGTGCGACTTCGAGGGACAGCAGTGAGAGTCGTTCTCGTAATTCGAAGGACGCTGTCAGGTCATCATCTGCATAGAAGGGTATGATATTGGAATAACTCATTCTGAAAATTACATTGAAAGGCACTCCAATACTGTATGCGGGATAGGAGTAAATTACAACATCATATCTTGAATTAGTTGCATTCCATGTACTTGTGAAACTCCAACTACCGGCAGTAAGAATCTCTAGAGTCGCAGCTCCTGTTCCATTTCCTATGATGGCAGTTGTATACAAATCCTCGTAGTATAAAATGAATTCAATTGGATTACCATATGCAATCTTGCCAACTGCCTCATAGGAGAGGATTGTTCTACGTTCACGGAGATCAAGGTTTCTTGCTATCTGCCTATCAGCAATATAACTTACAGGAACATGGACTTGAACAGAAATATTCCATAGCCCTGTAGAAGCATATCGTGAGGTACTAAACTCAATCTCATATACTCCTCCAGCATATTCTCTCACGTCGTATAGACTTGGATTAATTACGCCATAGTTATCAGTAACAGTAATCGTTGCTCCCAAAATGCCATTGCTGCCACCATTGGTCACATCAGTCCAAGTTACTGTTATAGTTACATTATCACCATAGAAAGTAGGATCGGGAGTTGGATAATCAAGAACAGTTTGTCTGGCTAGAACATTGATGGAAACCAAGCGGTTCGTCTTATTGCTATAAAATGGTTCGCCAGCCCATGTGACATTCAGAGTTATAACATGGACTCCAATGCTACCAAATTGACTTGTGTCGAATGTAATTGTGAATAGTCCAGCGTTGTGAACATAGATGAATGTAATATCCATTGAGATATTCAGTTCTGTCGAATCTAGAATGTCTGTGCCAAGACCTGTATCTTCCCAACGGAATGAAAAGCTTGCAATTTCTCCATAGCTCTCTGGTGATGGAGGATTGATGAGAAGAAGAGTAGCTCGTGAAAGCACCCACACAGAAACAGAGTCTTCGAGAGTTGAATAGAATGGTTCGGTTCCAGTCCAATCGATAGTTATAGTCATAGTAAACTGGCCAATATCTCCGAATCCTGTGGTGTCTATCTCAATTCTATAGAGTCCAGGATTTGTTACTGGATCGACTTCGGTGATTGTCACCTTACCCATATCAAAGGGAACATCAAATACTACAGAGATATCGACATGACCAGTACCATATCCCTGGTCAAATGAATTTGTGATTCCAATACCGCTATCCTTCTCACTGTAAAGGAATTCGTAGATCATAATCTCAAGATATGATGAAGGATCTGACGCAGTAACTAAAATCAAGAGACAGTCAACACCGATGATGTTGGTAGAAACGACAGCAACGTTGTTTTCATATTGTTGTATGACTCCAATCCATTCCACATAGATAGTGAATGTCTGAGGGCCCAAACCGAATTGGGAGGCAGGGATAGAGATTGTGTAGAATCCATCCCCTAAAATCAGGTTGTACGCATAGCTTGAACTTACAACACCTGTCGCATTTTCAACATAGAAATCTACGAGTGCATTTTTGATGCCAACCTTATTATCGAAATCGTAATAAAAGACCGTGATATTGATGATTGAATTGTAAGCTGTTGGTGGAGGAGTCTCTGCTGTAAGAATCGTATCATGACTCCGAATTTCAATCTGAATCTCACAATATCCTGGTTGATACTCCGCACCTTTGGTAAAGTTGAACCAGAGAAGGTAAATGCCTAGTGCATCAGAAGTTGTAGTCACAAATGTAATTTGATACTGAGTTCCGGTCCATACGATTGAGGGTGCTGTCCCATTCCAATTGTTTGCAATATTTCCGATTGTTGTTTGAATTGGAAGGGAGTTATCAAGATCGGTCCAGGCAATCGTGAAGATCTTAGTATTTCCTGAGGGTATCTCCAGGCGAATTGTTGAAGGCTCAGCATCAGTATGAATCTGAGTGACAATAATTGTAATTATAACCCACCTATCTTCATAGACCGATGCACTTGCTGTAAGGTTGATTTCGTGAGAACCAATAGCTAGTGAAGATGAGTCCAGAGTTACAAGATAGTCACCATTTGATACATGAATTGCAGAAATCAGAATATCAGGATTTACGGAAAATGTAGCGGTAGTGATTCCTGTTCCACTATCACGATCAGTATAGTAAAGATGAAGAGTAACATCCTTGTTGTATGGCGTTGAAATCGTGTAGAGATTTGCAGTTAGGTCACTGATGATTGCACGATACCTGAATGAGATTACACAGCCAGCTGAAGCATATAGACTGCTGCCAGGAGTGACAATGACATTGATTGTGAAGTCAGTTCCTTGACCATCAAAATTACTCCATGGAATCATAATACTGTACATGCCATTCCCGAGAGGGGATACTGTAGTTCCACTCAGAGTAAGACTACTCGTTACTACAAACTGTCCTGATTCTCCATTAATAGGCCATCCATAGTAAGTTCCAGATTCGCTAACATTGAAATGAACATCAACCGTGAAATCAGATCCTTGAGTGAACACGAGATCATTAGGCGCGTTATAGAGCGTCGTCTGAAGCTTTCTGATGGTTATTGAGAATATATAATTCGCTGGATCATCATAGTTACCAGATAGGTCAACAGCCAGGGTCACAATAATGGTTGATACAGGCCAGTTATCTGTATCCAGAATAATCGTGAAACTGCTTGGATTATTGTAAATCTGGATTGGTGGTTGAGAAGATGAGAACGTGAACGAACTGACAGCTCCGATGACTATTACCCCTCCATCCAAATCTGTGAGAGACACAGTTAGAGTAGTATTAGCTCCAAATGCTGTCGTAAGATTTCCAACGACATTAGCTGAGGTCAAGTGATTCCTAATAGCAACATCAAATGTGTAGATATCTGGAGCATCATAATCAGTATCAGACATGAGAACTGTAAGATTTACCGAGTGCAATCCAACAACCCAAGTGTTTGTATCTAGAGTCATTCCAACCAGATTGAAAACACTTAGCTCAGACTGCGTTCCTTCTATTGAAGCAAAGGATAATGAATCCACTACAGAAGCATCTAGTGTTTCTCTAGTATCAAGATCAATAAGAACAATGTTGACTATTGTATCATCTCCGTAAGGAGTAATCAGGTTTCCAGATACTGAAACTGCAGTATAATGAGCTCGCAATTGGAATGAAACCTCAACAGAAGCAACTTCATAGAGGGCAGCATTATTAGTTGCATTGAAGGTGTAATAATAAAGCCCCTTTGAGAGAGCTCCAGTTGGAATAGAGATGTTATAGCGACCTACACCCCAAGGTATTGTTGTAACTGGAGAACCATCATCAAAGGTAATCGTAGCCCCAGAGATTAATGATCCATCCCATGTATCACGGTAGACAAGCGTTGCAGTGAAATCAAAACCAACAGGAGTAGTCGATACCCATTCATAAGTAAGCTGAGTTGGATGGAAGAGATCAAGATTGAACGAGGTTGAGTCATCGAAATAATATTGGTGAGATGAGTCGATGTTTATCAGCCATCGAGTTCTGTCACTCAATTCTGAAGTGTTTCTGGCAATAGAGTATCTTCCGTCGCCAAGATCTTCAAAATATACGGTCGTTGCTGAACCAGCAACTGTCCAATTCATTGATACTGTCGCTTCAGTGATAGGAGCACCAGTACCAGTGTCAGAGAGGTCAACCACAAGATAGAGTAAATCACCGACAGTCAGCTCTTCTAGACCAGCAGCGGCATCGCTTGGAGAATCAATCTCTAGAGTTGAGGCTCGTCTAATAATGAAGTTACGTTGATATTCTCCAACTCTATAATTGACTGTACTTCCAGAATCATTATAATGAGTTGAAACAGTCCAGAGCCCTGCTGGAAAATCAGCATCAACTAATTTCTCTATGTACATCTCAGGAGAAGTCTGAGTAGAAGGTGAAGCAATTGTACGGAAACTCGAGGATGATTGGTACATCAACCACTCTGTCTGAATCCATTGAGGTGATTTGAGTGTAGTAGCAACCCGAACTTCATCAATAACTCCTTGGAACCAACCCTGCTGACCAGGCACATACTCCACAAATCCTCCTCCAATCTTCCAAGGAGCATTAAATACAAGATTTCCAGTTGAACTACCATATGCACCTCCATATTCCTCAACCCCATTAACAAAGACCCTATTCAGCGACTGATCATTTACATTCAAAGTACAGGCAAAGAAATACCAATTACCTGCAGACCAGCTGGTTGTCGATGACCAGACATATTTTGCCCCTAATCCGCTCTTCTCCATCTTGAATACGAGTTTTCCCTTAGGGACATAAGTTTGAGTCCAATCACTTCCAGTAATTAGTACATGTATGTCTGTATCTACATCAATAGCCTTGGTGAGAATGACCTGAGTGGTACCAACGACATCACTGATTGGAGAATTCAACTTGAACCAACCAGAGATGGTCGCACTCCCAAATGGATTAAGTCCTCGAGCTGATGCAACATTGATGGTGTCAGAACCATCGAAATACTGTCCAGTTCCAAAGATGCCAGTCGTATTTGAATTTCCTACTTGATCTCCATAGTAGCCATGTCCTGTTGAGTCAGAGAAGTCGGTTGATGTCTGTCCATTTGTCGCTTGCTCGCTGAGATGCCAAACAGCAGCATAGTTGGAGGTCCAGACAGCAGCAGGATTCTGCTGTGAACCAACGACTGGATTTCCATAATACATTGTGATGTCTACATCTGCGAAATTGGCTAGATTGACTTTCACCCAAGCCACGAGATGAGCGTATGTTGAGTCATAGTTCTGCTTGAAAAGCTCAATCTCATGAGGAACGATGGCACCACCAGAATAGAAGGTTATATCATCTCCATCTGACTGAACCTTTGTGTGAAGGTCGGCATCAAGAATATCAATTAAAACAGGGAATCCTGTGAAATCACCAGTCACATACTCATTATGAATTGTGATGACCTTGCTGTACCTGAAAGAGGGAAGCATATGAGTTGTAGGTCCAGATGTTGTGGTGCTTGAAGAATACCACACAGATCCTGTGGGATCAAGAAGGTCAAACTCGGCGGAGGCTCCGGTAATCCAAGGACTTGAGGTGATGAATCTCATTGTATATCCTGTATCAAATGTTGCCGTTGCAGAATATGGGCCGCCAGAGGGTCCCAGCTCGAGATCACTAAGGTAGTTCGCAGATACGAATGTCAGCTTCCAGAGACCATGCGTGTCAACAGCAGAGGACCGAACAATGACTTGATTATAGTCAGTATACCAATCAGCTGGATTTGCTTGAATAATACCCAGAGGGTCAGTCACAGACACTATTCTCCAATCAGTGACAGGAAATGTAACAGAGAAACTCAGAGTGTTAACTTGTGCAGGAGGCGAAACGAGAACATATGCAGTCCATGTGACTGTACTAGCGTTGGTCGCAGAGAATGATGTACCAAAAGTGAGCTGTGCAGATAATGTTGCGCTTGTTTGAGTCCAAGGTGATGAGTTCACGAAGGTACCGGATAATGATACCGTCAGTGCAGATCCGATACCGGTATAGGGTGGTGCTCCATCAGCGAGGAAACCTGTATCCGAGAAATCCAGATTAGTTGGTGATATACTTGAAGCATTATCATACCCAGAAGGATTCGCTAAAGATAGTATGAAGAATGTAATCAGGACTAGTGGAACTAAGTTTCTTCTCCTCATTGTAATAGCACCCATTTCTATATCCGATTCGTCAAATTTGAATATGACTGTAGTTAACAATCGGAGTTACTCCTAAAATTGGTAAGGAATATATCAATTCATGGTGTTCAAACAGTTTCCCAGATTCGTCAAACAGGTCTTTTTTTCGCACTTTTATCGAAATTCCTATCGTGGCTAGACTGTCGATTCGAAATACATGAAGTATTGAAACATGATTGCGAAAAAAGGACCATATCTCCAATCCAGCGAATGAGTATAAGCGCTATGAATTGTTATATACACGCGATAAAGAGTCATAACATCCTGAATCACGTATGCACGCAAGCGTACCTGCTAATAGGAGGCAAGCCAATCATGAGGCATAGATTTGCGATATGTATAGTTCTTATTGTGATTTTCACATTTCCAGTTCTAAGCAATAATGATGCAAAATTGCCTAGCAATGATGGTTTTTCGGGATACCCTGATATGAATCCTAGGTATACGACTAGCGCAGACTCCTACTATGGAACTGGACCTGCCCTTCCTGTCTCACTATCAGGTATAGCAACCGATCGATATGGAGGAAGTCTCCAAATTGATGCCTCGACATCAGGTATTCGCACGATATCCTTGGATGATGGATGGACAGGCTCTAACCTTCAGACAACTATAGACTCCTTGTCTATAGAAA
>Ga0224495_10000427_pt1 | contig 34016 bp, 27 predicted proteins | sample SF_Jul11_sed_USG_FD_168128 | JGI IMG/M metagenome (GOLD analysis project Ga0224495, IMG submission 168128) | Sediment microbial communities from San Francisco Bay, California, United States - SF_Jul11_sed_USGS_4_1 | ecosystem: Environmental > Aquatic > Marine > Sediment | place: USA: California... | reverse complement strand
TCGCAACTTCGCTCTGCGCTTCCTTCCCACACTCGGTCGCCCTCATGCAGTTGCGCTTCGCTTCGTTCGTCGTGATCAACTTACGATGGGACTTGCACCCATAGGAGTGCGCCCATGCTGGGCGCACGACAAAAAAAGGCGGCTCAAAGAGCCGCCTTCAAATAGCATACGTTTTCCGCTGATCAGGCGATCAATGTCCCCCGCCTTTGAGTATGCCGCTTGCCGCAAGCGTGAGCACCAGCACCTCGGCGATGGCAATGAGAAGGTATGCCGTATCCTTTTTCCTGAACAGCGCGGGGATGATGGCGGCGTAGCAGGCGATGGTCAGGCCCGCGAGGATCGCGATGCCCACGAAGTTCATGTAGTCGCCCTTGGAGATGTTCTTGAGCCAGCTCCAGCCGGCCATCTTGTGGCCCTTTTCATAGATCTCTTTGCACTCCTCGGCCTTGCCGCCTTCGGCTTTGCACTTCTCGATGAGCGCGACCGCCTCGGCATCCTTGCCCTGCTCGATCTGGGACATCACATAGAGATAGTCGCCTACCTTCAGCTTCCAGTAGTTCGGCAGTTTATCGATGGGCACAAAGTTGTTGAAAGCCCCGAACACGTAGAGCAGGAATGTGATCGTAAGGATCACGAACCCGATCATCATGCCGTAATTCAGGATGTTCGCGTAGATTATCTGTTCTTCACTGGCCTTGGTCTTCTCGGACGACATGGTGCATTCCTCCGTTAATGGTCTTGTATTCGATTACCGCGACACGCCGGTCTACTTCCAGATCCCGAGCCCCTTCAGGAGCGCGCGAAGTCCCGCAAAGAGCAGCAGGGCGATGACCATGTACTTGATCGCCTTGGGCTTGGCCTTTGCCAGGATCTTCACGCCCACGATGGAGCCGAGCATGATGCCGATGATCGAAGGCGCCACCATCATGGGAAGGACGGCGCCGTTGTTCATGTAAATCCAGGCTGCCGAGGTGTCGGTGATCGAGAGCAGGAACTTGCTGGTTGCCACAGATACCTTGAGCGGCGCGCCCATCATGAGGTTCAGCACCGGGACGTTCGCCCAGCCGGCGCCAAGACCGAACATGCCGGCCATGATGCCGATGATGATGAACATCAGGAGCCCGGGAAGCGTCTTATGGACGTTCCATTCGACATCCTTGCCGATGGACTCCTCGCGGTAGATACCCATGATGCCGAGCGACTGGGACAGTTTGTCGGCCTTCACATTCGGGAAGTCCGACTTGCCGGCCATGAGCATGATGGCCACGATGCCCAGGATGGTGCCGCCCAGGGCGATCTGGATCACGTTCTGGGGAAGCGCCAGACCTATCATGGCGCCCACGATGGCCGAGGACGACGCGATCAAGGCCACAGGCAGGGCCAGCCTCAGGCTCGCCAGGTTGCGCTTCAGCAGGCCCGGACCGGCAGCAAGAGCGCCCGCCAGAGCGACCATGAGACCGGCGCCGCGGACGAAATCGAGGTTAAAGGGAAAGAACCCGCCGATGATCGGCACATAGAGCACACCGCCGCCCACGCCGCCGAGCACTGCCATGATCCCGAGGATGAAGGTCACGATAAAGAGAATGAGCGGCCATGCCCACCACGGCATGGTCGACTTCGGCGCCTCATCTGTCAGAGCAACTGCCTGTGCCGTGGCCGTGGGGCTGCTCGCCGCAACAGCAGCAGCCGGGGCCGGCTCACCGGACGATGCCAATACCGGCATCGCAGAGAACAACATGACAACCATAAGGACCGCTAAGAAAACATTACGAGATACCATTTCCTGTCCCTGTCCTCCTTGCAAGAAATATATGGAAATTGAGCGATTAGGTCCAACAGTGGTGCTGAATGCAATCATGGTGTTTCATTTTGCAAGCAGCTCGTCATGTTATTATAATGACGGAGTTTCGTCAAGAAAAATGACAGGATGGAGCATTAAAACATACAAAGAAACTATAAAAATAGCTTATGACGGACCGCGGCAGTCGCGTTTCAGCCGAAGGTCACCTATACAAAGAGGATTCACCAGCAGGACGTGTCTTGAACCTTCTGTAGGACCAGAGATACTGGTCCGGGTACTGGCGGATCACCTTTTCAATGGATTCGTTCATTCTGCGGGCGTCCTGCACAGGATCATCACTGGGATACCCGGCCAGCGGGGCCTCGAAACGTACCTCGAACCCCCTGCCCCAGGGCAGGATGCGGTTATAGCACGGGATGACCAGGGCGTTCGTCATGACCGCGATGCGGCTGAAGGCCGTGACCGTTGCCGCGGGCATGCCGAAGAACGGAACAAATACCGCGTCAGCTCCGCCCGGGTCCTGATCAGGCAGATAGTAGAACGGCTTCCCTTCCCGTATGAGCCGGATCAGGGCCTTGAGGTTGTCCTTGCGCTCGAACACCAGGGCGCCGAACCGCCCCCGTTTCCGGAGCATGGCGTCAAGCAGGCCGTTCCTGGGCGCGCGGTACATGGAGACCATGGGCCGCTCGCTGCTCAGGGTTATCCCGCTGATATCGAGCGCCAGGAAGTGGGGAGAAAAGAGGATGATGTTCCTGCCCGAGGCAACAGCCTGATCGTAATGATGGCGATCGCGAAAATGGACCAGTTTTCTCAGCCGTTCAGCGGACGACCACCATCCAAGACCGTAGGACAGGATGGAAACGCCGAGCACCCGGAAATGCCGTCTCAGCAGGCTTGCGCGCTCGGCATCGGTCCGTTCGGGAAAACATATTCTGATGTTGATCGCTGCGATCTTCTTGAGCTTCGACGGGAACATCCCGACCAGAGAGCCGAGTCCTGAGCCGAGAAGCCAGATGGCAGGCATGGGCAGCAGAGAAATGGCCCGCATGACCGCTATGCCGATCCAGGTCGGCAGATAGCGGAGCGCGAGGAAGGGTCTCAGTTCTGACAGGGTCATAGGAAGCCTGAGAAAACATCTCGAGACAGCTAAACAAGTTCAATTCTGTCATTGCGAGCGAAGCGAAGCAATCTCGTAGTTCGTCTTGATCAAAAAGACGGGATTGCCGCGTCGCGAAAACGCTCCTCGCAATGACAAATGGGGATTATTACGGTCCGACCGTGATGGTGTAGTCGATCGCGCTGTTGCCCTTCAGCAGGATAAAAGGACCTGCCGAGGTAAAGGGTACATTGGGGATCGAGTTGGTCTGGGACGAGACGCTGGTGGAAACGCCGCTCACGATCGTGTTCACCGTGTAATCCATGGTCGAGCTGATGGCGGAATAGAGCAGCGACGGGATGGTCAGCTTTTCGTCGTTATAGATGAAAATCTGGGGATTCCCTATCGTGGTCGTGGACTTGGACGTGACCGAGACCGTATAGGTCCCCGCGGGGGTAACAGTGACGCCGCTGTAGATCTTTACATAACCCGCCTGAATGAACTCGGTGTTGCTCGCCGGGACCGTTGTCGTGGCAAAGCTCGTAAGGGCGTCCGCCGACATTATGCGAAGGTCGTAGAAGAACTGCGAGTCGTTGGTGCTGTTCGGCGTGCCGCTCATGGCGATATAGTACGTACCCGTGGAAGGCGCCTGGAAAAAGACCTCATAAACATGGGTCGAGACCGTGTCGGCAAGAAGCGACGCGATGGGAGCGGCGTTGTTCTTGTAGTCGGCCTCGCTTGCGTAGATCTTACCCTCCAGCGTGCCTCCGGGCGAGATCATGGTCCGGACCGTGTAGCGGTTGTTCGCGACGATGTTGGAGAAGGCGTAGATGCGCTGCGCCCCCACGAGCACGGAACCGTTCCATCCGGAACCGTTCACGGTAAGGACGCCGGTCGCACGGATGCCGCTATGATCGTTCCCTCCGCATGCACTGAGCAGCAGGACTGAGGTCAGCAGGGCCAGAAAAACTTTCTTCACAAGGACTCCTCTTTGATGAATGGAGGAGAATAACGCAAAGATATGGTCGAGTCAAGAACCAATTTCCCGGTGTGTCAAGCCAATTTCCCGGCCCGGCCATGTTCGCGCCGCTGTCGTCATTCTTCCCGTTCATTTGTTTGGTCATTGCGTGCCAGGAAGGACCCACCCTGGCATGAGCAAAGCAGTTTTCCAGTGAAGCGCCAGTTTCTTATGAGACGCGGCGCAATCCCTCAGATAGAGATTGATGAGGGTCTGATAGGGCACACCGATTTCCTCGGCCAGTTTCTTAAAATAACTGATCGTACCCTCATCCATCCTGAGCGTTACTTGACGTTTGAGTCTGCTCGCGTAGGGATTTTTCACTGCTTTTGAAAAGTCGTATTCTTTTCTCATCTTCCCTCACCTTTCCCAATAACGTTTCTGCTCGTTGCGGGTTGCTTTTCGCGCGGTTATGATCCTGACAACCTCGTCGCTCTTTCTGTAGCAGTGACATATTGCCAATAAACGGATTTTGGCGCTTAATCCAAGAAGATGCCACATCGTGTAGGACTTGGCGTATCTGTCTCCCTGGTACTGCTGTACAGCTTTGTCGAACTTATATCTCGGTATGAGTTTCAGCAGCTCACCGAAGATCGTCTCCAACTAGCGCATGGCTTGTTCCTCCTTGTAGTAATAGTGTTAGGGATAACTCTATTATCTAACAAGACAAGGAATCAGGCCATGCCTTTTTAGTTTTTACCGGACACTAATGAATTTGCTTTTTATTTTTCAAGGATGGCTGAACGAAATTAGAAGCATTACCTGGTTCAAAGGTTGAAAGAGAAGAATCCTGGGCGTTGGATTCTTTTATGGTGGGGAAAAAGTGCATTGCTATGGATACGGCGAGCAGAAAAACTATTAAATAAATTCTATTAAGCATGACTAGACTCCCATGCAACGACCAAGCTCACCGGCGGCAATGGAGCGGAGTGCAATTGCCGTCCGGTGCAGCGCCTTGTTAGGCGATTTTTTGAATATAGAATGACCCAGGTTCTCGTTCAGGTGATAAGAACGGCGCTGCCATTTTAAATTCTTCGTAGTGATTATGATGCAGAAAATTTAAAGCGCCGATAATTCTCCAGCTGCTATTGTGCGAAAGAAACGCCTCAAGCAAATATTGTTCGTTCCAAAACCTAACCTCGTCAGTCAACCATTCCTTTCGATAATTCTTAGGAGAAAAGATATCATGAACATGAACGATTACACCTTTATTGAGAGACGGAAGCAGTTCGAGATGTTCAAAAAGAACATCACCCTGTGGGCGTATAATGTGTGACGAGTCAATAAACAAGATGTCGTTTTCTTGTAGTTGAGAAAAGAATGATAAATCAACTTCCTCAACTTTTTTTCTGATTACAGATACTCCAGCTTTCTCAAGCCAAGGCATTTCATAAGGTTCAATACAAACATGCTCGCATTTGTAACTTGGATCTTCCTTGCGGTTCTTGTTGATGGCCTTAACTGCCATTAAAGTGGAGTTTCCACTACCAATCTCAACTATTCTCTTTGGTTTAATGGCGCGAATTATTTGATACCAATACTCAGCATCTCCTGACTCAAACGCGCCGTTGTTTAAATAAAACTCCAGTGAGTCCTGTTTTGCTTTTGTAAGGCCCAAAAGTTCATGGGAAAATGTAAATGAACCAAGCAGTTTCAACTGTTCTGGAATGTTCCAGTCTATTCCTTGCAAATTTCTGTCTTGAGAAAAATCTGGCCTCGGATTCCGGTTGTCAAATTGTGGCTCGTAGTAGTGATTGCGAATTGGGAATACGCCTACCTTCATCAATGCACTCTTGCAGAGCGGTAACCTGTGTACTCCGGCTTTGCGAATATTTTTCAGTAGCCATGCGGCTGGGTAAACGAGCGGCATCAACATTATGTCCGCTAGGGGAAGTGCCTTTATTATCAAATTTATCATTAGTTCTCCTATGTGTGTCTTTGTACGCCTAATGTGTATATCTATTCATAAACCGTATAGGAAAGCACGGATTTTCGTTCTTATCGAATTTAGCAATTATGATGCCAGGAAGGGTGCACTTTGTGGGACGAGTATATAGAGTTTCCAATGGAGAGTCAAGGCTATCTATTTTTTGTGTCTATTTTTTGACAGGTGAACAAGTGAGGGTAAATACGAGAATGCTGAGATGCTGTATTTAATTCTGCGATAACCGGCAGGTTTTACTGCACCTATTAGCTTTTCACGACCCGCTCGAAGATCTCACGTACCTTCCTGCTTGTGCTCGCATACTCTTCAAGCAGCTGCTTCCCCGCCGAATCCCCTTCCCGGTCCTTGTACCCGAGCCGCCGGGCAAGCGGGCCTGCCTTGCCTGGATCCCTGGTGAGCAGACTGGTCGACTGGTTCGCGACGATGCGCATGCGGCTTTCGAGCATCCTGAGGAACACATAGGCATTTATGAGGGTCCGGGCATCCTCAGTGGACAGCAGGCGTTCTTTCTGCAGACCCTTCAACGCGTTTATCGTTCCCGGCGCCTTGAGCCGTGCGTGTTCCCTGCCGTGGAGCAGCAGCAGGTACTGGGCGGTAAAGTCTATATCCACCAGACCGCCGACACCCTGTTTGATGTCATACTGGTTCGCGTCCTCTTTTGCCAGCTCCGTTTGCATGCGTTTTCGCATGTTCCGCACATCAGCGGCCAGAGCTGCTGGTTCGCTGTTCCTGTAGATGAGGTCGCGCAGGATATCCTCGAGTCTGCTGCCGACAACCGTGTCGCCTGCGGTTGCCCTGAGGGATATGAGGGCCTGACGTTCCCAGGTCTCTGCCTGGCCTGTAAAGTAGGTCCGGAATGCCTCGATGCTCTGGACCAGCGGTCCTTTCTGGCCTGTGGGCCTGAGCCGCGTGTCCACGCGATAGGCCGCGCCTTCCCGGGTCATGGACGTGAGGTAGGAGATGACCTTTTCCGCGACCCTGCTCATGTGCTCGAACACGGTCAGACCGGGCGGAGGCGGCAGCGCCCGCGTTTCGTCGTACACAAAGAGGATGTCCAGGTCTGACCCGTAGATGATCTCCCTGCCCCCGAGCTTTCCTGCTGCAGCGACCGCCAGGCCGGGAAACTCGCCGTTCTCGCTGCTTCCGCCATAGCGTTTCTGCGTTTCCACGACCGCAAGCCTGAGCGCGGCCGAGAGGCACGCTTCCGCGAGCCGCGACAGGGCCTTCCAGACCTGTCTCGGCGGAAGCGATCCGGATAGATCCGCCATGCCAATGTGCAGCTCCTCGCGCTTCTTGAAATAGCGCAGGGCATCGAGCTTGTCCGTGATCGTCACGGCCTTATCAATGGCTTCCTGGAGGTTCCGCCTGCAGGCCATGGCGCCGATGCTTCCGCCTGCGGCAGTTGCGTCCGCGTGGTCTTCCACGAGCGCGGGCGTGCGCACCAGCATGCGGGAGAAGTATTCGCTGCTGCCGAAGACCGAAACCAGCACCGGCAGGGTCCGCGGGTCCTGGCGCATCACCGACTGGAAGGAATCCCAGGACCCCTGGGCTCCAAGATAGGCCTCCAGATGGTTCAAGGCCATGTCAGGATCAGGAGAACCGACAACCTCCCTGAAGAGCTGTGGAAAGAGCTCGACAAAGGCCCGCCTGCTTCGCGGGGTCTGGTGGGTGAATGCCTGGCCTTCCCGAAGAAGCGTGATGTTCCTGTGCGCTTTGCGGGTATCGCGGAATCCGTATCTTCCCAGCACCTCGATTGCCTCCTGCTCCGTCGTGTCCGGCTCAAGGAGGATCGAGAAATCCTGCTTTTCCGGCGCCTCGCCGGGCGCGTTGGGCTGGTCCAGCAGCTGGTCGTAGATGTTCCTGACCTTCCTGGCGTGTTCATGGTAATCCCGCAGCAGGTCAGTTGTTTCACTTCCCGTCCGGAGATACCCGGTCCGTCGGGCAAGGGTGCGCAGTTCCGCATCCGCTGTGGGCAGGGTCTGGGTCTGGAGATCGTTCAGCATCTGGAGCCGGTGCTCAACCGTGCGCAGGAACACATAGGCCTTGAGCAGGTCCCGCGTCTCCTCGTAGGTCAGGAGGCCTTTCTGCGAAAGGATATGCAGGGCCTTCATGGTGCCCCGCTCCCGCAGGGTCCTGTCGCGGCCGCCGTAGATCAGCTGCAGCGCCTGGACAAGGAACTCGATCTCCCGGATGCCGCCGTAGCCGAGCTTCACGTCCCGGTGGGTCTTTCCTTTCAGCTGCACCTCGCGGTTGATCTTCTGCTTCATGTCCCTGATCTCGGCAATGGAGCTGAAATCCAGGTACTTGCGGTATATGAAGGGCAGGATGCGGCCCTCGAACTCCTGTCCAACGACCTCATCGCCCGCAACGCGACGGGCCTTGATCAAGGCCGAACGTTCCCAGGTCTGGCCCCAGGACTCGTAGTAGATCTCATATCCGCTCAGGCTCTGGGCAAGAGGCCCGCGCTGGCCTTCGGGCCGCAGGCGCAGGTCGACCCGGAACACGAAGCCCTCTTCAGTGTTCCTGCCGATGGCTGAACTGACCATCTCCCCGAGCTTGATAAAGTACTGGTGGTTCGTGATGCGGTTCGTTCTTGCGCCGTCCTCGTTCACTACGCCTTCGGTCTCGCCTTCAGCACCGTACACGTACATGAGGTCCACGTCGGAGCTGAAGTTCAATTCCCCGCCGCCGAGCTTTCCCATGCCGATGATTGCGAAACCCACGCTGCTCCTGCGCCCGTCGGCATCCTCTGTTCCCGGCGTGCCGTACCGTTTTGTCAGGTTCTCGTCCGCCCAGGCATAAGCGGCCTGGAGTGTTACCTCGGCAAGAGCGGACAGTTCGCTCACGGTCTCGGACAGGTCCGCCATGCCCAGGAGATCGCGAAGTCCGATCCGCAGCATCTCGTCCTTGCGGAACCTGCGCATCGCCTGAAGGATATCCCCTTCACGCGACAGACCGGCAAGAAGGCCGGATAATCGCTTTTCAAGAAGCTCATGCTCAGCCGGAGCAGCGAGGTACGCGGGATCGCTCAGCCGGACCAGTGTCGCATCGGCAATAGAGATCGCATAGGAGGAAAGGAACCTGCTTGCGCCGAATAGCGTCAGCAGCATCGTAAGGAACGGCGGCCTCTTTGTGACAGCATCGAGAAGAAGCGACGGAGGATCGAGTTCGGCCAGGAAGCGTTCCAGGTGGTTCAGCGCCATGTCCGGATCGCCCGAGTGACGGAGACCGGCGATGATCGGCTGCAGCATTTCTGCAAACGATCCGTCGCCGATCCGCTGCCGGATCTGCCCCAGGTTCACGTTGGCCTGTTTGGCGTCCGCGATCCCCGTCGATTCGAGATCGGACAGGTCTATCGGTATTTCGTTGTCATTACGCACGTTTTATATTATACTTGCATCACCTGAGAGACACAAGGAATTGAAGTTGGACGGTCCTGCCTGATCCCCTAACGGAGAACCATGGATCTTCGCGACACGAAGAACTGTTTTGTCTGCGGCAACGACAACCCCCTCGGCCTCAAAGTGCGTTTCGAGCTCAACAAGGCCGGCCGGACTGCGTCCGGCATATTCCAGGCGCGCAAAGAGCACGAGGGATTCGAGAACGTCATCCACGGCGGCGTCATCGCCGCGGTCCTTGACGAGGCCATGGTCAAGTTGGCCCGGCACTGCGGCATCCCCGCGGTGAGCGCGGAGATCACGGTGAAGTTCAAGGCCCCTGCCGCACCCGGCGACGAGCTCTCCGTGACCGCCCGCATCCTCAGCGAGACGAAGCGGTTGATCGAGACCGAGGCAACAATATCCCGCGGGCCGGTCGTGATCAGCGAGGCAACAGGTAAGCTGCTGCGGATAAAATAGCTTCTACAAAATCAGTGAATAATGCATCTACGTAAAGAAAGCGCGGTACAACAATCTCATGAACCTTTCGAAAAAAGACATCCTCAAGTTCTTCCAGACCCGCTCCGGCAGGCCCCTGCTGGTCAGGGAGCTCATGCGTCTCTTCAAGGTCACCACGGCGGACCGCAAGGTGCTCAAGCATCTCCTGGGCGAACTGGTCACCGAAGGCGCCATCGTCCGCACGCGGGGAAACCGGTTCGGCACGCCGGAGAAAATGGACCTTGAGACCGGCACGTTCCAGGCCCACTCCGCGGGCTTCGGGTTCCTGCTTCCCGAGAAAAAGGGCAAGACCGACGTTTACATTCCCGCGGCCGCGCGGCTCGACGCCATGGACGGCGACAAGGTGATGGTGCGGGTCAACCCGCCGGCGGGCAGGAAAAAGGCCACAGGCAAGCGCGAGGGGTCCATCATCCGCATCCTGGAGCGTTCCCACACAAGGGTCGTGGGAGTGTTCGAGCTTTCAGCGCTCAAAACTGAGCGGCACGGTTTTGTCACGCCTTCTGACCAGCGCCTGATGCAGGACCTTTTCATCGCGGCGGAGCATGTGGGCGCGGCAAAGCCCGGGGACATCGTTTCCGCGGAGATACTGACCTATCCCTTGCGCGGCAGGCCAGCCGAAGGCAGGATCGCCAAGGTCATCGGCCGGCCCGGGGACCCGGGCATCGAAGCAGACCTGATCATCGAGGAGCATGAACTTCCCGTGGCCTTTTCTCCCGCCTGCAGGGAAGAGGCAAGCGCGGTTCCCCGGGAGGTCACCCCTGCCCTGCGCAAGGGACGGCGCGACCTCCGGGACCTTCCCACGGTGACGATCGACGGGGAAAAGGCCAGGGACTTCGACGACGCGGTCTCCATCGAGAAGATCCGTGGCGGATGGAAGCTCTGGGTCCATATCGCCGATGTGGCGCAGTATGTGACCGAGGGCTCGTTCCTGGACCAGGAGGCCTACCTTCGCGGCACCAGCGTGTACCTTCCGGACCGCGCCATTCCCATGCTGCCGGAGGAGCTTTCGAACGGCATCTGCAGCCTCAATCCCAAGGTGGAGCGCCTCACGCTCACCGCGGAGATGGACATCGACCCGTCAGGCGCGGTCAAGCGGTACGATCTGTACGAAAGCGTCATCAAGAGCAATGAGCGCATGACCTATACCGACGTGCGCAGGATCCTGACCGACCGGGACCGGGACGTGCGCGGACGGTATGAACACCTTCTCCCCCAGTTCGAGCTCATGGCCGAGCTCATGGAAGCCCTCAGGGTAAAACGGACCAAGCGGGGCAGCATCGATTTCGACCTTCCCGAACCGGAGATCATCCTGAACCTGCAGGGCCAGATGACCGACATCGTCCGTTCCGAGCGGAACATCGCCCACCAGATCATCGAGGAATTCATGCTTGCGGCCAATGAGACCGTGGCTGGTCATGTGGAAGGACTGGAGATACCGTTCATCTATCGCGTTCACGAGGAACCTTCCGAGGAAAAGCTCGCTGACCTCGCGGAGTTCCTGGCGACCATCGGCATCACGCTCCCCCCGGCAGACAAGATGAAATCAACTCATATCCAGCGGGCCGTGCAGTCGGTCAAGGGCAGCCCCGAGGAAGCGATCGTGAACACCGTTGTCCTGCGCACCATGAAACAGGCCCGCTATGCCGATGAGAACGCGGGCCATTTCGGCCTGGCCGCCGAGACCTATACGCACTTCACCTCGCCGATCCGCCGCTATCCGGACCTGATCGTCCATCGCATTCTGAAGGCGCTCTTCCGTAACGGGTACCGTGATGAAGCTGAGACAGACAAGCTCGCCGAATATCTGTCCGGAGCCGCCGAGCACTGTTCCAGGCGGGAACGCGTTGCCATGGAGGCGGAGCGCGACGTGGTCGCCATGCTCAAGGTCCGATTCATGGAGGACAAACTGGGCGAGGTCTACGAAGGCGTGATCACCGGGGTAACGGCATTCGGGCTCTTTATTCAGCTCAAGAACCTCTATGTCGAGGGTCTCGTGCACGTTTCAACGCTGACCGACGACTACTACCACTACATCGAGAACCGCCACTGCCTGCGCGGCGAACGGAAGAAACGCGTTTTCCGCATAGGCGACAGCGTGACGATCAGGGTCGATCGCGTTGATCGAGACCGGAAGCGTATCGATTTTTCCCTCATGAGCGAATGATCTGCCCGCGGACGCGCCGCCGGCCGGGGCAGCACCAGGAGGTCGGGAACCATGCAGGACATGCCGGAGAAGCCCGCTTTGTCTCCCCTGCCCGGACTGGGCACAGCGGTCCTGATCGCGACCGTTTCCTTCCTTCTCTCTATGGGCAACCATGCGCTCGATCCTCTTGTCCTGTCGATGCTGATCAGCATGATCATCGGCAATCTTGCCGGCCCGACCCCGGCGCTTTTCGCCGGGGTCGTACTTTCCCACCGGTACATCATCCCCCTGGGTATTATTCTCTATGGATCGCAGATGGATATCCGTCCGCTCGGACGTCTCGGCATCGCGCCGGTCATTTACGTCATCCTCATGGTCCTGGCGACATTGGCCGCTGTCACGCAGCTTTCGAAGCGGTTCGGGATAGACAGGAACCTGGGCCTGCTGCTTGCCGCCGGCTCTTCGATCTGCGGAGCCTCGGCGATCGTGGTCCTGTCGCCGGTCCTCAAGGCCAGGAAAGAGGACACTTCGGTGGCTTTGCTGTCCATCACGGTGCTCGGCCTTTCCGGCGTGATCGCCTACCCCCTTCTCCAGGAACTGTTCTCCCTGTCCGATCACACCTATGCGCTTTTGTGCGGTTCCACGCTCTTTCAGGTGGGACAGGTCAAGGCCGCGGCATCGCTGATCAGCAGGGAGGCCATGGAGATCGCGCTTCCCGTCAAACTGCTTCGCGTGGGAGCGCTTCTGCCGGTGGCGATCGCCTTTTCGTTCCTGGCCGACCGCGGCGCACAGCGCAATCCGATCCCCTGGTACCTGATCTGGTCCCTTGTGATGGCGCTAATTGTGAATTTCGTGCCCGGAGCGGATGCATTCAGGTCCTTTGCCGGCCCCTTCGCGACATTTGTCTTTTCCGTCGCATTGGCCGGCATCGGCCTCTCCATAGAGCTTGAATCGATCTTTGACGTTGGATTGAAACCTGTGTTAATCGTATTTCTCGGGTGGCTGGTGATGGTGGGACTCTTCCTGGCTGGATCGTGGATCGTTTTCTGATCACCGGTGTTTGGCGAGCTGCGGAGGCGCTGGATGGTGAAAAATATGCGGTGCGCTGTCAGAGGGGTATGAGCGACTCCCGGTCCTGCTCTGTCAAGCCGATACTGTAGGACAGGACGTTCTCCGGCTGCTGGGGATCATAGAGGCGGGCATAGGGGTCGGCGAGCAGCAGTTCCCTGGCCTTACTGACCGCGGCACGTTCGTCCAGTCCCACGCTGCGGATCGCGATGCCCTGGGGGGTCACGGAAAAAAGCCTGAAGGCGCATGGGTAGGTCACGGTCGATGGATCGGCCGCGTAGGTGACTCCGTTCACCGTATCCACCTTGGTCGCGTGATGATGACCTGAGACCACGAGCCGCACATTGGGATGCTGTTCCAGCAGTTCCCGCACCACAGCATGGTTGCGGACCATCCAGAGGGACCATTCCGGCATGGTATCCCGGGGCGTGGTCGGCAGCAGCAATTGATGGGTCGCAAGGATCACCAGCTTCTTCTTTTTCGCCGCCCTCAGCTGTTTCCTGAGCCAGGCAAGACGCTCCGGTCCCGCTTCGCCGTAGGGCCTCCCTTCCACGGTCACATCGAACCCTATCACCCGTACCGTGCTCACGGGGTCAGCTGTCCAGGAGGTCCTGCCGGGCGCCACGCCGCGGCCCCTCCAGGCCGAAAGGTAATCCTCTGTTGTCAGCGTTGAGACGCCTGCGACAGGCGACACTTCCATGTTCCCGAGCAGGATGTAATAGGGCACTGCCAGCTGCTTTGACCATTCATTGAACACATAGAGCGATTCGCGATCATGGGGCCCGGCGTGGATCTGATCGCCGCCGAAAATAACGAACTTGAGCTGCGGCAGACGGCCCAGTTGTCTGAGCGTATCAATGAACAGCGGCACGCTCTTCTCCCTGTGCTGCCAGTTGCTCACCCCTTTCACATCAAGATGCAGGTCTGTTATGTGGGCAAAGCTGAACGTCGGGATGTCGGCTGCTTCCGCAAAAGGGATGAACCGATCTCCCAGGAGCGGAGTTGCAGCCGCGGCTCCCGCGATCGTCAGGTTCCTGATGAATTCACGCCTGTTCATGGTAGAGACACAGTGACATATCCATTCCCCCCTGTCAAGGGAAAGAGCATCACTGGACAGGTGACGCTTTCTCATGAACCTGTTGATATCAGCCGCTTTCTATGCTATGTTACGGTCATGAAAGAGCTCCTGCGGCAATTGCCCTCTGTCGATGAACTCCTGAAGCATGACCGGATCAGGCACCTCCTCGAAACCCATCCGCGCGTGCTCGTTCTTGAGGCCATCAGAAAGGCGCTGGACAGCAGGCGGAAATCGATCCTGGAGAGCGCCGGCAAGAGCGGCCAGGACCGGGAGATCCCGGTCTCCGGAATCGTCTCGCATGCTGAAGAGATCCTTGCCCGCCTGATGGAACCGAGCCTCCGCCCCCTCATCAACGCAACCGGCGTTGTGGTGCACACCAACCTTGGCAGGTCCATTCTTTCGGAAGCCGCGATCGAAAGGATCATAGCCGTCAATCGCAGCTATTCGAACCTTGAATATGACATTTCCGCAGGAGAGCGCGGCAAGCGCCATACGCACATCGAGGGCATCCTTTCCAGGCTGACCGGATCCGAAGCAGCTACCGCGGTGAACAACAACGCGGCTGCGGTTCTGCTCTGCCTGAACACCCTTGCGCGTGGCAAAGAGGTCATCGTTTCGCGGGGCGAACTGGTCGAGATCGGCGGTTCCTTCCGCGTTCCCGAGGTAATGGAGCGCAGCGGCGCCATCCTCCGCGAGGTAGGCGCCACGAACAAGACCCACCTGAAAGACTACGAGAAGGCCATCAACGAGAACACCGGCCTGCTGCTCAAGGTCCACACGAGCAACTACAAGATCGTCGGGTTCACGAAGGAAGTAACACCGGCGGAGCTTGCCGGTCTCGGCAAAAAGAAGAACATCCCGGTGATGTGGGACCTTGGAAGCGGCAGTTTGCTCGACTTGGCGTCCTACGGCATCGGCGACGAACCTACGGTCAGGCAGGCAATGGACGCTGGTGTAGATGTCCTCACCTTCAGCGGAGACAAACTTCTGGGCGGTCCCCAGGCCGGCATGATCCTGGGAGGAAAGAAGCATCTCGACGCCATACGCTCAAATCCCCTTGCCAGGGCGCTCAGGATCGATAAAATGACGCTTGCGGCCCTGGAAGCGACGCTCGGCCAGTACCTGGACATGGAAAAGGCAACACGGGACATTCCCACGCTCTGGATGCTTACCCAGCCGCTCGCCGAGGTCCAGCGCAAAGCGGACCTGCTTGCCGCTGGAATCAATGGTCTGTCCATGCCCGGCCTGGCTGTTTCGATCCACGATGATCTGTCCCAGACCGGCGGCGGCGCTCTTCCCACGGGCAAACTGCCGACCCGGGTGGTCGCTGTCAGCCATAAGACATTGAGCGCAAATGAAATGGAATCGCGGCTCCGGCTCGGCTCCCCTGCCGTGATCACGCGTATAAAGGAAGGCATGGTGCTTTTCGATCCCCGGACCCTGAACGACAGCGAGATCGGGAAGATCGTGGAATCCATGGGAAAGATACTGCAGGACCCGGCGACCCTCGTCCGGTAGCCTGGTCAACTTCAGATCCGACAAACAACTATCTCGTCTTTTCACACCGACTACAGGACCCTGGCTACCGAACCTATGAAATACATCATCCTCGGCACCGCCGGCCACATCGACCACGGAAAATCCAGCCTTGTCAAGGCACTCACCGGCACTGATCCCGACCGTTTGAAGGAAGAGAAAGAGCGCGGAATCACGCTTGACCTCGGGTTCGCGTCCCTGGACCTGCCCTCGGGCAACCGGCTCGGCATCGTTGACGTACCCGGTCATGAAGGGCTCATCAAGAACATGCTTGCCGGCGTCGGCGGTATCGACATTGTGATGCTCGTGATCGCCGCAGACGAGAGCATCATGCCCCAGACCCGCGAGCATCTCGCGATCTGCGACCTTCTCCAGGTCAAGCAGGGCCTTATCGCGCTGACCAAGATGGACATGGTGGACAAGGAATGGCTCGGCCTGGTACAGGAGGAGGTCCGGGACTTTGTCAAAGGCACCTTTCTTGAGAAAGCGCCGATCGTCCCCGTCTCCTCAAAGACCGCTGAAGGCCTTGACGCGCTGAAACAGGAGCTGGACAGGCTTGCCAAGGATGTTGCTCCCAAGTCGTCGAACGGCATTCTTCGCCTTCCCATAGACCGTGTTTTCACCATGAAGGGCTTCGGCACCGTGATCACCGGCACGCTCCACTCCGGGTCCATCAGCCAGGACCAGGAAGTGGACATCCTCCCCCGGGGGATCACGACCAAGGTCCGGGGGATCCAGTCCCACGGCAAGGCAAGCCAGCGCGCCGTCGCGGGCCAGCGCACGGCTGTGAACCTCCAGGGCGTGGAAAAGGACCAGCTCTCCCGCGGCGACATCATCGTCACCCGCGGTTTCTACGCGCCGACCCGGAACATCGATGCTTCGCTCAGCATGCTGAAAAGTTCCGCCCGGACCATCAAGACGGGCACGCGCGTCCGCTTTTACAACACCACCCAGGAAGCCATCGGCCGCGTAACAGTGCTCGGCGTGAATGAACTGAAACCCGGCGAGGAAGGCTATGTCCAGTTCCGCCTTGAGTCGCCGGTCATCATCCAGCACGGCGACCGGTACATCATCCGCTTTTACTCACCTGTCGAGACCCTGGGCGGCGGCATGGTGCTGAATCCCCGTCCCCGAAGGCACAAGACCCGCACCATGGCCGAATCGGTCAGGGACCTCTCGGTGCTTGCACAAGGCACGCTCGACGAAAAGCTCGGTCTGCTGATCGCGTCCCGGGCGCTCGCGGGCATGGAAGAGAACGAGGCCATCGGCACGGTCGCCGCTGACAAGCAGGCGGTCCTGAACGCACTTTCCTCGCTGGTGCAGAAGAAGGTCCTTGCCCGGGTGGACAACCTGTTCGTGCACATGAACCATCTTGCCGAGTTCGAGAAGAAGATACTCCAGGCCGTTGCCAACTATCACCAGGCCAATCCGCTCAAGCCAGGGCTGGAAAAGGAAGAGCTCAAAGGCACGCTCAAGCTCAGGCTTCATCCCAAGCTGCTGAACATGACCGTGGAGGGACTGGTCAAGAAGAAACAGCTCGATGCCGAAGGAGCCAGGCTCAGGATGCCGGGATTCAGGGCCGCGATCGGCAAGGACCAGGGAGCTATCAAGGACAAGATCGTTGATGCCATCAAAAAAGGCGGCTCTCAGCCTCCGGTCCGCGAGGAGCTGCCTGAGCTGTTCAAGATATCGGACCGCGATGCCCGGGACCTGCTCCGGCTGCTCGCTGATGAGGGCCGGATCGCCCGGGTGAACGATTCGATCTACCTTGACCGAGAAGCCCTGGAGCGGATGCGGGGCGATCTTGCAAAGCATCTGCAGGAGAAGAAGGAGATCACCGTGGCCGAGTTCCGGGACATTGCGAAGACCTCGCGCAAGTTCGCTGTTCCCCTGCTGGAGTACTTCGATTCCCAGAAGCTCACCCAGCGCGTCGGTGACAAGCGGGTCCTGCGCGGGTAGGACTATGCTGCTGTCATCCCCGCGTGTCCGTTGTCTTGAGCTATACCTGTCCTTCCAGGGAGATCACCATGAAGAATAGCACGCCTGAAAGAAAATCCCATTGCAAGACCTGCGGCAAGCGGCTGAGCGAAAAGACACCTGCTGGTCCTATCCGCTGGCATCCCAGCCGTGTTGACGACAAGGGCATTTACTGCGAGACTTGTGGAGCTGCGCTGAATTCCGCCGGCAGCAAGGAAAAGAAGAAGAAGACCTGATTTGTAGCGTCCGCGCGGGAAACATTACGTGCCCATCTCCGATGAAATAAAGTCCCTCTTTCGCTCCCTCGGTCACCGTAATTTCCGTCTCTTCTGGACAGGCCAGTTGGTCTCGCTCATCGGCACCTGGATGCAGTCCCTGGCCCAATCGTGGCTGGTGCTGGAACTTACCGGTTCATCGCTCAAGCTCGGCATCGTGACGGCGCTCCAGTTCCTGCCGATACTGCTTTTTTCGTTCTTTACCGGGCCATTCATAGATTATTTCCCCAAACGAAAGATCATCATCATATGCCAGACGATACTGATGTTCCAGGCGTTGCTGCTCGGGACCCTTGTCCTGACCGGCATGGTCAGGTACTGGCATGTCGCGGTCCTGGCCGCGGTCCTGGGCATCACCAGCGCGGTGGATATGCCCGCCCGGCAGTCATTCATCTGCGACAGGAGGGGTCATTTCGGGATCGTTCTTTCTTTGGGCCGCGCTCAGAAGGAATGAGGACCGGAGCTGATTGTTTGCAGGTAGTGCATCAGAGCTTAGAACATGCAAGGCGACCCTGCGTTGCCTTCTTTAGTCAGGCGGCCGCACAAGATCGCATCCGGGCTGTATGCAGATTCATGACAGTTCAGCTTACCACGATCCCCGCATATCCAACTACCTGGTCAGTATCTCCGCTCACTTCGCCTGAGTTCGTGTACTTTATCAGCTCAGCTTTGGAGGCTCCCAGGATCTTGCATGCTGTCAGCATGGCAACTGCCGGGCCGAATCCGCACATGCTGATATCATTGTTGCGGACGGTGTGATGCAGGCCTTCGGGGTCGAGCGCCAGGATCCTGTCGATGGCCTTCCGGTCCTTCTTTCGCGCAACATCGGCAGATACGTAGTGGCTCATATCAGAACTTGCCACGATCAGGACATCGTGGGTTCCTGACCCGCCCTCACCTTTCCGCAGTTCCATGATGGACGCGGCAACTGCCTTGCCGACGTCCCCGCAGGTCTCGAGACGTACGTCCATGATCTGAATGGGAACTATGCGGAAGTCCTTTTTCAGCATCTGCAGGAAAGGCAGCTGCACTTCAAGGGAATGTTCCCGGAGATGAGCCAGCATATCGTCCTTGATGCGGCCGGATTTTCTCAGAATAGACTGTGCGAGGGTTTCATGAATGGTCACGTTCCCGAGCGGGGTTGACCACGTTCCCGATGCCATGAGGGAAACGGGAGCGCCAAGGCCGGTGTGATTGGGGCCGATAAGAACGATCGTTTCAGGGATGATGATGCGGGAAAAAACAGCGCCGGCTACAGAACCGGAATAGACAAGACCTGCGTGGGGAGACAAAACACCTAATGCGGGGATCTTCTGTTCGTTCGTGACCAGGAACCGCTCTACCTGGTCCTTAAGAGCTGTCTGCGACCCCTGGTAGAAGTACCCCGCGACTGCCGGTTGACGAAGCATCGTGCCTCCATTCAGAGAACTTCAGGAGGAACCGGGAAAGCGACATTCTAGGACTCCACGGATTTGCTGATGACCGTTTCGATGGTGCCTTTGAGCCGCATCTCAGAGAATTTCTGAAGAACGTCCCTCACCCGGGGGTGTTTCGCGACCAGTTCCTTCAGATTATCCTCGGTCAGTTCCAGAATGGTGGTGTCCTCGATGGTCTCGACCGTAGCGGTCCTGGGTTTGCCGCTCAGGAAGGCTATTTCTCCGAAGAACTCGCTTGGCCAGAGCTTTGCCAGTTCTACCGTCTCTCCGGACAGCATGGTCGTGTAGACCTTTACCGAGCCGGCCGCGATGATGTAAACCGACTTTCCCTTGTCCCCTTCCCGTACGATCACATCGCCCTTCGGATGCTCATGGACCATCATGAGCTTGGTGAATTCCTCGAACTCGCCCTGGGTGAAACCCGCGAAAAGCGGGATCGCGCTGTTCGCCGGTTTCTGTTTCCCGTCCTCGACCGGCTCGGCCTTCTTTTCCGTGATGACCTTGTTCGAATGCAGAGCTGACATACGGTCCTGGGCGCGTTTATGGTTCGGATCGATGCGGAGAGCGAGTTTGTACTGGGCAAGCGCCTTCACGATGGCGCCCTTTTCAGCATAGAGGTCCGCGGCGTAGACATACTCCCTGGTCGCCTCGGGCTTGGAGTTCAGTTTCTGGTAGGCATCGCCCATCCTCACGCGGATGATCGGGTCGGGATTGAGCGCGAACAGCTTCTCCATGTCCGAGACCGCTTCTTTCCACTTTCCCTTCCCGAGAAAGCCCTGGATGTTCTCGATCAGTTTCGTTTTGTCATTTGACATTCCGTATCGCCTCCGAAGGGATCTGAACGGGCCGATGAAACTCGTGCGCCTATGCGCCGCCCTTCAGTTTCTCGATGGTGCTCGCCACTCGCTGGTTGTAATAGTTCTGCATGACATCGCGGATGCGGGGCTTGTTCTTTATCAGGTCGGTCAGCTGGTCCTCGTGCACTTCGAGGATATCGCATTCCTCGATCGTCTCCACCGTCGCCGTTCTCGGCTTGCCCGTCAGGAACGCGATCTCACCGAAGAAATCGCTGGGCTGGAGCACGGCCAGTTCGACGTCCTTTCCGTCCTTGGTCGTCTTGACGCGGACGGTACCGCGGGTGACCACGAAGACCGAAGCGCCCGCCTCGCCTTCCTTGACGATCGCTTTGCCAGCCGGCTCGGTGTGGAATACCATGCGCTTGGTGAAATCGTTGAACTCCTCCTGCGTAAGGTCCGAGAAAAGAGGAATGACGCTGCTTGTCGGCGCTTCCTCACCGATCTCCACCGGTTCCAGTTTCAGCTCGGTCACGCTCTTGTTCGAATGCAGTCCTGCCATGAGGTCCAGCGCCTTGCTATATCCCGGATCAATGCGGAGCACGAGCTTGTACATCGCGAGCGCCTTGACCACGAATCCCTTTTCCGCGAAGATCTCTGCAGCTTTCATGTACTCGGCTATGGCCTGCGGCTTCTGGTTCATCTTCTGCCGCGCGTCCCCCATGCGGACCTTGACCTGAGGGTCATGGTCGATGGCGTAGAGCTTCTCCATCTCCGTGATGGCGTTCTTCCAGTCGCTCTTGTTCAGGAACTTCTGGACGTTCTCGCTGATCTGCGCTTTTTCCGATGCCACGGGATCCTCCTCAAAGAATGGTCATGAACGGCGTTGCGACCGGTCCATGGTTACTTATTATAGCTGATTTTTCAAAATTCTCAAAAGTTTCTTGTTTCAGCGTTCTCGAACCGTGTGAACTTGTGCAGGAATGTCAGGTTGACCGTTCCCGTCGGTCCGTTTCTCTGCTTGCCGATGATCACTTCGGCGGTTCCCCGCCGTCCGCAGCTGCACTCTCCCTCGGGCGGCGGCGGGCATTCGCATTTGTTGTAGACCTCGTCGCGATAGATGAACAGGATGACGTCTGCGTCCTGTTCGATGGCCCCTGATTCGCGAAGGTCCGCCAGCATGGGACGCTTGTCCTTGCCCCTCGTTTCCACCGCCCGGTTGAGCTGGGACAGGGCGATGACCGGGACACGCAGTTCTTTTGCCAGCGCCTTCAGCGACCGCGAGATGCTGGAGATCTCCTGTTCGCGGCTGTTGGTATCGCCGCTGCCGCGCATGAGCTGGAGGTAGTCCACGATGATAAGATCCAGTCCCCGGTCTGCCTTGAGGCGCCGCGCCTTGGACCTCATCTCGAAGATCCCGATGGCGCCGGTATCATCGATGTACATGGGAGCCTCGGAAAGCTTCCCCGCCGCCATGGCGATCCTCCCCCAGTCCGACTCCGCGATATGGCCCGTGCGCAATTTGTGCGCGTCAATGCGGGCTTCGGAGCAGAGCATACGAAGCCCCAGCTGCTCCTTGGCCATTTCCAGGCTGAAGACAGCAACGGTCTTGCCGTTATCCACGGAAACGTGCTGAGCGATGTTCAGACAGAACGCCGTCTTTCCCATGGACGGGCGGCCGGCGACAATGATCAGGTCACCGGCCTGAAGGCCTGAGGTCATCTTGTCCATGTCCACGAAACCGGTCGGGAGTCCCGTGACCATTTCCTTGCGGTCATAGAGAAGCTCGATCGTCTCGTAGCTCTGCTTGATCACATCCCGGGCCGAGGTGAACGGCTCCACCATCTTCTGGTCCGAGATGCGGAGGATCTCCTGCTGGGCGCGGTCGATGATCTCGCTGATCTTGAGCGCTTCCGGCGAATCCTCGTAGCTCTGGCTTATGATGTCCGTGGAAGCGTGAATGAGCTGGCGAAGAACGGATTTGTCATGAATGATGCGGGCGTGGTACTTGACATTGGCCGCCGTGGGTACAAGACTGACCAGGTTCGAAAGATAGGACGCTCCGCCGACCTTGTCAAGGACGCTGCCCCGTCGTAGGGTATCGGTCAGCGTGATGAGGTCAATGGCCTCGCGGCTGTCCGCCATTTCGAGCATAGCGGCGTAGATCTGGCGATGGGCGTCACGGTAGAAGTCGTTCGGAACGAGAATGTCGCTGACGCCTTCGATCGCGCTGTTCTCGATCAGAATGGCGCCGAGGACCATTTGCTCGGCCTCGATGTTCTGGGGAGGCAGTTTCTGGAGCGCGACATCCGATTGAAGGGACATGGCACCACCTTGGAGGGGAGAATAAAAAAGGAGTCAGTATCAGAAGCCGGGAGAAGACCTCCTGACCCTGACTTCTGACTCCTGGTTCCGGATCCTGGAGCAGGAAGTTATTCTGCTGCGACGACCGTGACCTTGAGGTCTGCCGTCACGTCGCTGTGGAGCTTCACCGCAACGGTGAATTCGCCGAGCCGCTTGATGGGCTCTTCGAGCACGATCTTGCGCTTTTCGATCTTCACGCCCTGGGCAGCCGCTGCTTCAGCGATGTCCATGGAGGTCACGGAGCCGAACAGCTTGCCCTCCTCGCCCACCTTGGCCTTGATCGTGATGGACAATGCCTTGATGTTCTCGGCGTCAGCAGCAGCTTCCTTCTTGAGCTTGCGCAGACGGTCGGAGACCATCTTTTTGGCATGGTTCATGGCATTGACGTTCTTCGGGGTGGCCTCAATAGCCTTCTTCGTCGGAATGAGGTAGTTGCGGCCGAATCCGTCCTTCACCTTTACGAGGTCGCCGATCTTCCCCAATTTTTCAATCTCTTCGCGTAGGATCACCTGCATTGTTCGTGAAGCTCCTTTCGAATATTATTGCAAGGGCAGATATTACCAGAATAGGTACCCAGGTGTCAACAGGGATTTTAATTTGATTTCAGAGAGTTAATAACGTCTTTCGGCTACGGAAGGTTGCGAACGCACCTGACATAATTGCTGCCAGTCTTTGTGGAGAAACTAGTTATGCCGGAATTGAAATCCACGACCCATGCTTTGAGAGTATCTGCCACAGTGCTCGTTGACGACCAGTACGAGGTTGATTGCGTGCTCGGGAAAAAGGTTGTGTTGATCGCCGGATTGGAACGGCTGCTGTCGACCAATGAATTCAGTTCCTTGATCTGCGGCAAACGCCAGTCAGAATAGCCTGCAACCGGCAACACCAATCCCTCGCAATAGGCAATTGCGGCCTCCCAGGTCTTGGCCGTGCCATCATCCTGCTTTTGCCACATAAGGCCGGCGACAGTGTCGCTTATTGTGCCATTCCCATTGTCCACATAGGATGATGCATAAACAGTATTCGCGAAGAACAGCATTAATATTATAAGAGTAAATAAATATTCACCACGTTTCATAACCTCTCCATTGTTGTCGTTATTTTAGTTATTCCCCGGTCATATCGCGTCTATCTCACTATTATTAACGGACACAACGAACAGCACCAAGCCCAGTTTTTTTGTCATGGCTGGTGCTGCCGTTCGAGAAATCCACGTACCAAACATAATATTCGTTAAGATAAAAAATGGAACTTGTATTCGACCAGTAGTGACCCCATACACCAGCTGTTTTCGTGAAAAACGTCATGTCGATAGCCGGTGATTTCTTTCCATAATCAACGATAGTGAGCAACTCCATTCTCGAAGGCAGCCGCCAGTCAGAATAGCCTCCAACCGGCAATACCAAGCCCTCGCAATAGGAATTTGCCGAGGTCCAGTTAAGAGTCGTTCCATCATCTGTCTTCTGCCACATCAGTCCGGTAACACTATCGGTGATAGTACCGTCTACGTTGTCAGTGAAGGATGGCGCATCGATGGTATAGCTGCCGTCCTGAGCCAACGGATTATCAGTCAAAGGACAGGCAATAAGGGTTCCGCTGCTATCTGAACAGATTGTCTGCCCGGTATCAGGAATCTTTCCGGTAATCCCCGCACGCGTCTGCGCGCTTGCTGCGATGGATTCAGCGCTTTCACCGCCGGCATTCAGCGCGGTCAACACATAATAGTAAGTAGTACCATTTGCCAGGCCGGTATGGGTATAGGAACTTGTTACTCCCGAGATCTTGGTTCCCGTCGTCTTTGTCACGACGCTCGATAGGGACCAGTAAATATTGTACGAAGTTGCTCCGGTCAAGGAGGACCAGTTGATCGTTATCCTGCCGTCGCCCGGTGTGGCCGACAAGCCGGTCGGCACGCCCAGAGCAGCAATTTGCGGGGTCGCGCTCACTATTGAAGAACCGGCGCTCTCTCCGCTGTTGTTTGCCGCGGTCACGATATAGTAATAGGTCTTGCCGTTCGTACGACCTGTATGGATGTAAGGACTGTAGGGGCTGGTAGTTATAGATATTTTTGTTCCGTTCGCTTTTGTCAGGCCGCTGGATTCGGACCAGTAAATATTGTACCACGTTGCTCCAGGTACAGCAGTCCAGGTAATGGTGGTCTGGCCGTTGCCCGGCGTCGCGGACACTCCGGACGGGACCCCGGGTACATTGACAAGCGGTGTTGAATTGACCTCTGAAGAATCAGCGCTTTCTCCTTCGGCATTGACCGCTGTCACGACATAATAGTATATCTGTCCGTTCCAGAGGCCTGTATGAATATGCGGACTTGTGGTTCCTGAGATCTTCGCCCCGTTCCACTTGGTCACCCCGGGCAATTTCGACCAGTAGATGTTATACGAGGTCGCTCCTGCTGAGGGACTCCATTCGATCGCGTTCTGAGAATCTGCAGGAGTGGCTGACACACCGGTCGGCGCGGTCGGCGCATTGGGTGAGGTCGGTGAATTGGCGCCGACTGCAACCATGGTGACAGGTGGTACTGTTGTTGTCTGGCCGTCAGTGATGGTGAATGCTCCAGACGCGCCCTCGTACAGGACTACGCCTGCACTGTCCAGCCCGCGGACCGTCAGCGTCCTGTCGCTGCCCTGAGGAATGCTCGAGATCGAGCCTTGGTCTGATGTTGACGGAAGGTCCTGCTGCATCGTCGCCATTTCAGGAGAGAAGATGATCATCCGCAAGGTAGCCACACGGGAAGGCGGTGTGCTCGTATTTCCCGGCCAAAGGATCTGATAATCAATAGAACCATAACCCGTAGGTACGGGATATTGCGATCCTGGATCCTGCGGACCGGGCACGGCACCACCACCGCCGCCGCATGAGAACATGAATAAGGATAACAGTATGATCGCATATCGCACCTGATATGCTGCATACCGCAGGTTTAACTCGTTCACGTCAGTACCTCCAAAAGACATCAAAAACGCTTCATCAAGAGATTATCTGGAACTGTCTGTAACATCTCAGGGCGTATATCTCCCCCCGCTGTTGTTCACAACCGAAGCGGCATTATCCCCGCCCCAAATGATCATCTGCGACCCTGTCCACACATTGGTCATCCCTCTCACGGCAGCGGGAGCATTCAACGTGCTTGTGGGAATCCATGAATCAATCGCCGGGTTGTATTTTCCGCCCGTGTTCAGGACTGCGGAGCCGTCATATCCACCCCAAACGATCATCTCTGATCCTGTCCAGCTGGAATAGAGCATATCGGTCCTCGGCACAGGCTGGTTCGTTGCCGACATGGATGTCCATATGTCTGTTGCGGGATCGTATCTTCCTCCCGCAGTCTGCGGCATGCCGTCATCCCCCTGCCCGCCCCAGACGAGCATTTCCGTGCCGGTCCAGACCGCAGTATGCCGCGCGCGGCTTGCGGGAGCATTGGTCGTGGATGCGGCTGTCCAGAGATCTGTCGCCGGGTTATATCTTCCTCCGGCGCTGGTGGTCGTGGTACTGTTCAGAGAACCGCCCCAGACGATCATTTCCGTGCCTGTCCAGACAGCGCTTGCATTGTAGGTGCTTGGGGGAGCATTCGTCGTGGATATGGCTGTCCAGAGATTTGCTGCCGGATCATATCGACTACCTGTCACAGAGGAGACAAGTATTGGTGGTACAACCGTCGGTGATAAAGAACTATAGACTCCGCCCCAGACAAGCATGTGCGATCCGGTCCATACCGACACAAGACCGTAACGAGGCGATGCCGCTCCTATCGTAGCCACCCCTGTCCAGGAGTCGGTTGTCGGATTATAGCGACCGCCGCCATCACAGGTCGTTGACAGATTAACACAATACCCGCCCCAGATGATCACTTCAGTCCCGGTCCAGACCATGGCCATATCATAGCGTGCCGGCGGGGGACTCCCCAGCACCGGCTTCCATACATCTATCACAGGATCGTACCGGCCTCCCGTGTTGAAACCCCAGCTCAGGTCCCATCCGCCCCATACGATCATTTCACTGCCTGTCCAGACCGCCCCATGACGGGATCGCGCTGACGGCGCGCCGGCCGTTGAGGTCGTCTTCCAGATATCCGTTGTGGCTGAGCCCGGGGTGGCCATGACTAACCACACCGGATTCATATCTGAATACTCGCCGGCTGACAACGGCATTTTTTCATTGAGGGCCAGATTGAAGCTCCAGATGTGATTGAAGCCGTCTTTGGGCGCAAAATAGAGGATCTTCGAACCGTCGGCCGACCAGGATGGTCCTCCGTTCTCAAGAGAGTCCCTGGTCAGGTTCGTTCCGGGATAGTTGTTGGCCGATCCGTTCTCAACATAGATCTGCGCTGGAGAACCGGACCCTCTTCCCTTGAGGTAGACAAACAATGCTCCGTCCGGGCTCCACCGGCCGTCGTCATCGCGGCCATCTCGCGGCTCCTTGACAAGAGACGCATAGGAATAGCCTGTACCGTCAGTCTTGACCGTGGACTGTACATTATCGACTCCGTCAGCTCCTGTTTGCGAGTCATTGAGCGATATTCTCGAACCGTCCGCTGATATGCTCATGGGAGAAAGATCACGGCCGGCCTGCGACAGCAACAGCTGCTGGCCGGTTCCATCGGCCTGCGCTGACCAGACTTCACGATTCCCGCCGCTGGAGACGCTCTTCCCGCTGAAAAAAACCTTTTTCCCGTCCTTTGACCACACACAGGTTCCCAGGTCATACACGTTCCGGACACTGGCGTTCGTCAGCTGGGTAAGGCCGGATCCATCGACGTTGATCACGTAGAGATCGCAATAGCCGCTGTCACAGAAGGAGCTGTTCCGGTCCGTCCTGAACGCGATCTTGCCGCCCTCGGGAGAAGCACAGGCGTTGCGATTATTATAGGTGTCGCTGGTTATCGGGGTCTGGCCGGTCCCGTCAGGATTCATCTTAAAGAGCTGCCAGGTGCCGTTGCGGTCGGACTCAAATATCACCAGGTTGGTAACTGCCGGCACGGGATCCATGGCCACGGTACCGCAATCGAAGACCTGTCCGGACTTGAGCGTTACGCCGGTCACCTGTCCCCGGTATTGCGCGTTGCCGTTGGCATCAAGACCCTCAAAAGCGATCGTTCTATTCGCACCCGGAGGCACATCTGAAAGAGAACCTGTTCCTGCCGAGGCCAGGAAATCACGGCTCATCATGGTCATATCAATGGCTGACACGGATATCCTGACGTTGACAACGCCTGCGGGCGCGTTACGGTATATACCCGGTGATTTAGCGGAGAATTCAGACGGCCATTTGAGCGAAAAAGTGAATGAAGCATACCCGGAATCCAATGGGCCCGAACTGCAAGAGACAGCGGCAATGGCCAAGATGGAAATGCAGAGAATGGATACAGCGAATCTTGTCATACAGGTTGCTCCAGAAAAACGGCCGGTACTGCGTCGTGTACCGATGTTTGCTTTCGGTGGTTCTTTGTTGACCGGGATCCCGATCGCCCGGTCGAACAGCTTCCGGCGGTAGTTACCACGAGCCGGTTACCGTAGCGCCGGTACTTGACGATGATCCGCCTCCGCTTCCGCCCCCTCCGGACGCTGCCGCGGCTATACCGCCGACTACGAGAATGCCGAGGGCCCACTTCCACCAGACAGAACCGGACTTCTTCTCGCCGGTCTGCGAGACCTCGGCAGTTTTCATGTTCTCCTGAAATTCATCGGTCATCCGCTCACTGTCGGACCTGTCCGGCCGCTGGATGAAGTTCTTCTGCTTTTCAATACGTTTTTGCAGAGCGTCTTCCACCGGATCCGGCGTTCCGATGATCCCGGCGCGGACCTGCACAGGAAGAAAGAACGACAGAAGAATAAGGCATATGAATGTTCTTCTCATAAGGTATCTCCTGATCACGAGATCAGGGCATCAGCGTGATTGTCTTGTTCCCTACGATCTGCGGGACCTGGTCCCTATTGTATAGGCGCTTTGCTGTGTCGCTAACCCCGTCAAATCCTAAAAGGATCGCCTCCAAATCAGCAACTGAACCATTGCTGTTCATCTCGATCAGTTCTCGGAGCGACCGCACGAACAGGTAGGTGAACAATCCATGACCCTTCTCAGCATACACGGAACTCTCTTGATCGCTTCGTGCGCTAATAAAGGCAGCGACATTTTTCATAGCCGCCAGCGGTGCATTGGTAAGAACGGCCACCGGGTCCGCTTCCGGGATGATTGCGCCGCCCGGGACCGAGCTGTTAAAAGAAGCATCCAGGATAAGGACAACGCTTCGAGGTCTCTTTTCCTTGTTGATCTTTGCAAGATTCTCATAGAGCATGCTCAGCGGGTAGGCCGTTTCTCCCAGCGCAGCAGTGTCAGCGCTCATGGGAAGAAGGTAGCTTTCTCTGGCAACGGGGTCATAGGCGCCATGCCCTGTATAGTAGATGACCACGTCACTCTTGGCAGGTTCGATCCTGTCGTAGAGAATGCCCCGGTGATCATCCTTGTCTCCGAACACCTTGTTCATCTGCGACACATTTGCATCGGAGATATCAATGATGTCGCCGCCGCGGAAACCGCATGCCTCATCGAGATATCGCTTGACCAGGGAGGCATCACGATGCGCGAACTCCACCGCAGGTATGCTGCTGCTCTTATAGTTCCGGTTGCCGATAACAATTGCCACGGCATCAGGACGCCTGGTGTCGAGCTTTGGCGGATCTTCGATATCCAGTTCCTTTGTCAGCGCAAAGGTCTCAAGAAAATCATTGTTCTTTGGATCAGACCGCACCGCTACGCGTGCAAGTATCCAGGCCCGCTGCTTGTCGTTCAGGTGTGCTGCATAGATATAGGCAAGGTCGTTCGCTGCTTTTGCATAGCCTGGCCTCAGCCTCATAGCCCGCTCCATCTGGTCGCGGGCCTCAGCAAATTTATTCTGCTTATAGTACGCCAAGCCGAGATTATAATAAAGCGACGCGCTTAATCCGCAATAACTTATCGCGTCCTTCAGCTTATTCACTGCCCTCGACGGGTGGTCATTGAGAAGCGCGATGCCTTCCTCGGACAACCTCGCGGCCCATACGCAATCCTCAACCGCGAAGACCGGTTCAGGTGCTGTCAGCAAGCTCAGCATGGCAGCTATAAGCATCAGAACGGCACGAAGCATCAAGATCACTCCTTATCGCAAAGCAGATGCATATTATTCTAAAGTCAGCAGGGCTGTAAAGCCCTTTTTTATGCGCAGTGCGGGAGCAGGCAAGGTAGGTTGACGGGAGAATAGGTGATCTGACGGGTGCGGCGATACAACGAGGGCCTATGTTCCCAAGGCCTTCTTCTTTATCTCCGCAAGTTTGTTCATGGCTTCAAGCGGTGTCATGGCATCAAGGTCCATTTCGGCGATTTCCCGGACCAGATTCGCGTCCCTGGCCGCGAACAGGCCAAGCTGCGGACCCGAAGGTTCGTCCGGCGTCCTGGCAGTTCGCTTTTCTCGTGCCGCCGCACGTTCCGTATGCCCTGCCACCGGTTCGCCGGTTTCATCGAACTCAGCCTGTTCCAGGTTTGCCAGCACTTCCCGAGCGCGCTCGATCACCTGGGCGGGCAATCCCGCGAGCCGGGCGACCTGGATCCCATAGGACTTGTCAGCTCCGCCTTCCACAACCTTTCTCAGGAAAATGATCTGGTCGTTCCACTCCTTGATCGCAACATTGAAGTTCCTGACCCGGTCCATGGTAAGCGAAAGATCGGTGAGCTCATGGTAATGGGTGGCGAAGAGCGTCCGTGCCCTGAGCTTCTCATGGATATGCTCGGCAACAGCCCAGGCGATACTTATGCCGTCGAACGTGCTGGTCCCCCTGCCGATCTCATCGAGAATGATCAGGCTTCTGCTCGTGGCGTTGTTCAGGATGTTGGCGGTCTCATTCATCTCGACCATGAAGGTACTCTGTCCCCGGGCGAGGAAATCCGATGCTCCGACACGGGTGAACACGCGGTCCACGATTCCCACGATCGCCTCGCGAGCAGGAACGAAACTTCCCATCTGCGCCATGATGGCGATAAGGGCAACCTGGCGCATATAGGTCGACTTCCCCGCCATGTTCGGGCCGGTGATGATGATGAGCTGGTTCTCTTCGCAGTCCAGGACCGTGTCGTTCGGAACGAACCGGTCCGCGGTCAGACGTTCGATCACCGGGTGACGGCCTTCGATGATCCGGAGAGAATCCCCCTGGTCAACCACCGGCCTGCTGTAATTGTACTGTGCGGCAGCCTCAGCCAGGGAGACCAGGCAGTCCAGCACTGCTATCCTTCGTGCCATGTCCTGCACGCGGACCGTCTGGCGGCTTACCTGCTCGCGCACTTCCTGGAACAGACGGTATTCAAGGTCCAGGATCTTCTCTTCCGCGTTCAGGACCTTGTCCTCGTACTCCTTGAGTTCCGGAGTGATGAACCGTTCTGCGTTGGTCATGGTCTGCTTGCGGATATAATCCGTCGGCACGTTCGGGAGGTTAGGCTTGGTCACCTCGATATAGTAGCCGAAGACCTTGTTGTAGCTCACCTTGAGCGATGAGATGCCGGTCCGCTCCCGTTCCCGCAGTTCGATGGAAGCTATGAACCCTTTTCCTTCGGTGCTGATCTCAAGAAGTTCGTCCAGCTCCGCATTACAGCCTTTCTTGATGAGCTTCCCCTCACGAAGCGTGAACGGAGGATCATCGTTGATCGATCGTTCAATGAGCGAATACAGGTCTTCGATATCGTCCCATTTTTCCAGAAGGTCCTTGATAAGTCCCGATGCGCTCAGAGAAAGGAGGTTCTTGATATCCGGCAGGGCCTTGAAGGATATCTTGAGCGCGACCAGGTCCCGGGCGTTGGCAACGCCGAGAGAAACCCGGCTGATGAGCCGTTCAAGGTCATAGACGCGGCCCAATGCCGCGCGGACCCCGGTACGCACCTGGTGGCGGTCCTTGAGCTCTGCAACGGCATCGAGCCTGCCGTTGATCTCCTGGTGGTCCAGAAGCGGGTTCAGGAGCCACTCCCGCAGTTTTCTGCCTGCCATCGACGTGACCGTATGGTCAAGGACCGACAGCAGCGTGCCGTTGACGGACCCGTCGAAGATGTTCCTTACCAGCTCAAGGTTCCTTTGGCAGGCCGCGTCAATGATCATGGACGACCGCGCCAGGTACGGTTTCATGGTCCTGATATTGGCAAGGGCGGTCTTCTGGGTCTCCTCGATGTACCTGAGCGCGGCGCCTGCGGCCGAGATCCCGGTGGTCATGCCGTCGCAGCCGAAACCTTCGAGCGAAGTTATTTTGAAATGGTCCAGCAGTGACCTGCGCGCCGTATCCCGGTCAAAGGTCCAGTCATCGTAGGTGTTCACCGCACGGGTATACTGGTTGATCAGCGCCATAAGATCCCGGTCCGCCGGGTGCCCCTTCGGCAGTACGACCTCCCGCGGCGTGAACCGCGACAGCACGGTATCGAGCTCTGCGAAATTACCTGCGCCTTGCACCTCAGCAGCGTGAAAATCACCGGTCGAGATGTCCAGGAACGCGACGCCGTAGCCCGTTCTGCCCGGATAGATGGACGCAAGATAATTATTGTCCTTGGCATCGAGCAGGTTCGCGTCCAGCACCGTACCGGGCGTTACCACCCTGATGACCTCGCGTTTCACCAGCCCTTTGGCAAGCTTGGGGTCCTCGACCTGTTCGCACACCGCCACCTTGAAACCCCTGCGGATCAGCTTGGCAATATACCCTTCCACTGCATGGTACGGGAATCCGCAGAGGGGGGTTTCGTTCCCTTTTGATTTATTGCGCTGCGTCAGCGTGATCTCGAGCACTTTGGAAGCCGTCACCGCGTCCTGGTCGAACATCTCATAGAAGTCGCCCATGCGGAACAGCAGGATCGAGTCAAGATGCTGCCGCTTGATCTCGTGGTATTGTTTCATCAAGGGGGTCAGGTCGGTCATGGATATCAGCCGGAGAGAAATCTTTCGTCAGATTGCAGACAACCAATATCAGCCAATTGGCTATACAGCAAATGTTCCTATCGCGCTACTTGCCGCCGGCTCCCTGCCCATCGAGAGGAAGACCGAGCTTCGTCATCACCATTTTAATATCTTCCCAGGCAAGCTTCTTTTCCCCGGGGCTCCTGAGCAGATAGGACGGATGGAACGTGGGCATCACCGGGATGCCGTCATATTCCTGCCATATTCCGCGCACCTTGGTGATCCCCTGCTTGGTTCCCAGCAGGTTCTGGGTAGGCACATTGCCCAGCGTCACGATGACCCTCGGTTTGATCGCAGCTATCTGTTGTTTCACGAAACCTATGCAGGCATCGACCTCGTCAGGTTCAGGGTTCCGGTTGTCCGGCGGACGGCATTTAACGATATTGCAGATATAGACATCCTCGCGTCTAAGCTTCATGCCCTTGACAATGATGTCGGTCAGGAGCTGACCCGCGGCTCCCACAAAAGGCCTTCCCTGCTGGTCCTCTTCAAAGCCCGGCCCTTCACCTATAAAAAGGATTTCTGCTTTCGGATTTCCTTCGCCGAACACGATCGTGCTCCGACCCTTGCTCAATTTGCACCGCGTGCAATCGCCTATCTCGGCCTTAACCGTGTCCAGCGTCTGCGGCGCACCAGAAGCGAGCTGTTCGTGTTCCCCGGTCCTGGCAACCGATGTCTGCGCGGGAACAGGCACGACCGGACCATCGGGCGCCGCAGCGGGCATCCGGTCCGCCGGAGGATGGACAGAAACAGGGTTGTCCTGACCGGTCGTCATCTCGATCGTCTTGATGCCCAGGGACCGCTGGAACTCCACATGGCCGCGGATATCGGTGATGATCTCCTGCAAGTCTGTTCGATTATCGGTCATGATTATGCAGTTATGGTCCGACCACGAATGTCACCGGTGAGATTCCTTGAGCACGCGCGGTGATGTTTTTCGCGGCGCACTCGGAACTTGTTTCAGTTCCCCCACTTCAATTTCGTTCGAAGGATCTCGTAGTAGTCCTTGACAGGATGCTTGATGATCGTTGCCTTGTGCTTCGCTTTTCTGACCAGCACGACATCGTTCTTCTTCAATGGGCAGGCAACCTGACCGTCCAGGGTAAGCATGGCGCCTTCACTCGTCGACGTCAGCTTGACCCGTACCTGTGACCTGTCAGGAATGGCGATCGGCCTGTTCGAGAGCGTATGCGGGCATATTGGTGTGAGCACGATGCAGTTCAGGGTGGGATGGACGATCGGCCCTCCGGCAGACAGGGAATAGGCTGTCGAACCAGTCGGCGTTGCCAGAATAAGACCGTCTGCGCGCACCGAGGTCAGATGATCCCCGCCAACAGCGACCTCGAGCGATATCATTCTCGCGACAGCGCCCTTGCTCACCACGGCGTCATTCAGGACCGTATACGACGAGACCTTTCGGCCGCCCCTGATGATGGAGGCAGTAAGCATCATGCGTTGTTCTGATCTCAGTTTACCGGCAAGGGCTTTCTGAAGATTATCGTACAATTCTTCCAGCGAAACCTCGGCCATGAACCCCATGCTCCCGAGATTCACGCCGAAGATCGGAACGGTCCTTCCGGAGGATGCCACAAGCCTGCCCCCGGAAAGAACCGTTC
>Ga0224495_10000426_pt1 | contig 34129 bp, 37 predicted proteins | sample SF_Jul11_sed_USG_FD_168128 | JGI IMG/M metagenome (GOLD analysis project Ga0224495, IMG submission 168128) | Sediment microbial communities from San Francisco Bay, California, United States - SF_Jul11_sed_USGS_4_1 | ecosystem: Environmental > Aquatic > Marine > Sediment | place: USA: California... | reverse complement strand
TTCTGGACGGGATTGGCTATGCTCATGAGCATGGCGTAGTGCACCGGGACATCAAGCCCTCCAATATCATGATCAATGAGGATGGATTGGTCAAAATCAACGATTTTGGCATTGCACACATTGAGTCATCCGATTTGACGCAAATCGGAGATTTGCTGGGAACTCCGCACTATATGTCGCCGGAGCAATGTCTTGGCACTGAAGTCAATGGTCTGGCCGATTTGTTTTCGGTTGCAGTAATAGCCTATGAGCTGCTTGCAGGTTGCAAGCCCTTTACAGGAAACTTCGCGGCTGTCATGAATCAAGTTATCAATAATCAGCCGGTCAATCCTTCCCAATTGAATCCCCGGCTAGCACCTGAAGTGGATGAGGTGCTGCTCAAGGCGCTTGCCAAGAAACGCGATGAACGGTATCAGACAGCCAGCGAGTTTTCCGAGGCATTCAAGCAAACCATAGAGGTTTCACTTGGGACATCTGTAGCTGACGCAGTGATTCCGGCAACCTCATCTGCAATGCTGCTTAAAGCCTCAAGGCATTTGAGTACCGACAGCATTCAGCCGGTACCAGATGATGTTGCCACGCCGAATGCAGCCGTGGAAGATGGCCCGGCCAGTCTTGATGAAACTTTAAAAGATGCGCGCATACTTGTGGTTGACGATGAAGAACGGATATTGACTGCGCTAAAATCGATGTTCCGGCAGCGATATCAAGTGTTCTGCACCACTGACGGTTATCAGGCGCTCGACCTTTTAAAAAAACACCATATGCATGTGATCATCAGCGATCAGCGGATGCCTGCCATGCCAGGTGTGGAATTGCTGCGCCAATCACGGGAAATTTCTCCGCGCTGCGTGCGCATTCTTCTGACTGGATATTCTGATCTTGCCGCCATCGTGGGCTCGATCAATGATGGCGAGATCTATCGATTTATCAGCAAGCCATGGGATAAACAGGATTTGCAGGCCATTGTTGCCGAAGCAGTGTCGATTGGGGTTGAACTCGCAGACACAAAAGTAGCCATCACCGATTTGCCAGGCAATATGTCTGCCGGAGTATTGGTAATAGAGAAGGAAGAAGATATATTTCGAATCGCGCGCGAACTCGTCAGCGGAATTTGCCCGGTATTATCCGCTACCGATGCAGATACGGCGCTGCAAATTATGCAAACCAGGGAGATCGCGGTCGTAATTGCCGATATCGGCCCCGGGCAGGAGCAGTTGATAGCGATGCTAAAGTTATTGAAGCAGGATCATCCTCAAATTTTGACCGTCGTTGCTATCAAGATGGCAGATTCTGAATTGGTTATAGACCTCATCAATCAAGCGCAAATCTTCCGCATCCTCAACAAACCCGTCAACGTGGGTATGCTGAAAGGCCATCTGCATGCCGCTCTGCAACGCTATCTGACTTTCAAACAGGCACCGGAATTGTTGCATGAACACAAAGTTGCTCCCTCGGGCCGGGGTGAAGAGGTTGTTGCACAGGGTATTTTGGATAAGATTAAGTCGCTGCGAAGCAGGTGGTTAGGGTCGGCTGGATCGTTATGATGTAAATGTACTGCATTTGCATCGTTGCAGGTTTGATTTCCAATCCAAGACTGTATGTTGAGCCTATCTGGGTTGGGCATATGTGCGATATCGTCGGAAACCTATTCAAAATCGGCGGGGGAATTATCTGAACACTCATGCTCTTCGCGTCAGTCATCTATAATCTCCCAGTAAATTACTTAGTAAGGTTAACGATGCGTATTGCCACCACACTTCTTCTTTGTGCGCTATTGGGTTGCGGACAGAAAGGGCCGCTTTTCCTTCCCGTTGATCAGGCTCAGGTTCCGGGGATGCAGCCACACGACTCACAAGAGTCGGCCGCGCCATCCGCTCAGAAAAGCCGATGACTATGACTGATTATTTTCACTACCAACGCGGTACGCTATACGCCGAGAAGGTTTCGCTGGCGGCTATCGCCGCACAGTACGGCACTCCATGCTACGTTTATTCGCGCTCCGCACTGACGGATGGCTGGCGTCAGTTCTCTGACGCATTGCGGAACAGGGAGCACCTGATTTGTTACGCGGTGAAAGCCAATTCCAATCTGGCGATCCTGAATGTGCTGGCGCGCATGGGTGCGGGGTTCGATATTGTGTCTGGAGGAGAATTGCAACGGGTGCTGGCGGCAGGAGGCGATGCGCGCAAGGTGGTATTTTCCGGCGTGGGTAAAACTGCTACGGAAATGCGCATGGCACTGGAAGCAGATGTCCTGTGTTTTAACGTGGAATCTTCTGCCGAATTGGAGCGCCTGAACGAGCTCGCTGGATCGATGGGTAAGATTGCGCCTGTCAGCCTGCGCGTCAACCCAGATGTGGATGCGAAGACTCATCCCTATATTTCCACCGGCCTGAAGCAGAACAAGTTCGGTGTGGCATATGGGGAAGCTGCCACACTGTATTGCAGGGCGCGCGAACTGGCAAATCTGCGTATCACCGGCATGGATTGTCACATCGGATCGCAACTAACCGAGGTCAGCCCATTCATTGCAGCAGTGGAAAAGACCTTGATTCTGGTGGATGCTTTGGCTAACGAAGGGATACACTTGGAGCATCTGGATCTGGGCGGCGGGTTGGGTATCCGCTACAAAGATGAGACGCCACCTGCCATCGCTGACTATGTCGATGCTTTGCTGTCTGCGCTGGGAAGCCGGAGCGAGAAACTGATATTGGAGCCGGGCCGTGTGCTGGTCGGTAACGCCGGGGTGCTGCTGACGCGTGTGGAGTATCTCAAACACGGTGAAGAAAAGAATTTTGCGATCGTGGATGCCGCAATGAACGACCTGATGCGCCCTGCCTTGTATGATGCCTACCATGAGATTTTGCCGGTTCTTAGTGAAAGTTATGCCCGGCAAAGCTATGAAGTGGTCGGCCCTGTCTGTGAGACAGGGGATTTTATCGGCCATGCGCGTGACTTGGCAATTGCTCCACAATCCTTGCTGGCAGTGTTGTCCGCCGGAGCATATGGCATGAGTATGAGTTCGAATTACAACACTCGCCCTCGTGCTGCCGAGGTTATGGTGGACGGCGATACTATGCATCTGGTGCGTGAACGGGAGACGATACCGCAATTGTATGCAGGAGAGAAATTGATTCGGTGACTGTAGCAATTACTGCAGTCCACATCCAGGCCGTGCTGTTGCGTATTATTTATTAGATCAAAAAGATCGTCGCAAGCCCCAAGAAGATAAAGAATCCACCGCTGTCGGTTATGGCGGTGATCATAACACTGGATCCGATTGCCGGATCACGTCCAAGTTTTTGCATGGCCAGTGGAATGGCCATGCCGACAGTTGCACCCACCAGCAGGTTGAGCAGCATTGAGCTGGTCATCACGATGCCCAGTGGGATACTGTGATACAGAAAGAATGCGAACAGTCCCGCCACCCCACCCCAAACCAGGCCATTGAAGCCGCTGATAGCCAATTCCTTGAGCAACAGCCTGCGGGCATTGTCGTGGGTGATTTGTCCCAAGGCCAGTGAGCGGATGATGATGGTAGTAGTTTGGTTGGCCGAATTGCCGGCGATACCCGCGACGATAGGCATCAGCGTAGCGAGCGCGACAAACTTCTCAATTGTCCCCTCGAAGTTGCCGATCACGCGTGAAGCGAAGAAGGCTGTGCAAAGATTCAGCGCCAGCCAAGTCCAGCGGTTTTGTGCACTCTTCCACACCGAAGCGAAAATATCCTCTTCTTCACGCAATCCTGCCTGATTGAGCAAATCGTTTTCGGATTCGGTACGGATGAAATCCAGCACTACGTTCACCGTCACACGCCCGACCAGCTTCCCATCCTCGTCAACTACCGGTGCCGAGACCAGGTCGTAGCGTTCAAAGGCGTATGCGGCCTGCTCAGCTTTCTCCTCAGGATGAAGCTGGATTGTGTCGGTCAGCATCAGGCTGCCAACTATCAAATCCGGTTCGTTAACAACAATGAGATTGATCGGGAGGACACCTTTGAAGCGGTCGTTCCTGTCCACCACGAACACTTGGTCAGTGTGGTCTGGAAGTTCGTCGAAACGGCGCAGATAGCGAGAAACCACTTCCAGGGTGACATCATCACGGACCGGAATCATGCTGAAATCCATCAGTGCGCCGACTGAATCTTCAGAATAGGACATCGCCGCGCGCAGCTGCTCACGTTCCTCAATGGATAGCGACCTGAATACATCGCGCATCACGTTCTGAGGTAAGTCTGGCGCGAGGTCGGCGATCTCGTCGGTATCGAGGTGTTCTGTTGCTTCGCGCAACTCCTCGCGGCTCATCGTAGCGATCAGCGACTCACGAACCGCATCTGAAACTTCGATCAGAATATCGCCATCGCGCTCCGATTTGACAAAATTCCAAACCAGCAGACGCTCATCTATGGGCAATGCTTCCAAAATATAGGCGATATCTGCTGGATGAAGGCTGTCGAGCTTGTGCCTCAATTCGGCGAAATGCTGCTTGTATGCCGGAGTGTCAAGCAAGGCTTCGCGGTCATCGCGAGACAGTTCCCGTAGTTGTGCGACCTCTTCCGTCAGGGCGTGATTGTGCAACAGGGATTCCACCTGTTTGAGGTGATCCTGCACATTTTCGGTATAGTGGTGTTCCTGGTTAATGTCGGTCATAGCACGTGCCTTGGAAGCTGTCTTGAATCGCGCGCTATTGTAAAGAAATCGCCGCCTGAATGCTCAGGGAATTTCCATTTTACTCATGTGCGTGATTATGAAGGCTGTCTTGAGCAGCAAGCCGTATGCTTCGCGGTGCGTCTCGTAGTAGCGGGGATTGGGCACCATCGCAGCGAGCCAGGCGGCTTGTTCCGCTGTAAGCTGTGCCGCGCTCACCTGAAAATAATGCTGTGCAGCGGCTTCCGCGCCAAATACGCCGTTTCCCCACTCGATGATGTTCAGATAGATCTCGAAGATTCGGCGCTTGTCCATCACGGCTTCCAGCATTACCGTGATTGCCGCCTCCTCCAGCTTGCGCCACGGCGTACGCTTGGTTGAAAGAAACAAATTCTTGGCGAGTTGCTGGCTGATCGTAGAGCCGCCGGCGACGATCCTGCCTTTCTTGAGGTTTTTCTCATATGCCAGCTGTATACCTTCCCAGTCGAACCCCTCGTGATCGACAAAACTCGCGTCCTCTGCGGCGATCAGGGCATGCTTGAGGTTATCGGAAATTTGGTCATAGGGAATCCATTGTTGCCGAAGTTTTGCCTTCGGATTTTTGCTTTGCAAGGTCTCCAGGCGCGTTTCCATAAATGCACTGGTGGATGGATTGAATTTCACCCACCAGCAGATATGGGCGAAAAACCAGAGCTGATACAACATCAGCATGACGAAAATAGTTGCAATAATGCGTTTGATCCAACCCCAACTCCTGAACTTTTTTCTCATCGCTTGAACTTCGACGTGCTCAGGACTGGCGAAGTGTCGCAATGGCTGGCGTAGTCGCAGGCCGCACGCCACGCCAGATATAAAACGATTCGGCAGCCTGTTCGACGAGCATGCCCAGACCATCGGAAACCTTTGCAGCACCATGTTCTCGTGCGAACTTCATGAACGGCGTCTCGCGCCCGTACATCATGTCGTAGGCCAGCGCACCAGAAGCGAAAATGGATTCTGGTATATCCGGCATTTCTTCCTTCAACCCTGCGGAAGTGGCGTTTATGACGACATCGAACTGCTCATCATTCAGATCGCCGAATTCAACGGCCTCGACAGAAAACAGGCTAAATCTTTCGTGATGCTCAATATTTTTTTTCAGGCTGGCCGCCTTTTCCGGTGAACGGTTGCTGATGACCAACGGTTTAACGACCAGTGGATTCTGAGATGCTTCCAGCAATGGGTGCAGCACCCCTTGCGCTGCGCCTCCCGCGCCAATAAGCAAGATGCGCTTATCTTTGAGTGCAATGCCAAGATTCTGTTCTATGTCCCTCACCAGTCCGACGCCATCGGTATTGTCGCCAATAATTTCGCCATTTATAAATTCCAAAGTATTGACGGCTTCTGCATCTAGCGCGCGGGGTGTCGGTGCTGCTAGACGCCAAGCATCCTGTTTGAACGGCACAGTGACGTTGCAGCCCCTGTAACCCTTCTTGCGCAGCTCATCAATTTTTTCCTTGAAGCCGCCCAGCGGAGCTTCGAATTTGTCATAGCTGATATCCTGCCCGGTCTGCTGCGCAAACATCTTGTGGATCTGCGGCGACTTGCTATGTGCAATGGGGTTGCCGATGACGGCGTAGTGGTCTGTCATTCGCGGTTACTTGCTGGGGTATCAAATGTGTGTATTGTAAATACAATCTTATGCATGAGGCGAGTGGTCGGGCGTAATACCGAAGAATTACTCACTCTCAAGCCTGTCCGACGAAGTAAACGACCATGTGCGGGTGATGGTCAGGATGTCGGTGTCTTTGATGATGTTAGCGGGCAGCGGGGCATACGGAGCAGCAAGCCTGACAATGCGCATTGCCGCCGCATCCAGAATGCGCTGACCGGAGGATTTGCTCACTTCTATGCTTTCCAAACTGCCGTCTGCACGTATTGAGACACTCAGTTGCAGTTTTCCATAAAGTTGCTGGCGGCGTGCTTGTTCCGGGTAATTCAGGTTGCCGATACGTTCTACTTTTACCCGCCAGTCTTCGATGTACTGCGCGTACTGGTATTCTTGTGTGCGGGCGCCGATGAACTTGCGTCGGGGCAGTTTTTGATAGGCATCCCAATTCTTGCTGATCTGCGCTTCGAGGCGTGCGATCTCCAGGCTCCTCTGCATGAGATCATCGCCGTTGCTGGCAGTTTGTACTTTCTGCCTCTTGAGTTCCGGTGTCACTACAGTGTGATCGCTCTTTAGTCTGGACAGCATACGCTTTGTTTCCTCTTCAAGTTCGGCGAGGCGCTTGCTGCGATGCTCTGGTATGAACCGCTGATCATCGCGTATCGTGGGCAACGGAGTTTTTGCGCGCCGGTCTTCGGCGGTATTGCCGCCGCCATCCAAGTCGGCCTGTGCCAGCGCATCGGCCTTTGAGGGTTTGGATTTCGATTTGCTGTTGACCAGCACGACTTGCAGTGGCTGCATCAGGCTTGTTGTGTTGCGTGGATCGGGCATTACCAGTGCGATGCCGAATAGCGCGAAAATATGCAACGCAACAGAAAAAGCCATCGATAAAGACAAAGATGAGGTGTCCGGCGATGTTGTCATTGTCAACCGTGCTTTGACGATGTTCAGCAAATCGTCTCCTCCACTGCTGTGACAAAGCGAGTCTGAATATTCAGGTCAAGCAAGTCTATCGCGGTAACTGCCAATAATACTCGGGAATTAGTGGGCAATTCCGGTAGTGATGGCGCACGGAAGATCAGTGGAATATTGCTGACTTTCACCAGGTTCTCGCGCAACACAAGGGCTTCAACCTGCTCGATGTTTTCCTGCTGCAACCAGCGCAAGCACCAGTAGCGTTCCATGTTTCTCTGGAATTCGCCGTAAATGCCATACATAGTGTCGAAGTCGCGCATTGTGGCGTACAGTGCGGTGTCATTCTTTGGGTAAGCAGGCTCCTCGTCGCACAGCATTGCGATGATCTGGCGCTGGTTCACCATATCCACATAGCGGCGCAACGGCGAACTCGACCACATATATTGCGCCACACCCAGACCCTGATGCGGTGCAGCGACGGTACTCAACTTGACCTTGCCGTTTTGTTGAGTGCGATAAATACCGGCGAAGCCATGCTCGGCAAGATTCTTGCCCCACTCGCTGTTTACCAGGATCATCAACTCGGAAACCACCTTGTCGATCGGTGAGCCGCGCTGGCGTTGCGTGATGCTGACGTGGTCATTGTCAATGTGGAAGTTGTAATCCACCTGCTTCGTGCTGTTGTCAGAGGGCTTGCCGCGCAATGTCTCAAGGTTTTGTACCAGATCCCACAGCAACTTCAGTTCGATGGCATAGGGGTAGTCGAGCTTGCCTGCTGCCAGAGTTTCCTCGTTGAACAAAGGTTCCAGCGCGTCATGCCGCAGGTTTGCAGCAATATGAATTTTCTCGACGCAGCTTTCATATCCAAGTATCGCCAGAGCTTCGCTGTCTGCTTCTATGTACATCGAAAGCGCGGGACAAACGCGTTCCGCGCACAGCGTGAAAGTTTGAACTACACTTTCCGGAAGCATGGTGATCTTGTTCCCGGGCATATATACAGTGGACAAGCGCTGAGCGGCGATCCGGTCTCCATCAGAGTCGCGCGGCAAACCCAGTGTGGGTGCGGCGATGTGCACTCCGATTCGCCAATTGCCGTTTGCCAGCCTCTCAACCGAAAAGGCATCATCAATTTCCGTGGTGGTGGCGTCGTCGATACTAAAAGCATTCACACGGGCTTGCGGTAATTCTTTCCATGTGCTCAGCTCGACGTGTGGGAAAGCGATGCCCTTTGGAAAATGCTCGAACAGGAATTTCTGTAAATGGTAATCCTGAGTGGAAGGCAAGGCTCCGCAACGTTCAAGCAGGTGCGCTGAGGATAAGTGTGTGGCTGCGCAGGCTGCTTCCAGTGCCTTGACTTCCAGAGTGTTACGATCCGGCTTGTAGAGCAACTGGTCAAGGTGATCAGTAAACTCGGGTGGCAACTCAAAGCGTGTAAGTTGCTCTGTCATGCGTTCTTGCAGCAACAACTGCTGACGTTTGCGCTCTGCCCCGGCCAAGGCAGCTTTCAAAACATCAGGTGGCGCGGCACGATAGCGGCCTTTGCCCTTTTTGTGAAAGTAGATTGGTGCATCGTGCAAGCGTATCAAAGCGGCCGCCGCTTCAAGCGAACTTGGCGTATGACCGAAATATTCGGTGGCGATCTGTTCGAAGCCGAATTCGTCTGGTGGACAGCACTCCCACAAGAAGTCAACCTCGATGCCATCGGCGATGATATCTGCCTGGGCCATAAAATCATCCAACGCAGGCTGGGTAAATCGCAACATTACGTTGGCCGCCTTGACCTTGCTGCGCTTGCCGGACACGCTCTCGATCTGGAGCGAAGTGGTATTGTCGGACATAATACTGCCGACTTTGAAGGTGCCGTCTTCTTCGTAAAGGATGTTCATTGAGGAGTGGGGGAAAATTTGCTGCGAATTATAACAGTTTGGGCGTGCAACCCTGACTACCTGACATGCAGCAAAAAAGCCGACTTGCGCCGGCTTTTTTGATTTGAAATCATCAGATTATTTCGTCTTTGTATCGGGTTTTTTAGCAGCTTTTGATTCTTCTTTAGGTTTGGCTTTTTGCTCCAATATCCAGGACACCAGAATTTTGATGCTTTCATCGCTGATTGATTGCCGTGTGCCAGGCATAGTCAATATCCCCCACGTACCCGAACCGCCAGTGCGCACTTTCTTTTCCAGAGTCGCCTGAGCTTCCTTGTTGTCTTTGTACTTGACAGCAATATCAATTAAAGACGGGCCGACTGTTTTATCGTCAATTTTATGACAATTATTACAGTTGCCCTCCACGAAAAGCTCCTCTGCCTTACTGGCAGCAAATGCAGAAACGGAAACTGACAAAGCAACAATCATGACTGCGAAATATAGAACTTTCATAATGAACTCCTGTGGAAAAATCGAATAACCAATAACTAGAGCCGACGATAATCCTGACCGGCAAAGTAAAGAGCCGTGCGCTAATTGATAATTATAGCAAAATAATTCTGCCCGGGAGTTCGTCCCGGTATGCGTTCGGCTTCTTCAGAAGTCCATCATTTGCCTATTTGGATAGGACATGCAGCCATTGAATTAAAGCAGGATAATAAACGGCAACCTGCACGGAACGCCATTATAAAATGGATTAACTGCTACTTTTGCGACAGCATCCAGCGAACCATGGTCTTTATACTTTCATCGCTTACGGACTTGGGTGTGGCTGGCATAGGCATGGAACCAAAAGAGCCAGCGCCGCCGTTGCGCACTTTCTTTTCCAACTGGGCTTGTGCACCTGCGTTTCCCTTGTATTTGGCAGCAATATCTTTCAGGGATGGGCCTACAGATGCACTGGCGGCGGCATGACACATACCACAATTGTTTTGTTTGAATTGCTCCTCGGCATCATTTGCGGCAAAAGCGGTGGCAGAAACGAACAAAGCGGCAGCAATAGGTAATATAGAATGAGCTTTCATGGTGGTCTCCTCGGAAAATAAGATTATGCGAACAAATTGCGAATTTTGATGGGCAGTATTTCGACGCAAGTCAAATCGAACAAATGTGCCCATCAAATGGACTTGGATTTATGCAGTTAGTTCCTCATATGACACCAGCCTGAAGCGCTTGTTCATCTGCGTAATAACTACTGCGAACCATCGGGCCGCAGGCGGTATGGCTGAAGCCCATTTCTTTCGCGGCCTGTTCGAACATTGAAAATGATTCAAGCGGCACATAGCGTAACACTGGCAAGTGCCCGTCGGAAGGCTGCAGATATTGACCGATGGTCAGCATATCAACATTATGCTCCCGCAAATCGCGCATTACCTCCAGCACTTCCGCATCGGTTTCACCCAGACCCAGCATCAGGCCCGATTTGGTCGGAATATGCGGGAAACGGAGCTTGAAGTCCTTGAGCAATTTCAGCGAGTGGGCATAATCTGCACCAGGGCGCGCCAATTTGTAAAGACGCGCTACGGTTTCCAGATTATGATTCAGTACATCGGGCAAATTGCCTGCCAGGGCGTCCAGCGCTGCTTCAAGCCGACCGCGAAAATCCGGCACCAGAATCTCCAGTCGTGTGGCGGGCGAGTTGGAGCGGATCGCACCCAGGCAGTCAGCGAAATGTTGTGCGCCGCCGTCGCGAAGATCGTCCCTGTCCACGCTGGTGATAACCACGTATTTGAGTTTGAGCAGGCCGATAGAGCGCGCCAGATTTTCTGGCTCACCCTTATCGGGCGGCAGCGGCTTGCCGTGCGCCACATCGCAGAACGGGCAGCGCCGCGTACATACGTCGCCGAGAATCATAAAGGTTGCGGTACCCTTGCCGAAGCACTCCCCGATATTCGGACAGGAGGCTTCTTCGCATACCGTGTGCAGATTGTGCTCGCGCAACATGCGCTTCACCTCGTTGTAGCCAGCACCACTGCCAGACTTCACGCGTATCCATTCCGGTTTACGTAAACGTGCCTGAAGTGGCACGATCTTGATCGGATTGCGCGAGGTTTTGGAATGGCCTGTTTGCTTGTATTCAGAATTGCTCATGTGTTCAATTTCTCTCTAGGTGCTGCTGCAGTCCATGAATCAGGTTTTGTGCCAACTGGGCTTGCAATTCATTGATTGGGACGGTAATACCGAGTTCGCAGCATTGAGTGACGCGCATTCCAGCATAGCCGCAAGGGTTAATGTTGGCAAACGGAGTCATATCCATGCACACATTCAGCGCCAGGCCATGATAACAGCAGCCATTCTTGATCTTTAGTCCCAGCGCAGCGACTTTTGCATCTCCTACATATACGCCAGGTGCATTTTTGAGGCTTTGTGCTGCCACGCCGAATCCGGCCAGCAGCGAGATTACTGCCTGTTCCATCACGCGCACTAGTTCGCGCACGTTAATCTTCCAGCGCCGCAGGTCGAGCAGCAGATAGGCGACAATCTGGCCTGGACCATGATACGTGATCTGCCCTCCGCGATCGATTTTTATTACCGGGATGCTCGTGCTGCGTATCAGGTGCTCTGGTTTTCCAGCCAATCCTTGTGTGTAGGTTGGCGGATGCTGTACCAGCCAGATTTCGTCCCGTGTCTCGCTAGAACGTTCAGAAGTGAATTGCTTCATCGCGTCCCAGGCGGGCTGATATTCGACCATGCCTAACGATTTGATATGCGGTGTCACAGAACCATCACGATAGAGGGATGATCGCACAACTCACGATACAAAGCGTCGAGTTGTTCGCGTGATGTTGCGTGTACCGTGCAGGTCAGGCTGAGGTATCGCGCATTTTTGCTGGCGCGCATTTCCATGCTGGCAGCGACAAAATTCGAGTCATGTTTGGAAACCACCTCCAGCACTGCCTGTGCAAAACCGGCTTGCTGCAACCCAAATATCTTGATCGGGAACTCGCAAGGATATTCGATCAAACTGGAGGTCAATTCATTTTCGGAAGATTCATTCATGTTTGCTTGCTCTTGTTGTGCAGGACGATTGGTGAATCGCCTCTATGAGCGCATTACATCGCGTTTAAAATTCTGATACAGCATGTGCAGTTTGGCAAACATTGCGCCTGGTTTGCCAGTGCCGACGGGCTTGCCGTCCAGTGTGGTGATAGCCAGCACTTCTTTGGTGGAGGAGGTGAGCAATAGTTCATCCGCGTTAAACACTTCGGCAGCTGCGATACGCCGCACTTCATGGGGAATGTTGTTTGCAGCGGCGATTTCCAGTACGACATCGTAGGTTATACCGGGCAGCATCAGGTTATCCTTGGGTGGTGCGAGTAGTACGCCATTCTTCACCACAAAGATGTTGCTGGCCGCACCCTCGGTCATGAATTCGCCCTCGGCCTTGAATTCTGGGCGGATCAGGATGGTTTCCGCGCATCCCGCGTCGACCGCCAACTGGCGCAGCAAAACGTTGGGCAACAATGCGATCGACTTGATGTCGCAACGCAGCCAGCGGTTGTCCGGCGCGCTTACTGCACCCACACCGCTGGCGAGCAATGCGTCGGGAGGGGTGAGAAGTGGACTGCTCATCATAAATACTGTCGGTTTGACCGGTGGATTGGGGAATGCATGGTCGCGCTTGGCTATGCCACGTGTGATATGCAGATACAGGTATTGATCTTCTCCGGTGTTGCGCGCGATGAGCTCGTTGATGTTTGCAGCCCAATCTGCATCGCTATGCGGATTGGTAAGCCTGATGCTGTCCAGGCTATGCTGCAGTCTATGCAAGTGCGATTGTAGACGGAACGCCTTGCGCGAATACACAGGGATCACTTCATATACGCCATCGCCAAAAATGAAGCCACGATCCAGCACGGAAATCCTCGCATCCTCGATGGGCATAAATAGTCCATTCAAATAAATTGTCACTGGCTATTCCTTGTTGAAGAACAGCCGAATGCTGTCCCACCCGCGAGAAAATACGTTGGCAAGTGGTACGTTGTCCAGCGCCATCAGCGGATATTCCGCATAGACTTTGCCATCCAGCATCAGCTTGAGCACCCCCAGCTTCTGACCACCGCTGACGGGCGCAAAGACTGGCTGGCGCGTCTCCATCGTCGCCTTGAGTTGGGTTAAAGTACCTTTCGGAATGGTCAGGAACAAATCGTGGCGGAAGCCGATCTCGATATTGTTCTCGGTACCTTTCCAGATGCGCAACTTCGCAACAGGTTGGTTCTTTTCATACAATCTGGCGACATCGAAATACTGGAAACCAAAATTCAAAAGTTTCTGGCTTTCAGTTGCACGCAAACCTTCCGTATCTGCACCGAACAACACCGAGATCAAGCGGCGGTCGTTGCGTTTGATTGAGCCGACCATACAATAACCGGCGGTCTCGGTACGTCCGGTCTTCAGGCCGTCTGCAAATGGATCCAGCCACAGCAGGCGATTGCGATTAGCTTGGGTGACGCTGTTGTATGTGTAGTTACGCAAGGAAAACATCGGGTAGTGTTGAGGGTAATCGCTAACTATGGCTGCCGCCAACAAGGCCAGATCGTATGCGCTGCTGTAATGTTGTGCAGACGGGAGCCCGACCGGGTTGGCGAATTGTGTGTTATTCATGCCCAGACGCTTTGCTTCCTTGTTCATCATGTCGACAAAACCCGCTTCACTGCCTGCAATATGGATGGCTAGAGTGATTGCCGCATCGTTGCCGGATTGCACGATCAGGCCGTGCAGCAATTCTTTCACGCTCACGATTTGTCCAGCTCTGAGCAGCATCCGAGATTCACCCCCTGTATTGCGTACCGCAGCAGCCGGAACACTCAATTTTTGCTCCATTGCAAGCGTGCCGTGCTTGAGCGCATCAAAGGCAAGATAGGCGGTCATAAGCTTGGTTAGCGAAGCGGGCTCCATGCGCGCATCGCCATTCTGGTTCACCAATACCTGATTACTGGTGTAGTCGTATAACAAATAAGACTTGGCTGCTAGTATGGGTGCGGCGGGCGTCAGTGGTGATGATGCATTGGATGATATAGCGTGGCCGGTTGCGGGCAGCAACAGGCTGAAGAAAAAGAATATGAGTTTCATGGCTGGGAGAGTTTTTACGATAAGCAATTATATTCCCTGCGCGATGCCGGGCGATAGTCACGACATGAAGATAAATGCGTCTAGTGTCTGGACGGTGCTTGCTGACTTATTGCAGGCAATCAGAGGGAATTTGGCGAGCTTTGCGAGGAAATCGGAGAATCCACGAGGAACACTATTTTGGGGGGACGGGAGGTTTGGCAAGTTTTCGCTGTAATGTGCGGCGGTGCATATTGAGAGCACGGGCGGTAGCGGAAATGTTGCCGCCGTGATTGCGCAGCACATGCTGTATGTGCTCCCACTCCAGATTCCCGATCTGAGTCGGTTGCGTTTTCAGAGGAGTACTACCGTCGGAGGCGTGGTTGAATGCGGCAACGATCTGGTCGGCGTTGGCAGGCTTGGCAAGATATTGAGTTGCACCCAGCTTGATGGCTTCGACTGCGGTAGCGATGCTGGCGAAGCCGGTCAGCACCACGATGCGGGTGTTCTGGTCAAGTTCGTGCAACTTCCTAACCAAAACTAACCCCGTAGCACCACTCATCTTCAGGTCGACCACCGCAAATTCAGGGGAGCTTGCCTCAGCAAGAGGAATGGCCTGCTCCACACTGTGCGCTATGCTCACGCTGAAGCCGCGTTTTTCAAGGGCTACTTTCAACACCTTGCAGAAGGTGATGTCGTCATCTACCAGCAAAAGCAAGGCTGCATCATCATGTTGCGGATTCATGTTTTGCTTTCGGCGACCGGCAAGATCAATTGCGTGGTTGCGCCACCATCCTTGCGATTGAATAGTCGTACTGAGCCACCCATGCGTTCGATGGTGGCATTGGCGAGGAACAAACCCAGACCGTGGCCACTTGCCTTGGTGGTGTAGAAAGCTGACCCCGCTTTGCGTACCGCTTCACTGCTCAACCCCTCGCCATGGTCGTTGATCTCAAGCGTGAAAAAATCCTCATTCCACTGTGACCGAATCTCGATGGCTTGCGGGGCCGCGTCAGCTGCGTTGTTGAGCAGATTCATCAGAGCGGCGCGCAGAGTGGTGTCCACGCTGATCAGCGGTGCAGCCTGAGTGTTTTCGCAGTAATACTGGTATGTGGCGGTGGGCCGCAGCAGTTGCCATTCATCCAGCACTTCAGTCATCATGCGGTCAGCAGTAATCGGTGAGGCAATTCCCTTGTCTTGGGCATTTGCCATTATCTTGTCGAGGATGCGTTTGCAACCGCGTATTTGTTCCTCAAGAATCGTCAATTCATCGATCCAACCCGGTTGTGCTGAAGTATCCTGCTTAAGCTCGCCAATCACCACTGCCATCGTGGAAAGCGGCGTTCCTAATTCATGCGCAGCACCGGCAGCCTGAGTTCCAAGCGCGACGATACGCTCGTTGCGCAGGATTTCCTCGCGCACCCGAGCCAGCATCTGATCGCGACTGCGAACAGCTTGTGCCATCTGCACTACAAAATATGCCACGACCACCGCGCTGATGAAGAAGCCCAGCCACATGCCAACAACATGTGCGTTGAATGCGCTATCGCCTTCATGCTGATGGGTTTGGGGTAGCGGAATGTAAAAAAACATCAGTGTACTGTAACAAGCTGCTGTAAGTGCCGCCATTCCCCAGGTATATCGCCCTGGCAGAGTCGCGGCGGCTATCACCAGCGGCAGCAAGTAAAGCGATATAAATGGGTTGGTCGAGCCGCCGCCATAGTACAGCAAGACGCTGAGCGCAAATACATCCGTGGACAACTGGATGAACATCTCAAGGTCAGTAATTGATTTTGCACTGCGCAAACGCAGCATGCTGAATAAATTGACCGATGAGAGCGTAGCAACGGTAAGCAACATCGGTTTCCAATCCATTTCCAATTCTAGGATTTTCCAGGCAGCTGCAAGCGTCAATATCTGTGCGGCGATTGCTATGTTGCGCAATGTAATCAGGCGACGCAACTGGCTATGGCCGGTAATATTGGAAAGTATGGTGTTCTGCATTTGGTTATTGTAATCGGGGTGGCTGTTATGGGGTGCGACAAAATGCCGCATTCCAAAAACGTATCATGCATGTATCATTAACTACGTAATATTTAACCTCAGGAGGCGGTGTTGAACAAGGTGTTGCATAAAAGCGTGAAAATACTGACATTGAGCTGTATTTATATGATCCTTGTTCGTACAGCTCATGCTGCAGAAAGTCCTGATGCCGTTCAGCTGGATGAGGTAGTGGTGTCGGGTTCACGCACAGCAGAAAAACTGTCTGTAACACCAGCAACCATTGGTGTGGTGAATAGCAGGGTGCTGAAGCGCGACAAGCCAAAAACCATGGGTGAAGTTATCAATCGCATCGCAGGGGTGAGCTGGGTCGATCTCGGCAATGAGCAGCACATGATGGGTATACGCCAGCCAAACAATACCAATGCGGTGTATCAGTATCTTGAAGATGGGATCCCTATCCGTCCGATTGGTGTGTTCAATCATAACTCGTTGAACGAGCTTAACCTGTCTGGGGCGGAGCGTGTCGAGGTGGTCAAGGGTGCGGCCTCTTCGCTGTATGGTAGTAACGCGGTTGGCGGGGCGGTGAATTTCATTACCGCGCGACCGTCTCCTACCCCCGAGGCCAGCATTGGTTTTCGCAACGAGGCGGTAGCTGGATACCAGCGAGAAGATCTAGGAGCAAGTGATACCTGGGGTAATTTAGGTGTGCGTTTTTCGCAATACAGCTCGCGCCGCTCCGCCACAAACTGGCAGCAATACAGCAAGGGCAGCAAGGATTCAGCCACCTTGCGCGGCGATTACGCCTTGAGTGACATCTCTCTGCTTCATGTGGTTTTATCTTACAACAATCTGGATTCGGCAACACCGGGCAGCTTGAACCCTATCGATTACCATGCTACTCCGGGCAAGAGTTACCAGACTTTCAGCTGGCGCAAAGACCGGACTATGCGACTGTCGGCGGGATGGGAAGGCGAGACGCTGCACAATGGTTTGACCGCGGCAACGTTGTTCGTCCGCGAGAATGATCATGGGCAGTTGCCTAATTACACGATCACCGCCTGTACATCAACAGGTTTACCTAATGATCCTTGCCCGACAGGTTTTCGGGGAACTATTAATAACAACAACGTGAGCTCACTGGGTCTGGATGTGAAGCATCAGCAAGAGTTGGCGTGGCTTTCTTCCCGCCTGATTGCCGGGCTGTATTATGACCAGAGTCAGAATACATACAAGAGCGACAACCTGGATGTCACCAGAGATGCGGTGACCAGGGTGTATACCGGCCAGGTTGCCAGTACCACATACTTAACCGGGAAACGCGATTATCAGACAGATATTATCAGCGCCGCGATGTTTGCACAGTGGGAGGTATCGCCAGCCGACAAGATACATGTGGTGGTAGGCGGACGTACCGATAGCATCCAGTACCAGTTCACCAATAATTTGACGTCGAGTGCGGATTTCGGCGCTCCGAACGAAATGCGCAGTTTCAGCCATTTCAGTCCCAAGGTCGGTGCCACTTACACCTTGAGCGATCATTTCAGTGTATATGCGAACATCAGCCAGGGTTTCACGCCGCCTGAAGTGAGCGCCTTGTATAGCAAGAATGCGATACCCAATCTGAAACCAGCCACTTACGACAACTATGAACTGGGTATGCGCATGGCATTTCTTGAAAGTGCACTCAAGCTGGATGCGGCCATTTTTAGGCTGGATGGCCGGGATACCATCATAAACTACACGATTGCTCCGGGTAACTCAGAGAACCGCAATGCCGGACGCACGCGCAGCAACGGTTTGGAGCTGGGGCTGGGCTGGAGCTCCGGCATATTTGACGGGCGGATTGGGGCATCTATTGCGAGCCATCGCTTTGTGCAATACCAAGCATCTGCCTCTCTGGATTACAGCGGTAAGGAAATGCCGTCTGCGCCAAATACTGCTTCGGCGGAAATTGGTTACAAACCAATTCAGAATGCGCGCGTAGCACTTGAGCTGGTGCAGCTAGGCGCCTATTGGATGAATAGCGCCAATACTGTGCGCTACGATGGACACGCCTTGTTCAATATGCGGGGCAATTACAAGTTCGCCAGTGGATGGGAAGTCTGGCTGCAGGGCCGCAACCTGACCAATCGGCTATATGCCGATTCTGCAAGCAGCAGCTACAACGGAACCGGTGTTTACACTCCCAATGCGCAAGATCAGTATTCGACAGGTGCACCGCGCAGCGTAATGGTTGGCCTGAACTACACATTTGATGGAAATAAATAATGTCAGCGGTGAAAATAACAAACAGGTTTGATATTGGCTGGTTGCCTCGTAAATTAATAAAGCTGGGCTTTATTTCATGTCTGGCAGTTCACGGGATAAGTTTGGCAGCTGACCATGCAGGCCAACCTGCCGCCAAGTCGCACGACATGGAGAACATGTGGAAAACTTCGCTGGCCCGCCAGCCGATTGCAGTCAGCGCTGCATTTGATTCACAGGGTAAGCTATGGCTGGCATCCGTCAAGGATGGGCATGTCATGGTGAGCTACTCCAGCGATCTTGGGAAAACCTTCAGTGCGTCTGTTGCCGTCAATTCAGAAACCGAATTCATTGCCGCAGAAGGTGAGAACAGACCCAAAATCATGGTGTCCGGCAATGGCATTTATGTTTCTTGGACGCAGAGCTTGGAAACACCTTTTGCCGGCAATGTCCGCTTTAGCCGTTCGATGGATGGCGGCAGGAGTTTTTCGCCTCCGATCACAATCAATGACAATCACGACCCCTTAACTCACCGATTCGATGCGATGGGAATAAACGCTCACGGCCAGATATATATCGCCTGGCTGGACAAGCGCGATGCTGCCATCGCCAAAAAAGAAGGCAGGAAATACAGCGGGATCGCGGTTTACTATTCCCTTTCCGATGATGGGGGTAAAAACTTCAAGGCCAACAGCAAGGTTGCCGACCATACCTGTGAATGCTGTCGCATTGCGATGGCGATGGACATCGATGGATATCCAGTCATCGCATGGCGCAATATCTACGATAACAACATTCGTGATCACGCGCTGGTCAAGCTTGATGGCAAAATGGCGCCGGTACGGCTTAGCCATGAGGAATGGAATATCGCTGCCTGCCCCCATCATGGCCCATCGATATCTATTGCAACGGATGGCGTATATCACGCCACTTGGTTCAGCAACGCACCACAACAGCATGGCCTGTATTATGCGTATTCGAGCGACCAAGGGAAAACCTTCTCCCGTCCGCTTAGTTTTGGTAACTTTGAAGCTCAAGCAGCTCATCCATTTGTGCTCAGCATGGGCAGGAGCGTCTATCTCGCTTGGAAGGAATTCGACGGTACGAGCACTGGCATACTCGGAATGCATTCTGGCGATGGCGGAAAGTCCTGGACTGTGCCCATAAGATTGGCGGGCACGAATGACGTAGCCGACCACCCGATGCTGATCAGCGACCAAGGCCGGGTTTACCTGTCATGGAATACATTAAGGGAAGGTTATCGCCTGATCGAGATTAGCGGAGCATACCCATGAAGCGATACTATTGCCTAGCCGGTTTGTGCATGATCCTCGCCTCCGTTGCCACGGCGACAGAACATGTCCAGGAAATCAAGCCATTCGTCCGTGGCAGTTATCAGCAGATCGTATCCTCTCGGCAAGGGAAGCCTTTCATCGTGAATTTCTGGTCGATAAGTTGCAGCTATTGCATCGAAGAAATGACCATGCTGAAGAAGCTGGCCAAGAATCATTCGCGCCTTGATCTGGTATTGATATCCACGGATTCCCCTTCAGAAAAAACTTCGGTTAGTGCTGTGCTGGAGAAATTTTCTCCGCAAAAAGCTGAAGCATGGCTGTTTGCAGACAACTACACAGCCCCCCTGTTCTTCGAGATCGACAAGCAGTGGCATGGTGAATTGCCACGTACCTACTTTTTTAATGCACAGAACGAAGTAACGGCATTCAGCGGCAAGCTGGAACACAATAAAATTGAACAGTGGATCAAACAGCATTATGACTACGAGTGATGCGATGAGTCAGTTTGTCATTCAACCGATGCCAGCCAATCAGGTTGCCTTGCTGGTGCGCGAATGGTCACCTGTGATCGTGCCAGTAGTGCTGGCACATGCAACTTTGCTGTGGTTCTGGGTGGCATTGCCTGATCATGGTCCTGCCCGTCAAGATAGGGCAATCAGTCTCTCGATTTACAGCCAGATGCAAAAAGAAGAAAGCACCACAACGGTGAAACCCAGGTCAGAGGCAAAGGCCAGCCCCACTGAACCTCGGCAGGCAGAAAACCCTGTACCAGACATGGAGTCATCGCAGCTTCCGGTGGCGGAAAGTAAGGCACCTGCACAATCCGCGCAGAATTCCCCCGGACAGTCGGATCGCGAACCGGACTATCAGGCTGCCTACCTTAATAATCCCAGCCCCGTCTATCCATTAGTGGCGCGGCGCATGGGCTGGCAGGGCAAGGTGGTGCTGAATGTCGAGGTGCTGGAAAATGGATTGCCGGGACAGATTATGCTGCAGCAAAGCAGCGGGCATGACGTATTGGATAATGCGGCGTTGAATAGCGTGCGGACATGGCGTTTCGTACCTGCGCGTCACGGCGGTGTGCCAGTCGCGCGGCGCTTTCTGGTACCGATACCATTTATTTTACAAGAGGATATGTAATGTCGCTTTTCCATAATGGCTCGATGGTCGTGTACATTACCCTGATGATTCTGGTGATCTGTTCATTAGTCACCTGGTCCATCGTGCTGCATAAATTGTTGCACCAAAGGAGTAACAATTTGCTGAACCGCGCTTTTGAAAAGGAATTCTGGAGCTCACCGGACTGGAAAAGTGCCGAAGCAGTGTGTGCGAAGCACCAAGGACAGCTTGCTAGCCTGGCACGCACCGCTTTCACCGCCTTGAGTGAAATGGGCAGCGGCAAGATCGACCTTAAACACGCGGGTGAACCGCAGGATTTGATGGAAAATTCATTGCGCCAGCAAATACGCAATCTCCAGCGTAAAGGGGAAAGCGGGCTGGCCGAGCTTGCCGGTATCGGCTCAACTGCGCCTTTCATCGGTTTATTTGGCACTGTTTGGGGGATTATGCATGCATTGCAGGAGATCGGGAAAACCGGTTCGGCCAGTTTGGATATTGTTGCCGGACCGATCGGTGAAGCACTGGTTGCCACCGCTATCGGGATCGCCACCGCGCTACCAGCAGTGCTGGCCTACAACTTTTATTTGCGTCGACTGCGTCTGAGCCTCACAGAGTTCGAGAATTTTGCCGACGACTTTGCCAGGCTGGCGCGCAAATATGATTACAAAGTGTGAAATGGCATTCCATACCCAATCAGATCAAGAGATGATGAGCGAGATCAACGTCACCCCGCTGGTGGATGTGATGCTGGTGTTGTTGGTGGTGTTCATTGTTGCCGCGCCGCTATTGTCGCAATCACTGGTTGTAAAATTACCCAAGACTGCTGCCGTGGCGGGGCGCATGGATGGCAAATTGCAAACTCTCACCATCAATGCGGCCGGGCAGATAAGTCTGGAGGGCCGCGTCCTTAGCGATGAAATACTGGCCCGTCAGCTGACCGAGTCGGCTGCCGGCAAAGACAATTATGAATTGCACATTCATGCCGACGAGGCAGTTCCCTATGGGCGTGTAGCGCAGATCATGGCGATCGCGCAACATGCCGGGGTCAGCAAGCTCTCGTTCATGACAATGTCCGGACATTGAGTGGCATGCAGGCTGCGCCTGCCCGAATGCGACATGGTGGATGGGTGTCTGCCGGGTATAATCTGCAAAATTCTGTCCAGATATCCTATTAGGAAACTATAATGCATAAACCGTTCAATCTGTGCGGGTTGCTGGCGGCCATGTTGATGAATGCCAGCGTTTATGCTGGCGACATCCAGGTCGAAGATGTCTGGATACGTGCCACTGTCCCCGAGCAGGAATCCGCGAGCGCGGATATGACTATTACCAGCAAGCAGAATGCAATGTTGATTGGGATGTCCACCCCTGCTTGCAGAACTGTGGAAATGCACAGCATGACCATCCAAAACAGCATGATGAAAATGCGTGAGGTGAAAACTATAGATTTGCCTGCTGGCAAGCGTGTAGAACTCGGTGCAATCGGCTATCACCTGATGCTGGTCGGTCTGAAAGCACCGCTCAAGGCCGGCGAAGTCATACCTTTGGCTCTGACCATCAAGCTGGCCAGTGAACGTACCGTGAAGGTCGAGGCCAAGGCTGTAGTGAAGCCTTTGACTGCAGCCAACGCCGCAGCACAGGAAGATAAACACGAACATCAACACTAAACAATCGGGGGTTAGTATTGTAGTCTTTTGGGGTGTATATATACCCGTTGGTGTTGAGGCGGCAATATATATACTCTGGGTTCCGTCCCCAACCTTTATCCAGTAAGTGTTTGCTTTCTCCAAATGGCAAGCAGCACATGCCGCATGGATGTTTTCTGGTGTAGAATTCGAGGCAAATTCCACAAGGAAAAGTCATGCCGCTTTCAGCCTCTTCCGCAGAACTTAAAGCCCAGGTGCTGGCCGAGGCGCTGCCTTACATCCAACGCTTTTTTGACAAGACCATAGTCATAAAATACGGCGGTAACGCGATGACCGAGCCGGTGTTGCAGGAGAGTTTTGCGCGTGATGTGGTGCTGCTCAAGCTGGTCGGTATGAATCCGGTGGTGGTGCATGGCGGCGGTCCGCAAATCAACGACATGTTGAAGCGTGTCGGCAAGCAGGGCGAATTCATTCAGGGTATGCGCGTGACCGACAACGAGACCATGGATATGGTCGAAATGGTGCTGGGCAAAATCAACAAGGACATTGTCAACCATATCAACCGCTTCGGCGGAAAGGCGGTCGGTTTGACCGGACAGGATGGCTCCTTTATCCGCGCTGAAAAATTGATGCTTGATAGTACAGCTGAACCGGGCAAGAAGCTTGATATCGGGCTAGTCGGCGACATTGACAAAATCGATCCGGCAATCATTACTTTTCTTGATTCCGGCGATTTTATCCCGGTCATCGCGCCGATAGGAGTAGGGCCGGATGGTGAGACACTGAATATCAATGCCGATGTGGTCTCGGGCAAGCTGGCCGAAGTGTTGCATGCGGAGAAACTGGTGTTGCTGACCAATACGCCGGGCGTACTGGATAAGGACGGCAAGCTGTTGACCGGGCTTACCCCAAAACAAATAGACGAGCTGGTAGCAGATGGGACGTTGTCTGGGGGCATGTTGCCCAAAATTGCTTCGGCTCTGGATGCTGCGCGCGGCGGAGTGCGTTCGGTGCACATAATCGACGGTCGAGTGAAGCACGCGCTGTTGCTGGAGATACTGACTGACGAGGGTGTGGGCACGCTGATAAAAAGTAAATAACTTTGAATTCGAAGTGTGGAAAAACAAAATTTCTGAATAAACTACTAGCCCACTAAGCCGACAAAATACGGCCACCAAGTGGCTGGTTATAATCTAGGTAAGGTGTGCAAAATAAATCGCAGCGCAGCATATGCGGTATGTGTAAGCAAGATTTATTGAGCCTTGTAATGTATGGCGACGAAATTTTGGATTTTTGACCTCGACAACACGCTGCATAACGCGACGCCACATATCTTTCCTCACATCAACCGTAGCATGACCGCTTATTTGCAGCAGCATCTGCAATTGGACGAGGCGGAGGCAAACAAGTTGCGAATGCATTATTGGCGGCGTTATGGCGCGACCTTGAGCGGTTTGATGCGTCATCATGGGACTGACCCGAGTCATTTTCTGTGGCACACGCACCAGTTTCCTGTTTTGGCTCAAATGGTGCTGCATGAACCCCGCTTGCGCCATGTGCTGAAAGCATTGCCGGGCAGGAAAGTGGTGTTTTCGAATGCGCCAAAGCATTATGCCCATGAAGTGTTGAAGCTGTTGCGCGTAGATAATTTGTTCGATGATGTGATGACGGTGGAGCGCACACGCTATCATCCAAAGCCGGACAGTTACGGATTTATGCACCTGATGAAAAGGCATAGCGTGAATGCGTCACAATGCGTGATGGTGGAGGACAGTTTAGAAAATTTGTGTGCCGCGAAAAAACTGGGCATGCGTACAGTGTGGGTGAACGTCGGCAACAAAAATTCACCATATGTGGACGTGAAGATTCGCGATGTGATGCGGTTGCCAAGAATGCTGCATCAGCTTGGCAAGTAATTTAGATGCAAGAGCGGGTTATGCGCGACACTAATTTTAGTTTGCAGGCATGGGCCTCTCCTGTACAGCAATATTATTTCTGAACTTATGGGGGCAATATGGCAAGCAAACCGGGCGAGAGGAAACTTCAGATTCTACAAACTGTGGCGCAGATGCTGGAGCAACCCAAGGGCGAGAAGATCACCACGGCTGCCCTGGCTGCGCGGATGGAACTTTCCGAGGCTGCACTGTATCGCCATTTTGCCAGCAAGGCGCAGATGTTCGAAGGCTTAATCGAGTTCATCGAGCAGACCGTGTTCAGTTTGATCAACAAAATCACCCAGGATGAAAAAAGCGGGTTGCAGCAAGTCGAGGCAATCGTATCGATGCTGCTCGGATTCGCACAAAAAAACCGCGGCATGGTCCGTGTGCTGATTGGCGATGCTCTGGTGAACGAAGACGAGCGTCTGCAGCAACGTATCAACCAGTTGCTTGACCGCATCGAGGCCACGCTCAAGCAATCTTTGCGCATGGCTGCCACACAGGGTGGGATGGGCGCTTCCGTAGATGTGGGAGCGCATGCCAATGTGTTGCTGTGCTATGTGATTGGGCGCTGGATGCTGTTCGCCAAGAGTGGCTTCACACGTGACCCGTTGCTGCACTGGCCTGCACAGATGTCGATCCTGCTGCGTAAATAACTGGAATTATAATGATCCTGATCCTCAATTCGAACGTCGGTGAGCAGACTCCCGAGTACAAGCAACTGATGACGCACCTGACAACGATACCGGGCATCCAGACCCGTGTTCATGTAGAGCGCGGTGCCGAAAAAACACTGACTGAAATCTATCTGATCGGCAATACCAAAACGCTGGACATCGACGACATGCGTAGCCTTCCATGCGTGGAACGCGTGGTACGGGTTTCAGAGGAGTATCGTATTCTAGGACGACACAAGGATGATCAGCGCCCTACGCATTTTGAATACAACGGTGTGCGCTTCGGACAGGATACGCTGAATGTGTTCGCCGGATTATGCGCAGTGGATTGCCGAGAGCATGTGGAGATCATGATGAAGGCGTTGCATGATGAGGGACAGGTGTGCACACGAATGGGCGCATATAAACCGCGCACCAGCCCGTACGCGTTTCAGGGTCACGGCAAATATTGTTTACCTTATGTGTTCGAACTGGCGGGTAAATACGGCATTAAGGTGATAGCAATGGAAATTACCCACGAATCACATCTCCAAGAGATTAAGGAAGCGCTGCATGCGACCGGCAACCCGACCGGCGTGATACTGCAGATCGGTACGCGCAACACGCAGAATTTCGAGCTGTTGAAGATCGTCGGGCGCCAGACCGAGATGCCCATCCTGCTCAAGCGCGGCTTCGGCATTACGCTGGACGAGTCGTTGAACGCGGCAGAGTATCTGGCGTCCGAAGGCAACCGCAATGTAGTGTTCGGGTTGCGCGGCATGAAGACCAACATGGGCGACCCGCACCGGAATTTTGTGGACTTCTCGCATGTGCCAGTGGTCAAACGATTGACTCGCATGCCGGTGTGCATAGATCCATCGCATTCGGTGGGTTCGCGGCAAGTTGCTCCGGATGGCATACTTGACATGATGCATGTCACCGCGCAGGGCGTAGTTGCCGGCGCCAACATGGTGCTGGTGGATTTTCATCCCGCCCCACCCAAGGCGCTGGTAGACGGTCCGCAGGCGATGTTGCTGAAAGAGTTGCCGTATTTTCTGGAAGATGTGCAGATCGCGCGCGAGGCGTATCTAAAGCGCGCGGAATTGCGCCGGCGGCAGAACTGATCTTTTTACCTGTCAGCAGTGCGTTTTATGGGGGAATGCCAAGCTTTGCTGCCCGATTGTTTGGCAAACTTTTCGCCTTCTTCTTGCTGCTGAGCGACAAACTTTCTGGATTCTTCTATGCTCACGACATTGCTGTCGATGTTATCCAAACGGTCATCCGCAACATTTCTGCTCAGCCACCTCAGTATGGGCATAAACTCATGTCTTTCTGTGACAGTGTCCGCTTCGTTCATTTCGAATATGCCCAAGCCTTGCGCTGCGGCGAGGATGTATTTATCTGAATCGCTGATGCTGGTGAGATAGGGCAGCTTCAAGGAGGAAAGAAAAGCTTCCAGCGATTCGCGGGCTGGAGCATCACTTCGCATCCGGTTGGCGATTACTGCAATATCGGTCTTTGCAGCGCATGTCCCGCCTATCAGGAATAACTCTTTGATGAAATCGGCAGTGGCGTGAATATCTATTGGGGATGGCACAACAGGCACCAGAATGAAGTTGGCACGGCGCACCATCTCCTGCAACAACAGTCCGCGTACTCCTGAGGGCGCGTCGATGACCAGTACTTCGGTGCCGACGGGAACCCATTTCTGCAGATTATGCAGTGTGCTGGCTCCCTTGGGCGGTGCGGCGTTGGCACCATGGATGTTGCCGGAATGACCTGCTCGTACCTTCAGCCACTGCAAACATGATCCTTGCGGGTCGTAATCCATGATGGTAGTTCTGAATTTTTTGCTGGCGTAATAACTGGCAAGATTGGTCGTCAATGTGGTTTTCCCGGATCCACCTTTGGAATTGATGATCAGTATTGTCAGCATGCCACACCCCTTTTTTAGAATATCAATCTGCAAGCGTTCAAATTGGAATATGTGATTTTGTACCCCTGTATCAACAACATAATGCATGACCTATATTTAAGCACGATTAGGTAGGACAGGTACTGTAATTTTTGGGAAAAGTAAATCTGCGAATACCCATGGTTCTATCCTTCTCTTTAGTACGATTGACCGGGTGGGGTCTGAATCATTTATCAAAACGCCCAGTAGCTACAAAAGACTGGAAATCTACTACTTTGTCCTCGGCGCGGGACCCATATTTGGCAGGAAGAGGAGAGCTTTCCAGGGCCTGGGGAGTTCCGACCCTTTTATCCGTAGCGATATAGTGACCATCAACCCACTGGAAAATAGGCAGCAACTCGCGCCTTTCTGCAGCAGTGGCCGCTTCATCCATTTCGAATACGCCCAACCCTTTTTCTGCTGCTAGCAGATAAACCTCGGAATTACGGATGTTGGTGAGAAATGGCAGCTTCAGCGAATTAAGGAATCGTTCCAGCGACGCGTAGACAGCTGTTGAAGAGCTGTGCACGCGGTTGGCTACCACTGCGATTTTGGCTTTGGAGGTGCGCGCTCCGCCGAACAGGAACAGCTCTTTGACAAAATCGGCAGTGGTGTGGATATCGATTGGAGAAGGCGCAACTGGAATTACGATAAAATTTGTCCTGCGCACCAGTTCCTGTAATAGCAGGCCTTTTACTCCAGCAGGTGCATCCACGATCAGTACTTCGGTGTCTGCGGGTATCCAAGCCTGACTACTGCGCTGTATCGAGGCGCCCTTGGGTGGTGCGGCATTGGCACCGTGGATTTTTTCTGCCTGGTCAGGCCGTAATCGAAGCCATTGCATGCTTGATCCCTGCGGGTCGTAATCCATGATCGCGGTCTTGATTTTCTTGCTGGCGTAGTAACTGGCAAGATTGGTTGTCAGTGTGGTTTTTCCGGATCCGCCCTTTGAATTGATGACCAGTATCGTCAGCATTGATTCTCCTGGTTATTTGACATATTGGCCTGTGATTTGTCAGGCAGCATGTCCATTGACAGCCAGATTCTGGATATAATTCGCAAAAGCCGGGTCTTCTCCGCGCAGCAAAGTGGGCAGGGCGGTGCGGAAATCGGCACGGTTGCACCACTCGCCCATATAATCCTCCCAGGAACGCCAGCGCCTTAGCTGTTTTTCCGTCATATAATCGTCATAGAGTAGCAGATAAGAGCGCTCAAACAAAGAGATTAGCATGCTGAAGATAATAAACATGCGCTCGCGTTGTTCGGCAGAGAGCGCCGGGGTTTCCTCGCTGGAAAACAGGCGCAGATCGGGATTCTCCAGCGCGATCTTGAGGAATTCCTGGTAATTGTCGGAGAGCAGCTGATAGACCTCTTCCTCCTCGTTGTTGCGCTCCTTGCGTTGTTCGAAGATGAATACCATGATCGCTAACGGCAGGCCGATGACCGTTACTACGTAACTCAAGAGCTCCCAAGTCTCAAGAGCAAACATCAGATAAGCCCCATCATCACTAAAGCGATAAATGCGGCGAACAACGCAAAGTGGCTGATGCCCTCGATGGCGTTGGTTTCTCCGTTGTGCAGGTTGTTCATCACTGTGAGGAATGTCAGTAGCAGCATTCCAGCCTGAACCGGCGTAAGTGCCATTTCGATGCGCTCGCCGTTGAGAAGCGCGATGGTTTCGATTACCGGCAGGGTGAGCAGAACCGTGGCGAGAGAGGCGCCCAGCGCTATATTGACGGTGGTTTGCATGCGATCTTTCTGCGCCGCTCTGAGTGCGGTGAGGATTTCAGGGCTGGCTGAAATCAGGGCCACCAGCACGGCAGGGATCGACTTCGGCAGGCCACTTCCTGACAAGCCTGCATCCAGCAGCACCGACAGGACTTCCGAGAGCAAGCCGACCAGCACGATTGCACCCAACATCACCGCGACATGCTGTGCGCTTGGGCTGTGCGCCAGATCATGCGCCTCTTCATCGGTGATATCGGTGTACTCGAAAAACCGGCGGTGCTCCACTGTTTGCAGGCGCAAAAAAGCCAGATACATGATCGCCATGACCCCGACGGAGAAGACCGAGTAAATCCGCCATTGTGTTTCCGGCACGAAGTCAGGGATGAACATGCCGATGCCGATGGCGACCAGCAACATTGCGATGAAGGAATTGGCCGAATCCACGTTGTATTTGGTGCTGCCGTGTTTCAGGCCTCCGACGATAGCCGCCAACCCGAGAATGCCATTGATATCGAACATCACAGCGGCAAATACTGTATCGCGGGCCAAGGTCGGATTGGGTTCGCCTTGCAGCAGCACAACCAGGATCACTACTTCCACCGAAACGGCGGCGAGCGTTAGGATCAGCGTGCCGTAAGGCTCGCCAAAGCGAAGCGCCAATACTTCAGCATGATGGGCGATGCGGAATGCTACAGCGATGATCGCTGCAAGAATAACCAGCAACAACCCCCACAGTGTTGCGCCGCCGTGCTCCACGGCAGCATGTTCAAACGTGAATCCAAGAGCCAATATAATCAGGGCGATAGCAATCGAGGATTCGGCTTTGAGATATTTCATCGGTTATTTCGACAAGGTTGCGCCACGAACACAATAATAACCTTAACTGGTTGACCCGTATAGACAAGGTGCATATTATGCCGGATAGACAACAGGCGCTGGACAGGTTTTTTACTGCATCACGGCAAATTTGTACGGCGTTTTCTCAATCCAAAATCAGCGAGGTGATTGACATGGCTGAACGTATGGTAAAACCCGCCGCAAGAAAAGTAGCTGAGACCAGAATCAAATCCGGAAGTAATGCTTCCGGCAAAACGAAAACTTCAAAAGTGACATCGGCCAAGTCGCAAAAAACTTCCCCAAAGAAAAAGACTGTAGTTGCGGCACCGCGTAAGACCAAAGCAACCTCAATAGCAAAGGCGGCGCCTGCCACGAAATCGAAAATCGCAACGAAAAAAACTCAAGCAATCGTGAACAAACCGGTGGCAACCACCCCCAAGCCAGTCAAAGGGGAAACGGCAAAACCAACCCCGGAGGAGCGCTATCGCATGGTGGAAATGGCGGCATACTTCATTGCAGAACAGCATGGTTTCCAGGGCCGTTCCGACGAACATTGGGCGGCTGCCGAGCGTGAGGTTGCTGCCAGGCTGGTACAATAGGCTCTCAAGAGCAAGCAAACTTGCTATCGAGTGCATTTTTCGTGGGTGCGATAGCACGCAACCCCATTCTAGCATCATGGGATATGGGCGTTCACCAGAATAATATCCATTACTTTTATGCTACGCTGACATCCATTTCAACGCAGAACGGGATTATGGCCATGAACAAGCTGACCAAACTTGAGGCCGTTGCGCAACCGCGTACCGTAGAGCGTATCGTTACCGGTGTACCAACCAGCGACGGAGCCGGCGTCAAACTCACACGAGTACTTACGCAGGACTTGCAGCACAGGTTGGATCCGTTCCTGATGCTCGATAATTTTCGCAGTGACAATCCGGATGACTATCTGGCAGGATTTCCCGATCATCCGCACCGTGGCTTCGAGACTGTTACCTATATGATTGCGGGCCGCATGCGCCATCGCGACAGTGCCGGACATGAGGGGTTGCTGCAGAACGGCGGCGTGCAATGGATGACCGCCGGACGCGGCATCGTCCATTCCGAGATGCCGGAGCAGGAAGATGGCGTTATGGAGGGCTTTCAGCTCTGGTTGAACCTGTCGGCCAGGCGCAAGATGATTCCAGCGTGGTATCGCGACTTCCCCAGGGCCGATATTCCAGAATACATCACGGCAGATGGTGTTGTGGTGCGAGTGATTGCGGGGGCAAGTAATGGCGTTGCTGGTGCGATGAGGCGCGAAGAAACAGAGCCGCTGTATCTCGACATCGAGTTGCCAGCGGACAGCATATTTTCGACGGCTTTGCCGCCGGAACATAATGCTTTTGTTTATGCCTACCGCGGTAGGCTGACGATAGGTGGCACAATGCTGGGCGAAAGTCGCATGGCGATACTCTCCAACACTCCGCAAGCTGACGGCGTGGTATTGATTGCATCCGGTCCGGCCAAAGCTCTTCTGGTTGCAGGCAGGCCTCTAGGTGAGCCGATTGTGCAGCACGGGCCGTTTGTGATGAATACCAAGGAAGAAATCTACAAGGCTCTTACCGATTTACGCGAAGGGGGTTTTGCCGGCAACTGAAAGATTACTTATTGTTGCGTTGCCAAAATATTTCAGGTATAGCTTGCGACCGGTTAATGCAGCGACTCAGCACAAACAACAGATCCGACAAGCGATTCATATATGGCAGTGCATTCTGCGGCACTGCATTACTTTGCGACAGTACTGCCAAGTCGCGTTCGGCACGCCGAGCTACGGTGCGGGCTACGTGACACAACGCTCCTGCGCGTGAGCCGCCCGGCATGATGAATTCACGCAGTGGGGGAAGGTCAGCGCTGTAGTGTTCCAGTTGATCATCCAGCCATGCGACCTTGCTTACTGCGAACGTATCCAGCGTGGGTAGCGCAAGTGCGCCGCCCAGATCGAAAAGGTCGTTCTGGATATGCAACAACGCAATGCGGATGTCTTGCGGAAGTTCTTCGGCAAGCAGTACGCCAAGTTGACTGCTTAATTCGTCTGCGCTTCCCAGCGCGGAGATGCGTGCGTGGCCTTTTTCCAGACGTGTGCCGTCGGCTAAGCCGGTGCAGCCCTTGTCACCGGTGCGGGTGGTGATTTTTGTCAGTCTCATGTGCGCTCAATAATTATTGTTTTTCCAGACAGGCGAAGTATATCGTCGCATCGGGTTGGGTGCCGCTGCGCTGCGCCTGCCATATCATCTCGCCCAGGCATTCCATCATGCGATGCTGTGCATTATGCTCCGATTCTAACCGTTGAGTCAGACGCGAGAAATGCGCGCGTATCCCAGGTGGCTGATCGATGGAGATTTGTTCCTCGATGGTGATGTGCATCATCAGATGAAGAAAGGGATTGGCTACACCCTGTTCCGGCAGGTAGTCCTTCTCCTGATATTGTTGCGGATCTTCCAGCACGGCAAAGAATTCGGGATGTTTGGCGATGAGTTGCGCGGCGAGGTCTTCCAGTGGTGTAAGCAGTTCACCGCCACGGTACTTGCGCCAGGATTCGAACAAAAAATTGCGCGCTTCGTCTCTTGATGGATTAAACAACATCAGTCTACTTTTGCCCTGTACTCACACAGATCCCGAATGATACACGCACCGCACTTCGGCTTGCGTGCCTGGCAAACATAGCGGCCATGCAGAATTAGCCAGTGATGCGCGTGGTGTAGAAATTCTTCCGGCACTACTTTGTGCAATTTCTTTTCCACCTCAAGCACGTTCTTGCCAGGAGCGAGTCCTATGCGGTTCGCCAGACGGAAGATGTGCGTATCCACTGCGATGGTGGGCTGGCCAAACGCGGTGTTTAGGATCACGTTGGCGGTCTTGCGCCCCACCCCGGGCAGAGCTTCCAGTTCCTCGCGGGTTTGCGGGACTTGTCCGTTGTGCTTTTCCACCAGCAAGCGGCAGGTCTGCATCACATGCCTGGCTTTGGTCTTGTATAGGCCGATACGCTGGATATATTCGCGCAAATTTTCCTCGCCGAGCGCAAGCAACTTCTCGGGCGTGTTTGCGACCGGGAACAGGTGACGCGTTGCGGCATTTACGCTGATGTCGGTGGCCTGCGCCGACAACATCACCGCAACCAGCAGCTCGAACGGCGTGCCGTAATCCAGCTCGGTGGTAGGGAGCGGATTGGCTGTTTGCAGGCGCAGGAAAATTTCGCGGCGTTTGGCTGGGTTCATGGAGTCGGTTTGAGAAGGATCCGGCGCAATGCAATAAGCTTCCAGGCTGCGGGCCGTAATCAATAAGTCCATATCCAGGTCATTCCTAGCCCTTTGCCGATCAGTGAAAGCTGGGGGACCCATTCCGGAACCTTATTGCCAAACAGTCGCCATGTATCCAGTGCGCCTGGAACGGTCAAGGCCAAAGCGATCCGGTCGTTTGAATATCTGGTTGCTTTCGCCATACCGGCGACATCTCCCTGTTTATGATCCTTGAGATATACAAGGTAAGCCAAAGTTATTGCTATATGGGAGCAGACCATTCCCGCTCCAAAATTGTCCAGCCGATATTCGGGCGTCTTGCCGTTGCTGTCGCGTAGCACCCACTCGGATAATAACCATTGCATCTGAAATCCGGCGGAAGCCACCTGTAGCTGGTCAGAAGCTGTAAACGTCGCACCGGGATAAACGATGGACAATCCGTCACGGCCAACCTTATATCCCTTGGACGTGGCAACTACGTAATGGCCAAGCTCATGAACCACGATGCCACTGGCAAAGCCAAGGGAAAATCGCCCCAAATCCGATTGCGCATTGTCAATAGACCAGCCATCGCAATAGGCATTCGTGTTCAGCAGGACGGTTAAAAGCAAGGCCGAGTAACGGAAAATGCTAATCAAGGTTCACCTGGAAATGTACCGTGAGTATCGCTGCAATAATCCGGAAGCGGGAAGACATCGGCGCTCAGTAGTTTGAGCCTAATTGGTTTCATGCAGTTTGAGTCGAAGCCGGTATCGTTATATTCACTTTTGCTTTTTGTTCGGAGCGCAGATTCATCCAGTTCTTCAGCGCGATCAGCAATCCCAACGCGATGAATGCACCGGGCGGCAGGATCGCGAGCAGGAAGCCATGATAATTCGGCACCACGGTGATCACTAGTGATTTCGCCGCTTCGCCGAATATCAGATCAATGCCAGACAGCAACGTACCGTGCCCGAAGATCTCGCGGATACCGCCCAATATTGACAGCACCGCCGTCAGACCCAAGCCCATAGCGATGCCGTCAAGCGCCGAGGCCAGAGCGCTATTTTTGGAGGCAAAGGATTCGGCGCGCGCCAGCACGATGCAGTTGGTAGTAATCAGCGGGAGGAATACCCCCAGCACTAGGTACAACGGATACGCGTAGGCATTGATCAGTAATTGCACAATGGTCACCAGCACCGCTATGAGCAGCACATACACCGGAATGCGCGCTTCGTTGGGGATCACTTCGCGTATCGCGGCAACACCG
>Ga0224495_10000425_pt1 | contig 34152 bp, 19 predicted proteins | sample SF_Jul11_sed_USG_FD_168128 | JGI IMG/M metagenome (GOLD analysis project Ga0224495, IMG submission 168128) | Sediment microbial communities from San Francisco Bay, California, United States - SF_Jul11_sed_USGS_4_1 | ecosystem: Environmental > Aquatic > Marine > Sediment | place: USA: California... | reverse complement strand
GATAAAGAGGTTTATCAGCAGGCCGTCAAAAGCATGAATATCTTCTTGGATTACCGGGAGAAGTACTATCGTACGGAAGCCGTTGACGAGAAAAACCTTCTTGCGGTCTATCTAGACACTAACAATGGCACGGGCATCAAGACGAAGCTCAAGGAATACAAGGACTGGTGGGCGGTGAATAAGGATAAAGCTATAAACCTTTAAGGATGGTTCACGGTACTCGGTTCACGGTACTCGGTTCACGGTTCGCAGTAAAAACCGGTTCCCAGTGCGCAGTTCTCGGTTCGCGGTATATAGAGCAGTTCACGGTGCACAGTTCGCGGTTTCCAGTTCTCTGTTCGTGAATCAAAGCAAATCGATCTAAACGGTCGAACGCGACATTAAGTGAGGATAGCGGCGTGCCACGTAAGATTGAGAAGACTGTAAGGACCACTTTCATCATTGTTGCGATTTTTGGACTTCTTGTAGCCGTTTCCCATGCGGGGAATGAGCACCAGCAGCAGTTCCATGTTCTCAAAATATCTCCTCAAGATCATGCCGCGGTGATGCGGATAGACAACGGCCCGGCAAAGCTCGTGCGTGTGGGCGAGAAGGTTGGGAAAGACGGGAAGGTGACCGAGATCGCCGAGGGCCGGGTGGTGATCGAGGAAGGCGCGGGGAAGGACGTGGAGACGGTGATCATCCGGGTGGAGCGGGGGACGCAGACGGTTGAGCGGATTAAGAAAGTCGCAGATCCGAAGCCGATGCTGCTGGCGCCGGGGAAGTAAAAATAGTTCGCGGTACGTAGTACGCGGTTCTCAGTAAAAGCAGTGCAAGTGATGAAATCGTAAGTCGCATTACGATGCTTCGAAAAGATCAAAAAGACAAATCGTTATCCACGAAGGACACGAAGTGGCACGAAGGAAAGGCGGCAAGGCAGTTCTTGGCATTTCTTCGTGAATTTCGCGGATAAAAAAGGACTTTTGATGGCGATGAACGTCGAGATTTTCATGAAAAAGGAAGTCTACAGGATCATCGGCGCGGCGATTGAAGTACACAAGACACTTGGCCCCGGTTTTCTCGAGGCGGTGTATCACGAAGCATTCGAGATTGAGTTGAAGGCAGCGGGTATTCCCTGGAATTCGCAGGTTTTGCTGCAAATCGACTATAAAGGCAGTCCGCTCAAGAAGGAATACGTTGCAGACCTGGTTTGTTTCGACGGCATCATTGTGGAGATTAAGGCGCTGGATAAACTGATAAACGGCGAAAGGGCGCAAATCATCAATTATCTCAAGGCTACGGGGATTAAAGTCGGGCTGTTGGTTAACTTCGGAAGCGCGGGAAAGCTGGAGTGGGAGAAATTCGTCTTATGAGCAGAATCGTTATCCACGAAGGACATGAAGGAGCACGAAGTGTAAAGATGGCAAGGCAGTTTTGGCATTTCTTCGTGTACTTCGTGGATAAAAATGAACAGGCATTGCTCTCGAAAGTTAGGCGATAAGGCAGATCCTGGCCGTTCTTCTTGGATGAACACCCTAAATCAAGGATTGCAGCAATCTCCGGAGGCTCAAATGGTGCAGAAAAATTGGATTGCAAACTCACGAATACACTTCGTGTCCTTCGTGGATAAGCTGATTTTGTTTCTTATGTTTCTCTTCTGCTTTTGTTTGAATTCGGCGAATGTCGCTGCCGCCGAGATCGCCGTATCGAACCTCGCCGACTACGGCAACGTCTCGGTCCTGGAGATCTCCGGCGGGTTCGACGCGAAGAACCCCGACGGGTCGGTGAACAGCGCGGCGCGGGAGGCGGTGGTAAAGGAGTTCTTCAAGACCCACAGGGACGAGTACGACTTCCTGGTTTTCTTCACGAACTTCGACTACACCATGCCGTCCGAGGGCGCGGCAAAGGCTTTTTATCTCGGCGTCAGGAACGATACGCACGGTATCGGGAAGGATTTGTTCGACAACAGCGCGGCCTTCGGCAGCAACAGCAGGCTCCAGGGCACGATCGACATGGGAGACCTGACTGCGCTCGCATCCGATCCGCTGGATCCCAATTTCAACGAAACGCTCTATGTTCTGTCGCACGAGCTGATGCACCGGTGGGGAGCGAAAGGAACGTTCAAGAGCGCCGACGGGAGCATCAGCCAGTCGCTGCTGGGCAAGGACAAGGACCACTGGAGCTTCCTGCTCGACTCCCGCGGATCGGTGATGTACGGCAACCAGTGGCAGGACAACGGGAACGGGACGTTCACGTCGACTACGCCTCAGAACCAGATGAAGTACTACAGCCCGCTCGATCTTTATCTGGCGGGCTTGATCGACAAGTCGAAAGTACCGTCCATGCTGCTGATCGAGAGCCCGGGCATCGACCCGGCACGCTTGCCTGAATCAGGCGTGACCGTGATTGGCACGGCCAGGAACGTGACCATCGACGACATCATCGCGGCCATGGGACCGCGCGTACCTGATACAACGACGTCTCCCAAGACTTTCAAGACGGCATTTCTCTACCTGGTCCGGCCGGGAACCTTCGCGCCCCAGGACATCTACGCCATCGAGAACATCCGGAACGGTTTCGTGACGCGCCACTCGATCCTGACCGACGGCGCGAGCATCGTGGAAGCAGCGGCATTGCCCAAGGACGACGTACCGACGAATCCCGGCATCCTGCCTCCGCCGATAACGCCGCGCTCCACGCCGGCGAACATCGACGACGCGATCGCCTGGCTGATCGCGGCCCAGCAGCAGGACGGATCCTGGCGCGACCTGGTCCAGACTTCCGAGCGGGACACGGCAGCGGCAGTCAGCGTGCTGCAGGGATTTCCCGCGGCCCAGGCAGCAGTCCAGGCAGGCCAGACCTGGATGGCCGCGACGCAGAGCGCGAATACGGACTTTTTGTGCAGGCGGATCGAGGCCGGTGTTGCAGCTGGCCAGGATGTTTCCGGCCTGGTACAGGAACTGCTCTCCCGAAAAAACAGCGACAACGGCTGGGGGAGCGACCGGACTTATGGAAGCAATGCAGCTGACACAGGTCTGGCATTAAAAGCGCTGGCAACAGCTGGTTCCGGTGACCAGCAGGTCATAGCTCAGGCGATTCAGTATCTTAAGGGCAAGCAGAAGCAGGACGGCGGCTGGACCGGGAACGGCGAGAGCACAATCCAGGCAACAGCGAACGTGCTGTCCGCCTTCGGCAAATTCCGGACGGCCTACCAACTGGACGACGCCATCGCAAAGGCCGTTGCCTGGCTCCTGTCGAAGCAGAACATTGACGGAGGTTTCGGCAACAGCCCGAGCACGGTCTACGACACTGCGGTCGCGATGCTGGCGCTCTTCGACGGCAACGCTGCCGGGACCGCGACAGCCAATGCGCTTCAATACATCGTCTCCCGCCAAGACAAGAACGGGAGCTGGAATCAGAGTGTGTTCGAGACCAGTCTTGCCGCGGCGGCGATGCTGAAGGCGCTGGTTGATCCCGACCTGTCAATCAAGTCCGCGGACATCACCTTCATTCCCGCGCAGCTCCGGAGCCTACCGTCGCCGGTGGTGATCAATGCCTCTGTCGAGAACATCGGCAGGACCGCTGCAACTGCCAAAGTTGTCCTGTACGATGGCGATCCGTCATCGGGAAAAATCATCGGCGAACAGACCCTGACCTTCCCGGGCCAGAGCGCCACGGTTGTCACCTTCCCGTCCGAAGTCAAGGACGGCAGCGAGCGCCGGTACACCGTGGTCGTGGACCCGGACAATGCGGTGAAAGAGCCGAACGAGGGAAACAATAGCGCATCGCGGACCCTCCAGGCCGAGGCGACCTACGAATTCGAGGTCCTTGCCGCGGAGGTGACGGTTTCCCCGGCAACAGTCGACCAGTTCCAGGACATGAAGATCACGGCAACAGTCAGGAACAAGGGGACCACGACCGGGTATAACGTGCAGCTCAAGTTCTTTATCGACGATCCCGCAACGCCGGCCGACATCGCCACCCTGACGATCGATACGCTTCCCGCGGGCGGATCAATCACCCGCGAAGTCACCTGGCGGGCGAACAAGGCAGGCGCGAACCTGCCGCTCGCGGTGCAGGCGGACCCGCTCGGTAATTTTGCCGAAGTGTCGGAGGAGAACAACAAGGCGAGCGTGCCCGTGACGGTGAATGCGGTTGTTTATACAGATCCGAACATCACGATTTCGTACAAGGACATCGCAGTCACTCCCTCGCCGGTCAACCAAGGCGGCACGGCACGCCTGTCCGCGGTTGTGAAGAACGAAGGCGTTGCTGCGGCGAATGATATCACCGTGACCTTCCACCGCGGCGTGCCGGGGGACGATGGCTTGCTTCTCAACAGCACGGTGATCCAGCAGCTCGCGCCGAACGAAAGCGCGACCGTGACGGCTGAATGGGCAGATATCCAGGAATCCGGCGAAAAGATCATCTTTGTTCAGGCGGACTACGCGGGAGCGGAAATCCGGAAGGACGACAACAGCGCATTTGTGACGCTGGACGTGCTGAGCTATCCTGATGTGTCGATCACTTCCGATCTCATCGAATTTCAGCCTGCGGCCCCGAAAGAGGGCGACAACGTGGACATTATAGCGACCTTGTTCAATTCCGGCGGGCAGGATGCCGTGAATGTTCCGGTGGCTGCGTACGACGGGGAGGCGCTTATCGCGGAGACGGTCGTGGACCGCGTTCCCGGAAAGAACGAAAGAATCATCCGGATCGCTTTCGACACGTCCGGCAGGACGGGGAGCCGGAATATCGTCATCATCGTCAATCCGGCCCAGGACCCCGCGATCGAGGTGGACGCGAGCAACAACCGGGCATCCAGGCCGTTGAGCGTATTCGACGGCACGCATTGGCTGTCAACGACGTACCTCTCGCCGAACAACGACGGCGTTCAGGACAACGCGAAGCTGTTCTATCGATTCGATCAACCGGCGACGGTTCGCGCCGAGGTCGTGGATGCCGAAGGTGCGGCGGTCCGATCGTTCGAGGCGAGCGGAACACCCCAATCGGAAGGGTCCTTCTCCTGGGACGGCAAACAGGACAACGGCACGGTTGCCGACGACGGCGAATACCGCTTCCGGATTCTCGACAGCGCGGGGAACGTGCTGAAAAGCGCGTCCGTGGTGGTCGATACCAACCGGTCCTTCCTTCTCGAAGCGGCAGCGTCGGGATATCTTCAGTTCGACGAACTTTCCAAACGCGTGCCGAGCGATGACACGAGACTCAGCTGGTTGCCTGACGAAAGCGGCATTCTGCTTTGCTATATTTATAATGAAAGCAATCCCGATAAATTGCTGAATTATGGTGTCAGCTCGGGACTGTATATGATGTCCCCGGACGGTATGGAGATGCAACGCATCGTCCCATTGGAATGGAGCGCTGAGAACGATCCTGTCTATAGGTACTACTACGATTATTCCATCTCGCCGACAAGCGATAGGATCGCCGTCTATGTGCTGAAAAGGAACAAAGATTGGCGGAAATCTTACGACAGCAGCGAACAGCTAATGTTGATGAATCCGGACGGATCCGGCATGGCTGTTGTCGATGCCGGGGCCACTTTCTACCTCTGGAATTTCTTGAATAATTCTGCTAAGGGGTGGTCTCCCGATGGACAATATATTCTTTATGAAACCTATGACGGTTATCAGCGATATCTCTGGGCCGTGCGATCCGATGGAACCGGAAAATCGCTGGTGGTCTCGACAACGGGATATATCGATTTCTTCAACTGGTCCACAGATGGCAGGAAACTGCTGTATGCAACGTACAAGCCCCGGAATAACGGATATTCCACGACCTATGCGCTGAACATAGCGGACATGTCCGGCGGCAGAAGGGAAATTGCAAAGATCGACGATCTCATGCAAGTTGCATGGGCTTTGAATAATACGCGTTTGCTCGTAGAATATGATCTCTGCGGCCCGGTCTCCTGTTCGCAACATGTAGTAAGTGTTGACGCGGAATCGGGCGGTACGATCAAGGAACTTGCGACCGGTACCACGGGGGATTATGTCAATCTTTACCCTGCACCTGAAGGTCGATCCTTCATGATTACCCGCGATAGGGGATATCGGAAACCGATGCCCCTGGAAGTCTATGATATTGATGGCGGACAAATCGTTCAATATGAGGACTCGGATATCTACGATGTCCGTTGGTCGACTGACGGGACAAAAATAATCTATTTAGCTGAAAAATTGAGAGATAACGAAAATGTGGCTGACGTGATGGTTGTCGATATTGCAAAAGCCGCGGTAAACAAGGTTTTTACCCGGTACTGGGGATGGGTAGACGCGGTTTGGCTGGAGGACGACGAGACCCTGCTGTATTCCGATTTATACAACCAATGCTACGTGAATGTGCGGACGGAAAAGGCAGGCCCGCTGACGTTCGATGCACGTCCATCCAATTGGGAGTACTTCCGGGGGGTGGCTCCTGCAGGACGCCACATGACATATGTCTATTTAAACGGCGTCTATGACCGTCGCGTCGGTGTGATCTCATCATTTCTCAATCTGCCAGTAGAGCTTCGCGCGACCAGGGAAAAATCCGACGTGCTGCTGACGGGAACCGCCGAAGACCGGAATTTCGCCGGCTACAGCATCGAATATGCCGACGCGGCGCATCCCGAAAAATGGAACCTCATAGCGCCGCCGAAGGAGGCGCCTGTCCGGAACGGGACCTTCGGAAAATGGGTACCGCCCGCTCCGGGCACCTACAAGGTCAGACTGACGGGATGGGACAAGGCGGGTAACCGGGCCGAAAGCATCAAGTCGGTTTCCTGGGGCCAGTTCTCAAGCATTTCGGACATCTATCAGAGCGTCGATACCATCTCGCCCAACGGTGATGGTGTGCGTGAATCGGTGGATGTGCATTACCGGGTCAACGAGCCGGTGAATCTCGATTTCACCATATACGATGACAATAATGATCCGGTCAATTCGATCGAAATGAACCACCTCGAGACGGGATCATACGTCGTCTCATGGGACGGCCGCGACGGATCAGGGTCTGTCGTCCCCGACGGCAGGTACCGGATCAAGGTGCTGAATAGCGAACTGTACGTGACCGTGGACACGACGCCGCCGGACGTACGCGTTGTTCCCGGGACGATCTATCAAAAGAAAGACGGCGAAGTGCTGCAGGGCCTCGCGTTCGATGTGAACGCGCATGCCAGGGATGAGGGTATCAAGGAATGGGTCGTCTCGCGGGGAGCAGGTGAAGATCCGCGGGAGTGGATCGAAATCGCGAGCGGTTCGGGGAGCCTGGGGAGCGCGGTCCCGGAGAGCGGACAAGCGGCGGGCGGAACGCAGGACTCGGTAGCTCGGTCGTTCGGCCAGGATGAGGTGACGGGGCTTGCCGGCAACAAGTTCAGGATTACTGGCGAGGATGGGGCCGGGAACCGGAGCGCGTTCATCAGCGGATTCGTGCCGGAGCAGATCGTCTTCCACGCCTGGGACGATTCTCCGATAGACATCGCGCCGGCCGAGGGCCAGCCCGCGCCGGTGCTTAGTGGTCCGTTCGGTGTGCACTCCCTGCGGATCGCGGAAACGATTCGGCGGTCGCTCTCCCGCCTGGTCGTCCAGTATGAACAGACGGGGATCTGGACGGATGGCAGGACGATCGAATCTCCCGCAGACGGCGACGTGCTCGTACAGTGGGACAACTCGCTTCTCAGCTCCGACATCGATCACCTCGTGAGGGTCAAGGCGGTCGACGACGGTGGTAATGAGTATTTCAGCAACGCGGGTGTCCTCAGGCATGCGGAGACATTCGAGCTGTCGCTGATATGCGATGCCGTGAAGAAACTCGTGATCACGAACGGATTGAACTCGCCGCTGCAGATGCTGAAGGTGGAGCGGGCGCCGGCAGCGCAGAAGACCGTCTGGAGCGATTTCGCGGTTTTCGACGCCAATCGGGGCGACGCGATTCCCGGACGCGGGTTCATCCTTGACGATGCGGGCGGACAGATAAAGAACGGCGACCTGCTCCGCATGACCGGCACGACGGTCGCCGGGACCGTTCGCCAGTCAAATATCGTAGACGGCTACTGCGACGTCAAGCTCGAACTGATGTTTACCCCGCGACTGGAAGGCTGCAACACGCCGGTCAGGACGGTAACGGTCGCTGCGAAAGTTACCGAGGGGCAATGGCTTATCGGGGCGGCTCCCGAAACCGCACTGGATATTACGATTTTCATGAAGGACGGAACAACGAAGGTCCATCATGCGGACGGCGCCGAAGTGTTCGCGGGGCTCGGCGGTTCAATGGATCTCGATATCGGCAACCTGATCGAGGGTGGTTATGCCGTCGATGCGGCGCTGACCTACCTGAATCCGAGCGATAATTCGATCAAGACGGTTCGCGACCATCAGACGCTGACGGTCGATCACTCAGTTCCCCAGGTATCGTTGCTCTCCCCTGCTGCGGACCAAAAAGCCTGTCCCGTCAGGATGGGAGACCGGTTCGGAATACCGCTCCAGGCGTTGGTGCACGATAATTTCCCCGTTGTCGGAAAACGGCAGATGTCAACCGCACTTTCCTACACCCCCTGCGAGATTCTTGGCTCCATCGAGTGCACGGCCAAGGACAGCAGCGGCGACATCGTCAAACACGGGACCATCGACGGGATGCTCGCAACGTGGGACGTTACCAATAAACGAGGATCGAATTACCTGCTGAAGATGAAAACCACCGATCCCATGGGAAATACGGGGTGCCTGGATGCGCCGGTGCAGCTCGATACGGTTCCGCCGAAACTCGCCATCGAAATGCCGACCGGAATTCTTTCGCCGAACGGCGACGGGAGGAACGACGACCTGGCGATTCCTTTCTCGCTCGACGAATTCGCTCACATCAATATCGATATTTTCAGAAAAGGGGACGCATCCGGATCGCTGGTGCGCAGCATCAGCAGCAACGAAGCTACCGGAGGCGGTACTATGCTCTGGAACGGATGGGATGACGCCGACCGCGTTGTCGCCGACGGGAGCTACGAGCTTCACGTCACTGTGACGGACGCTTGCGCAAACGGGACGAATACGACGCTATTCGCCGACGTCGATACAACGCCGCCGGCTGCGCTGATCACCTACCCAACGCCCAGCACGGTTGTCGGGAATATCATCGAAGTGCGCGGCACCGCCGACGATGCGCATTTCAGCCATTATCAACTCGACGCGGGCATGGGCGAAGCGCCGAAATCCTGGACGCTGATCGCGACAAAAACAGCGCCGGTGAGAAACGACGTCCTGGGAGTCTGGAAGACCACCGACGGCGAGGGCCTGTGGACGCTCAGGCTAATCGTGTTCGACGCCGCCGGCAACCAGACGGAGAGCCGGGTCCTCGTCGATCTCAGAAACGGCATGCGGTATGCGGTGATCAGCGATTACGCTATTTTTCCCCGCTTGTTTTCCCCGAACGGCGACGGAACGTCGGATGCGTCGACCGTCAGTTGGACGCTCGTGAACGCAGCCAGGGTGCATCTCGCGATCCGCGCCGCGAACGGCGCCGCGATCCGTACCTATGACACCGTCGCCGCTGCCGCGGGAACGTTTACGTTCGCCTGGGACGGCAGGAACGACGGCGGCGCCGCGGTCGCCGACGGTGTCTATCGCGCCGCGATAGCGGCGACTCTGCTGAACGACGAGACGGTCAGCCAGACGGAAGATCTGTCGCTTGTCGTCGATGCAACGCTGCCGGTCGTGAACATTCTTTCTCCGGGAGACGGGTATGGAACCGAGGAGGATATCGTCGTCAGCGGAACGATCGAAGACTTGAATCTGGCGGAGTATACGGTTCTTGTGTCGGGGCCGTCCGGTTCAGCGATTATCGCGCGAGGCTCGGTGTCGCGATCGGAGGCGATCTTCGGCGCTTTGGCGCAGGTGGAGAACGGCGAATATAAGATACAGGCCACGGCGTCCGACGGCGCGGGGAACCAGACGGTCAGAACCGCATTGTATTCCGTCGATAGAACGGCGCCGGAGGTGAAGATCACCGGTCCGAAAGAGGGCGATCATTTCGGTTCGGCGCGGAGCGTCATCGCCGTCGATGGGGCGATCACGGATCAGAATCTCGAAGGGTACGTGGTGCGCTACGGATCCGGCGATGCGCCAGCGTCCTGGACCGACCTGTTCAGCGGCGAAGGCGCTCCCGCGGCACCCCGCTTCGCCGAGTGGCATGTCGGGGCGCAGGATGCCGTTCCCGACGGACTGTATACGCTGTCGCTTGTCGCGAAGGACAAGGCGGGAACGACCTCGGAAGCGAAGGTCCGGGTTGTTATCGACAATACAGTGCCGGAAGCGATCATCACGGTGCCGAAAGAAGGGGACCGTATAACGTCGCCGCCCGATGTTCGTGGAAGCGCCAGGGATGCAAATCTGGAAGACTATATTCTCGACCTGGCCGAAGGAAGATGCCCTGATGCGTTGAAATGGGTCGTCCTGAAGTCAGGGAGTGCGCCGGTGCAGAACGATGTCCTCGCCGCCTGGAAGGCCCTGCCGCCGGACGGCGAGTACTGCCTGCGGTTGACCGTCAGCGATACAGCGGGGAACAAAGCCGAATCGACGGTCGGCGTACTTGTCGACGCGCGGCCGCCGGAGGCTCCCGCTCTTTCCGGATGGCTGAAAGACAGGAAGACGACGGCGTTCGCCTGGCCGCTCATCCGGAACCAGGACGTCGTCGGCTACAACCTGTACCGGAACGGTGTGAAAGTGAACAGCGAGCCAATCATGGAGCCGCCATATAGCGATTACGATTTGACCGGTGGCGTTTATACCTATACCTTGAAAGCCGTCGGAAGCTCGACTGCGGAGAGCGCCGCGTCCAATGAGGTTACGCTTACGATCGATTTGACCGGGCCGGACGCGCGCATCTCCGCTCCCGCAGACGGGACCTCTGTTCACGGTGTCGTGGACGTCAAGGGAACGGCGTTCAGCAGGAAGGATTTCAAGCAATATCGGCTCGCGACGGCACGGAGCGAAACGCCGGATCAGTGGACTTCCCTGCGCCTGTCGCCCGTTTCGGTCTCCGCCGGTCTTCTCGGCGCATGGGATACCGCCGGTGTCGCAGACGGTTCTTACCTTATCAGGCTGGAAGCCGAGGATATCTCCGGAAATGTCACGGAATGGCGTGTAACCGTCACGGTCGATAATACAGCGCCGCCTGCGCCGATACTGGTGTCGGCTATCGCTTCGGGATTGACGACAACGCTCTTCTGGCAGCCGTCGGCGAATACGACCGACCTGGCTGGGTATCTGGTATATCGCAATGATCAGCTTGCGAATGCCGGCGTCGATCTCCCTGTCGACATCAAGCCCTATCTCGTGGCAGGCACGGGTTACGCGGATTCCGCATTGCCCGACGGGTCCCATGCATATGCCGTCGTTGCGGTGGACATGGCCGGGAACAGCAGCATGCCGTCGAACAGCCTGCAGGTAATGATCGACGAACGGGAACCGAAAGCCACGATCGTCGAACCGCTTCACCTTGCCCGTTTCGAATCAGCCCTATCCATCGAAGCCGAAACGCCGGATTTCGACGTGGCATCGGTTCTTTTCCAGTACAAAACCGTAAACGGGACATGGACGGATATCGGTGCGAGCGTGACGCTCCGGCCCTATACGACGATCTTCGATCCCGCCGCGATCGGCCTGCCGTACGGAGACTATTATATTCAGGCGGTCGCAACCGACCGGTCAGGTAAATGGGACCATGCGCCGATACCCGTCATGATACGCTATGCCGATCTGACGCCGCCTGTACGGCCGAACGGGCTGCTCGCGCGGACGAACGGATCGCAGGTTACGCTGACATGGTCGCGAACCGAAGAGTCAGATCTGGATGGCTACTATCTGTACCGAACTTCGAACGGAAGCAGGGTGCGAATCAGCGGCGGTTCGATGCAGAAGGAAACGACGATCTATCTGGACAAGAATGTCCCCGACGGGATCTATGCGTACGAACTGACGGCGGTCGATCTGTTCAGCAATGAGAGCGCTCCGTCACAATCCGCGATCGCCCGGGTGTACGCGCCCGTGATCGCGCAACCGGAATCGCCGGTGACGGACGATCCTGTCCTCCTCCTCGGGAGCAATGCGGAGCCGAATACTTCGGTCGGCATTTATGCGGATCCGTCGGAAGGCTCCGCGCCGCTCGCTGTCGTCGATGCGGACGGAGAAGGAGGCTTCTCTGCCGATATCACGCTACACGACGGGATGAACACTATCGTCGCGCAGGCGGTTGACGTCGCGGGCAATGCGAGCAGGTGGTCCGTCCCCGTTACGGTGCTGTACAACGAACCGCCGTCAGCGCCGGCGGATTTGCAGGCGGCAGTCTCCGGCAATACGGTGACATTGGCATGGACCGCGAATCCCGAAGCCGACGTGAGCGGATATAACCTGTATAGAAACGGTCGGAAGGCGAATCCGGAAACGGCCGTCACCGAAGGCGAGGTCAACGTTTCCTCGATCAACTGGGATTATTACTATTGGGGCGTCGATGTGTCGGGTCCCCTTGCCTTTGACGGCAATTCCGACACGTTCTGGATGTCCGATTACAGCTGGTGGGATTTCACGCCGCAATGGCTGAGCATCACGCTTCCGGAAACGAAGATGATCAAGGGCATTTCGGTCGACTGGCTGGACGCGAACACGGCTGCCGCGGCCTTCAAAGTCCAGTTCTTTACCGGCGATGCCTGGGTCACGGCGGCGACGGTCACCGGGAACCAACTCACCCGGAACACGATCTCGCTGTCGCCGCCCGTGAGCACCGCGCAGATCAGGCTGTACATAACGGAGCTGGCATACCCCTATGCTGACGGCATCGTGAGTATTTCCGAGATCCGATTGACGGAGGCGAAGCTGATCGATATTCCTTCGTTTCAGGATGTCGCGCTCGACGACGGCGTCTATCAATATTCCGTCACGGCGGTCGACGGCTATGGAGCGGAGAGCATGCCGAGCCAGTCGGTTTCGGCCGAGGTCGGGGATGTCGTGCCGCCCGGCCAGCCGCAGGGTCTTCTTGCGGTTCCCGACGGAACCCGCGTGCTTCTGACGTGGGTCCCGAACACGGAGCCCGACGTCGCGACGTACCGCGTGTTCAGGAGCGGCCCGTCGGGATGGATCCTGCTAGGTGCGACGCCTGCAACCGACCGGACCTATAGGGACACCGATCTTGCCAACGGAAACTATCGGTACCGGATAACCGCGGTTGACGCGAAGAACAACGAAAGCGCGCCGTCCGAAGAGGCGACGGCCACCGTTGCTGTTCCGCTGCCTGACGCGCCCGCGGGTCTCCATATTCAGTCGCTCCCCGAGGGGGGGAGCCTCAGGATCGAGTGGAATCCTACACCGCAGGCGAAATACGCGCTCTATCGTGGTTTGCAGACAGGCGGCCCCTACGAGCGGGTGAATAGGGCGGAGCTGACGAGCACCCTCTACGAGGACTCCGGTCTGACGAACGGCGTGGAATATTTCTACGTTGTCACGTCGGTTGACGGGGTCGGCAATGAAAGCCCCTATTCGGACGAAGCTTCCGCTGTTGTCGTCGATACGATAGCTCCGTCCACCCCCGGGATCTTTTTCCCGGCACGGCCCGGCGCGCCGGCGCAGGCATCGCGCGCCAGGATCGCGATCACCGGGATCGGAGAGCCCGGTACGACCGTGCATCTCTACCGGAACGGGAGCCCGGCGGGCGAAACCCCGGCGCTTCCCAGCGACGAGGTTACCTCCTATGCGCTGGAGGGGATCGATGAGTCTCCCGCGCTCTCTCCGGACGGAGCGATCCTCGCCTACGCAAAAGACGGCGCTCTCTGGTTCAAGACGCTGGCGACGGGAGCGGAAGAACGGGCGATTGAAGGGGCGTTCCATCCCGTCTGGTCGCCCGATGGAACGCAGATTGCCTACTCGTTCTACGAGGGTTATTCAGGAAACGAACGGATCGCGATCATGCCTCTGGATAGTCGCGACGCGGCGCCGGTCAACACCGGCGCGTCGAGGCAGGAATATGGCGCGCAGTGGACAGCGGACGGTGCGAAAGTCTGCGTGCTGAGCGTTGCGGGGAACACCATGTCGGTCATGCTGAAGGACCTGACAACGGGAAGTTTGAAATCCCTGCTCTCCGCTTCCGATCTTTACGACGATCGGATTTCACCGGACGGGAAATATCTGGCCTATGTCCGGTGGGCTGGACTGCAGCTGCTGAACGTCGAGACCATGCAATCGAAGTCGATTGATCCCGACGGCGGATGGGATTCTTTCACCTGGTCGCCCGACGGCAAGCGGCTCACGTATACGTCATATGCCAGCGGCTCGAGCGAAGTGATGATCTACGATCTGTCGACCGGCGCCTCCGCCTCGGCAGGCATTGCCGACAACGCGTTTCGGCCCTCATGGTCCGCGTCGGGCGATGAACTTCTGTATATGGTCTATAACTCTGCCAAGGGCGGCTATTTCCTCAGGATTGCAGGCCTGGCGGCTTCGAGAACGGCCCGCGATCTGCTCGGGCCGCTGTCTTCGATCGGGAAGATCGAGACGTCCGCGAATGGCACGATCCTGGCGGTGATTTCCAGGACGGTGAAACTGGTCGATCTCGCGGGGTCGTTCGAATTCGCAAGCGTTGCTCTTCTCGACGGATCGAACGAGTTCAACGCCGCCTGCGCCGATAAAGCAGGGAATGAAAGCGACCGATCCGCCTCCGTCGCGATAAACTTTGATGCCGCCTTGACGCCCGACGCCGCTGTCGTCGACGAAGACATTCTCCTTCTTCCGGCGGCCTCGATCGCGGGCGAGCAGGTCGCGGTCTCCGTCCCTGTCCGCAATCCGTCCGGTTCGCCGATAGAGGATGTGAGTGTTGATTTGTATCTGTGGAATGGAGCCGGAAATCTTGAACATCTGCTCTCGATGCTCATCCCCGAAATAGCGCCGGGTTCGGAAGAGTGGGTGAACGTTCCGTGGGACAGTTCCGGCAAAGCAGGACAGAACAGACTTGTCGTCGTCGTGGACGCTGACGATCTGATCGCTGAACGCGACGAGTCAAACAATGTGGCAATCCATGATTTCACCGTGACAGATCGCGAGGGAGTGGCACTGGAAGTGGGCGCGGATTCGTTGCGTTATGCGAGCGATTCGCCGGTAGCGATCAACGCATCGCTTTGGAACAGCGGCCGTCCGACGACCGCCGCGCTCGAGACGCGGATCGAGGACGCCGACGGGTACCCGGTGGTCCTGTTCACCGCGGAAAGCGTCTCCGTCGGATATGCCGAACCGCTCAGGCGAGGGTATGCCTGGAATACCGGCACAACGCTTGCAGGCCGGTATCGGGTGAAGGCGGAGCTGAAGGAAGGTACCGTTGTCCTGGCGAGCAGCTCAGCTGATTTCACCATCCTGCCGGATGTGAACATTCAGGCTTCGGTCACTACGAACAAGGCAGAGTATGGCCCGGCGGAAGCCGTGACCGGGGCGGTGACCATCAGGAACAGCGGCAAGAACTTCATTATTTCCGCGATCCGGGCCGTGGTGAACTACCTTGATGCTCACGGCACGGCGCTGTCCACGACGGAACATAATGCATCAAATATACTTCCCGGGACCGCTGTCTCCTTCAGCGCTGCCTGGAACACGTCAACCTTCCCTGCGGGAACCTATTCGGTCTCGGTGCAGGTGTTTCAGGACGGCCAGCCGGAAGCCGCGGCATCCGCATCTTTCGGCATCCGGCCGGTGCCGGTGATCACGGGATCGATCAAAACAGCCCAGCCGGTCACGGCCTTTGGCAGCGACGCAACGATAACCTACAGCCTTTTGAACAGCGGCAATGCGGATGCGTCGGGTGTGGCCGCGAGGCTTGTCTTGGTGGATCCGGAGACGAATGCGGTCCTGCGCACGCACGAACAAACCGCAGACCTTCCGAGATCGGCCGAGCGGAGCGGGACATGGATCGTTTCCACGGCTGGCCTGGATTTCAAGTCCTACACCGTTCTTTTGCAGAGAACCGGGCCAGAGGGGAACGGAACTCTGGCGAGCGCGTCTTTTGCAGTCAAGGACATGATCGCGCCTGTTGTCACCGCGGTCTTGCCTGCTGCGAACGGCTCCTATCGCGGGACCGTGGCAATCGAGGCCGCTGCATCCGACAGCGGGACGGGAATCGACCGGGTCGAGTACCGGATCGACAGCGGCGTCTGGAGACTTCTCCCGCCGGCTGATCCGATCCGGGGGAAATTTGCTGCGACCTGGGAGCCGGGAATAACGGACAACGGCGCCCATGCGATTGCGTTCCGCGCATTTGACAAGGCAGGCAATTCCGCAACAACGCCGCTCGTGGCTTTTGAAGTCCAGATGGATTCCACGCCGCCGGTAACAACGGCGATCATCGGCACGCCGAAGCATGAGGCCGGCGGCAGCGTGTTCCTCGCGCCGAGCACGGCAATTACGCTAAGCGCTATCGACGATATTTCCGGGGTCGCTGGAACGGAATACCGGCTCGACAGCGGCCAGTATGTTGCCTACACATCACCATTTACGCTATCGTCCGAAGGCACCCACACCCTTGGTTACCGGAGCAGGGACAATATCGGCAACCTGGAGCAGGAGCGAGTGCTTAGTCTCGTTGTCGATGCTGCCGCACCGGCGATTCAGTTGGTTGTCGGTGAGCCCGTCTTTATTGCCGCGGACGGGACACGCTACGCGAAGAACTCCTCGCCGGTTACCATCACGGCGACCGATGCAGGAAGCGGTGTCGCAGCGGTTAGCTATCGCATCGACGATGGCGCGTGGCAGGAGTATGCCGGTGCGTTCAAGATCAGCGAGCCGGGGAGCCACAGGATTGTTGCGCAGGCATCGGATCGTCTCGGCAATGGGGCAACCATCGGACCGGAAGCGGTAATTATCGACAACATGCCTCCGCTCTCAGAGCTTTCCGTTGGTACGCCGAAATATACCGCAGGCGACGGAAGCCTGTACGGATCGAGTTCCAGCGTGGTCACGGTATCGGCAACCGACGACCTGTCCGGCGTTGCGCTGACGGAATACCGCATCGACAACGGCGCCTGGTCGCGCTATTCCGCCTTCACGGTTAGCACGGAAGGCACTCATACCATCAGCTACCGGAGCCGGGACCAGGTAACAAACCTGGAGGCGGACAAGTCTCTTGCCTTGATCATCGATAACACCGCGCCGAAGACGACCGCGGCAGTGAGCGGTTCGGAGTACAGTGCCGCTGACGGAAAGCTGTTCGTTGCCGGCGGAAGCGAGATCATCTTTGAGGCCACGGATGCATCCTCCGGCGTGGCCCGGAGTGAATATCGAATCGATGAAAAGTCCTGGGAGCGCTATGCAGGACCAGTCCTTCTTGCCACGGAGGGGACCCACTCGATCGGTTATCGGAGCATTGACAATGTCGAAAACACCGAAAAGGACGGGTCTTTTGTCCTTACCGTCGACGCAACGCCGCCGGTTACCACCATTTCCGCGACCGAGCCGCTGCTGGAAGGCCAGGTGAACGCGGTTTCGCCGTCGATATTCTTTACCCTGTCAGCCGCTGACAACCTGTCCGGCCTTCGTGTGACAAGCTATCGCATTGATGACGGCGCGTGGCAGACGTACACCGGCAGCTTCAGCCTGAAGGATGGCCTGTCGGGTGTGCATACAGTGTTGTTCAAATCCGTCGATAATGTCCAGAACGAAGAAACTGAACAGGCAATTACTGTTAACTTGGTCACCATGACAATTTCGAAAAAGATCGCGGCCGATCCCGTTGTTCTTGTTTGGTTTGACGGGCGGGAAAAAGGGGATGATTCGGACTGCGAAGATGAGCGTGGCGGCCATGACGATGATGACAGGGAAAATAAAGGGTGTGCCGATATTAAGAAGGATGCAGCATGTAAACGAGAAGATAATCGTGATGACGAAGGTCGGGATAGGAGAGAGCTCTCTTCCCTGGATGTCCTTAGCAATCTTTTGTCATCAGCAGGCATCAATTACAGCATCGCAAAGGACGAAGACGATTTTGCGATGAAATATCGCTCAGGCCGCTACAACACCTACATGCTCGTCGACGTGAAGGAACCGTTCGTCGGCCGGGAAATCAGGGATGCGGTGCATTACGGCGACGGGCTGATCTTCATCAAGGCGCGTCATGAGGTGGACCCGGTGCTTGATGAATTGTACGGCGTCAAATTCACGGGAAGGACGACTGCCGAGAATCTGACCGTTTCCCTGCTCGACAGTCCCCTCAGCACCGAATCGGCCCTCGAAAGCAGCGGCAAGCATGTTGTCGCTGAGGTTATTGACCCGAATGCAACGGTCTTCGCCACGGTCCTGGACAAACAGACGGCATATCCTTCGATTGTGGCACGGGAGTACGGCCGCGGAAAGGTGCTTCTCTATACGTTCAATCTGCCGGAATCCCCGGACCAGGCAAAGGCAGCGGCGCTCCTGATCAACAGCATCAATTATGTGCGTCCTGCTGAATTCTATCCGCGGCCGTTGGGGATCGTGCCGATCAGGATCAGCGTGAACAATTCAACGGAGCCTGTGGATATACAGATACGCGAATTTCTGCCCATGGGCGTTTCCGTTGACGCGATCCGGCCGGCCACGCCGCTGATCGATGACATCCTGACATGGGAGAAGTCCCTCCAGGCGTCGGAAACAGGGACCTTCCGCTATTCCCTCAGGGTAGACGACAGAGCGGCCGATTATCTCACGCGGACGGAGGCATGGTACCGGAACGGAGGCGAGTATCGCTTCTACGATCGGCTCGATCTTATGGTCAAGGTAGAGAAGAGCTCCGGAACGCTGCTGCGCGACGTTCTATACGATCTGAACACGACGACAGCAGCAGGCAAGGAAGATGCCCTGGCGATTTTCAAAGCCTTGGATGATCTCCGCTCGGTGAATGAATCAGCCGGTGACCGCAAGACAGCGGAACAGAACATCATCGCGATCCTCAACGCTATCGATGAGGTGAAAAAATCAACACCGGCTAAATGGCGGATCCGGCTTCAGCTCGATGAACTTCTTAAAGTCTGGGGACGGAAATGGTTTGAATTGAGCGAATAGCGCTCGAGAAGAGAGAATGCTCTATCTTTTCCAATAGCTCGCGGCTATGGCGTGAGAAGCGTTGTGTGTTTCTTGAGTCTCTTCGCGAGGGAGACGAACCGTTGGAGCATTTACACTCTCCAACGGTTCGTCTGTTGAACTACAGGAACATGGATGGAAAGTCTCGTGCCGGTTTCGTGCCGAATTGGCAATAATCCCTATATATTTCCAGAGAAGAACAACCGATTTCTATGTACTATAACCCCTGAGTCTAGTATAGTTACCCCATGCGTCGTTCACTGACACATAATATCATCTGTTGGAGCCTGCTGCTTTATCTGACCGTTTTAATAATCCCGCCGCTTTCCGCGATTCGCCAGGCAGTTGCCACTGTTCCCGGGATTCGGAACAGCGGCGAACTGGTGAAGGACTATCAGCATACTACGCTGTACCTCTACGACATCCTGATATGGCAGAGCCTAAAGAAAACGCAGCACACCGCCAAACAGCTTCTCTCCGCCCCGGAAAAGACGGACCACGGCGACTCCTATAACAACACCCCGGTCCTTGCCAGTTCACCTGGCCTGTCTTTATCAACACACAGTAATCCTGAATGGTACAATCCGTTGTTGCAGCATTCCCGTTCCGCCGATATCCACTTTGCCCGATCGGGCATTTCGCCGCCCTCCCATTCGCAGCACATCGTATCGATCTTCGCCCACTCGTAGTGCATGTAGCAGGTTGACCGCGCACGGCGGAGGAGACGCTTTTGAGAACGTATTCTGTGCTCTGGCGTCATCACGCGCCTGCACTGCCCATATAGTGGGCCGATGCGTACTGAGCGGTCGTCTCTATCCTTTGCCGTGGATGATATTCAATCGGAAACGAACATGCGGTTACGGCAGATGTTAGAAGAACCCACCTGCGGTGCCATGATTATGAAAGGAGGATAAACCATGAATAAAGGATCAATAATATTCTTCAGTACGATAGCTGTTGTGTTTGTGCTTACGATATTCGCGATCGGCAAGCAGTTTCTCTGGTGGTAAGTAAACAACTATCGCCGAAGCGGGGGTCACAGGCGCTAAAAGACGTCTAGACAATCACTCATGGGCCGGTTTAAAATGAAACAATTCATCTTTGACCGGCCTTTGCTTTTCCCCGAACCTAGATCATCCTATGAAAAAACAGGTCGAATATCTGCAGAAGCTGTTCTATGACATCTGGAACGACTTCGGAAGCGTTTACCTTCTGGTAAAGCATTCCGAGAGGACGATCATTGGCAAGCGCGGCTTCACGGAAGAAGAGATGAAGCAGGGGCTGGTGCTGGTCTTCAACAACAAGACCAACACCAAGCTGGAGTGGGACGCCGAGGGAAATGTCACCTGCGTACTGGCATTCGGCACGCGCAAGGAGGATGTCTATCTCCACCACGACGACCTGCTGGGTGTGTTCTCGCCGGAAGCCAAGGTGCAGTTTGTCAGGAGCGACAGCGGCAAGGAAGCTCCCGCAGAGGTGCCGGCGGAAGCGTCTCCAAGGGACGGGGAGCAGAGCCACGCAAGACAGGTAGTGTCCCTGAGGGATTTCAAGAAGCGGAAACAGTAGGGACCACTGGACTTTTTTTCGCGCATATAGTACAGTTTTGCAGGGATCATGACGGGACCTAGCTCCGCGCATCTGATCAGCCTGAACAGCAGAATTTACTACACACGGAGGAACACCATGGAGAAGCCCAGCAAGTCCGCAGGAAGCCTCAAAGACCTCATTAATGCCGCCATCAGCGACCTGGAGATCACGCCGCAGGAATATCAGCAGATCATGGACCACGCCCAGGCCGACGGCCACCTGGACAAGGAAGAGCAGGCCCTGCTCGCCCAATTCCACGCCATGATCAATAACGGCACTCTCAAGCGCGTTCGCGGGTAAGCGTCGAAAGAAAGCGGTCGGATAGGCCGCTCGGGACGCATTTACCCCGTGAAGGGTGGTCACATAGTTAAAGCGCAGGGCCGGTCGAGTATGAAGCCGTTCATCTTTGACCGGCCGGTGCGTTTGTGCTTAAAGCAAAACAAGGTGCCGGCGGGGAGCGCCTATTACGCGCAAAAAAAGGGGGCGACAATGAAGCTGAAGATTGACATTACAAGCATGGAGTGGTGGCTCTGGGCCGTGACGTTCGGATTCATCATCGCCGCGGTAGCCGGGTGGAAGCCGGGCTATGCCGCTGTCATGCTGGTGAGCGCTGCGCAAGTGATCATCTTTGCCATCCGGTCCGGCAGTGCGATTTCCTTTCCCTCTCAGGTACGGATCGTCTACTTCACCTATACCCTGCTCGGTCTTTGGGACGCAGGGCGTTTCTATTTCTACGGGCTGCTGCTCCTGGGTACGGCCATGGTGGTCTTTTTCGACCGGTGCGGCATCGCGCTGGTCCTGAAGATGATGCCCTGGAACAAGGGAGCGGAGAACCCGCAGTGCAAGCTGCCGGGCGCGTAGGCGCGAGAACCGGCAGGGACATGAACCCAGGGGTCCTGCCCTCCTGTGGTTCTGCGGTCAATGTGCTTATCAAGTTCATTTCGTTGCTTACCGCTTGCAGTGTTATCCGGGCGCATCGGTCGGTGTGGCGGACCCTTAAGTGAAGCGGTTGCAGGGAGCCGCTGCTTTCGGATCCGGCGCTGGTCCAGGCGCCTGATGACAATCGGTTCTGAACGGCATGGCAGGACCTCCGCAGACCGATTCCCACCTTTACCGCGGAGTACCCATGGCCTTTAATACAATTCTTGAGCAGAAGATCGACAGCGCGGCGAAGAATTGGAAGGATACGCACAAAAAGAAGATGTTCGGCGGTGTGTGCTGGTTGATCCGGGGGAACATGTGCTTCGGCATCTGGAAGGACTTCCTGATCGTGCGCATGGACAAGGCCCTGGCGGAGAGAAGCCTGACACAGCGGAACGTTCGGCCCTTTGACGTTACCGGCAGACCCATGGCAGGGTGGGTGATGGTTCCGGAAACCGGATGGAAGAGCCCCGCGGGGCTTGCGCGATGGCTGAAGATCGGAAAAGAGTTCGCGCTGTCCCTGCCGGAGAAGACCGCAAAGAAGACGGCAAAGAGAACGAAGACATTGAAGGAGTATAGCGCGCACCGATCGAAAGGATATTGACCGGCCGACCAGTATCTCTATGACCCTTGTGCGTATCTTCAACATAGTGATAGCGGGATTGCTGCTGGTAACCGCGGGCTGCGATCCGGAGCCGTCTCTTGACAAGGCAAAGTTCGCGGAACTGAGGAGCGCCAGTCAGGACTTGATGGCCGCTCTCAGGTCCGGCGGCCAGTGCGCGGCCCCGGCTGCTGTGGTGGACCGGCTGGCCGCGGGAGCCACGGCCTTACAGGGCAAGGCTGTGTCAAAAGCCGAGCGTGATCTGCTCTTCGCCTACGAAGGCCTTGTGGTCATGTCCCGCGATGCCCTGCACCTCTGCAGGTCGCGGGGCCATCTGACCAGTTTCCAGTTCGTGCCCAAGGGCCGTATCTACGTGTCCCAGGATCTGGACGCCGTCGTGGAACGATACGATCTCGCGACCGAGAGCCACGTATATAAAGCCACGGGTGCGCGGTGGAGGAGCATTTCAACGGATTCGATGGAAGTGATCTGGAAAAAAGCAGAGGCCCTGATAAAGAACATAGAGGTCATGCTCACGTACAGTTGAGCGAGCTCGCTGGCAGTAAATACAAGTTCGTCGAAAAAGGATCAGCGCGAAGCAGAAATTGTGATCGGAATCATCAGGCGATTGCCCGCGGGAAGACCTGTTTGCTCGCGTGTTGATCCGGTCTCGATCTTCGTTTACGAGCCTCAAGCTCTTATGATCCTCCCTCGGCAGGTCATTGCACCTTCCTCCGCCACATCTCACCTTATGTTCTGCCACAGAAGCTTCACACTTATGGCAATGACCACGGTAATGAACACCGGCCTGATGAAGCGGCTTCCTTTTTTGATCACGAGCCGTGATCCGAAGCGGGCACCCGCGAACTGTCCCAGCCCCATGACTATCCCCTCGGGGAGCGATACGAGGCCATTGGAAAAAAAGAATGCCAGCGAGACAAGATTGCTCGTGAAGTTCATCACCTTGGTGTAGGCGGTAGCACGGGCCAGATTGAATCCCAGGAACAGCACAAAGGCCATGGCCCAGAACGTGCCGGTGGCAGGACCGAAAAAGCCGTCGTAAAAACCGATCGAGATCCCGAAGAGAAGAAAGAATTTTCTTTGATCCATCCGTTCCCGGACATCCTCCATTCCGAGCCTGGGCGAGAACAGGATGAACAGGGCGATGGCGATGAGCAGGAGCGGGATCGCCCGGCCCAGGAACGCCGGGTCAAGGCCCTGCACGGCCGCGGTGCCGAGGCCTGCGCCGAGCGCGGTCCAGAGGATGCCTGCGCCGCACTCCTTCAGGTTCACGGCGCCGGCGCGGGCAAAGTGCACCATGGCGCTGCCCGCGCCAAAAGTGCCTTGAAGCTTGTTGGTGCCGAGCGCGGTCTGGGGCGGCATGCCTATACCGAGCAGCACAGGAATGGTTATGAGCCCGCCGCCTCCGGCAATGGAGTCGATGAGCCCGGCGAAAAGTCCGGCGGCAAAGAGCAGGGGGAATTTCAGGACCGGAAGCATGGGAGATTATACCATGTAATGAATTTGGAAATGCGAGCTGATCATGACGCAAAGAGCAGGGATGTGCGCATAAGGGCCGATGAACGGGTACCAGGGCCGCACCGTCCGGTGTTCCGTATGATGCAGATCATGGCCGTTCCCGCTGCAGCGTACTATCCTTGGATATGAAGCCCTCGATCCCCGACACCGGCACGGTCATCAGACTGGAAGGCGGATACGCGGTGGTCCGCATGAAGCACGAAGGGTCGTGCTATAAATGCGGAGCCGCGGCAATGGGACTCTGCAAGGGCGGGCTGATGCAGGAGCTGACGGTGATGAACCCGAAGAACGCCCGCGTTGGAGATACCGTGAAGATCGGGCTGGTCAAGCGGGTCCAATACAAGGGCTTTGTCCTGGCCTATGTGGTCCCCGCGCTTGCGCTGCTTCTCGGTATCGCGGCAGGCCATTTGCTGGGTTCTTATGCAGGTCTTCCCTTCCTGGAGATCCTGTCGGGCTTCCTCGTGATGATCGCGGTCTCGTTCTTCTCCTTCCGGCGGCTGAAGATGCTGGATGCGTCCCATTCCATTGAGATCGTGCAGGTGATCAGCGATCCCTGGATACCCGACGGCCAATGGATGGTCCGGCAATAGGGAGAATGCCGCGGATCGTGCCTGCTGATCACCTTGACGGTTTTCCGGCCAAGTTCCTGTTTTTCCCAAAGTGATAATGTCGCATTTCCCCAAGCAGAAATGTCGTATTGTCCTCCTGTTAAGGGAGGGCGCGATGGGGAGAGGTGTTATCACGATGAGCATGAAGGAAGCAAAGCTGCTGCATCTTGTGACGGAAGGCGATAGAGAAGAGAATTACGCAGGCAGAAGCCGCACAGATGGCAGGTTTATGCCTGCGGCAGCTGCAACGGATTATTCGGCAGGTCAGGACAGAGGGGGATGCGGGAGTTTGCCACTACGCACGCGGCAGGAAACCGACAACCAGATCCCGGAGGCAGTAAAACTCAAGACAATCGAGTTTGCCGCGAACGCTATCAAGAGTTCGGCCCTACCCTTGCCAGTGAAAAGCTTCTTGAAAAGAATCGTATCAAGGTAAGCGTCGAAACGCTGCGGACCTGGTTTCTCGAGGCAGGGTTGCCGTACCGGAAGCGCAAGAAACGGCCCTACAGGCAGTGGCGGGAACGGAAAGCATGCCGCGGTGCCATGGTCCAGTTGGACGGTTCTCATCACGACTGGTTCGAGGGCCGGGGACCAAAGTGTGCACTGATGGCATTTGTGGACGATGCTACGGGAGAGGTGTGCGCCTGGTTCTATGATTATGAGGGAACGCTTCCGGCCATGGACTGTTTCAAAGGATATATCAAGCAGTACGGCATTCCTCGGAGCGTGTATTTAGACCGTCATTCGACCTATAAATCGACTGTTCAGCACCAGGCGATCGAGGAGCAGCTTGAAGACCGGCAGTTGATGAGCCAGTTCAAAAGGAGCCTTCAGGAGCTCGGCATGACCGTGATCCATGCATATTCCCCCCCAGGCCAAAGGGCGGGTGGAGCGGCTGTTCGGGACGTTTCAGGACCGGGTGATAAAAGAAATGCGGCTGGCAGGTGTCAGGAGTAAAGACGAGGAAAATGTCTTTCTGCAAACGTACTTGCCGGATTATAACCGGCGGTATCGGGTGTCTCCGGCCAAGAACACGGATATGCACCGTCGGTTCAAAGACTATCGGGAGCAGGATCGAATCCTGTCAATTCGTAGCTCAAGGGCGTTGCGGAACGACTTTACCATAGCGCACGACAAATAACTTTATCAGATCAAAGACAATCTCCGGGCCAAGAAGGTAACCGTGGAAGAACGGACAGACGGCTCAATGAGGATTCTGCATAACGGCCAGCGTTTGAGGTGCCAGAAGATCAGTGTTCGCCCACAGAAAGAACATAAACAATCGCCCAAGCTGTACAAGACGTGGGATCGGGGGAAACCGGGTCGCATACACCCCTGGAGAGAAAGCTTCAACCCTGACTTAAGACAAAAACCAGCAGTGTCAACTGTTCCTTTAGAATAGGACATTTCTGCTTTGGCTTGACACTGCCCATGTCACATCTTGACAATCAGGTCTGCCAATGCTACAGTATATTCCACTTTCGGACACAACGTCCGGGAACATACGTACTTTGCTCAGAGCAAACCTGGGGAAACCCGGGGACGCAGAGCCACGAGGCTACGTAAACCTGCCGATCTAGGCAGGCCTTACATGCCAGTCGAGCCGCCAAAGCGACCTCTTTACTTCACAGTAGGATATCAGCTTTGGCGGTTTTCTGTTTTCTGAATAACCTATGCCACTAACGCCTGTTTCAGGAGGGATCCCATGATGCTCCAGTCCAGAACCATCATACTGTTGGTAGTGCTGTTCTCCCTAGCCGCATGCTCGCCGAAGATCTATGGAACGCTTCAGCTGGTGGATGCCAACCTGCAGCCGGTCCCCCCGGCAAAGGAGAGTCCCGAAGGTACGGTGGTAAACATGATCAATACCACCTCGACACTCGAAGAGGCATCCCATGCAGTGACGGCGAATGTCGAGGGCAAGTTCGAGTCGGAAAAAGGGAAGATCGCCGCCGGCGTTTACAAGGTGGAAGCGAGCAGGATCGGCTACCAGACAGAGACCCAGACCGTGGAGGTCGGCAAGTTCAGCGGCGCCAAGGTCGACCTGAAGCTCAAGAAGATCTCCGAGGGCAGACGCAAGTCCACCGAGGCATCCAGGTCCGACGAGGACAAGATCGTGAATCCCGGCGAGGTGAACATCCAGCCGCCGACCATGTAGGACGGCACACCTGATCCGCGGGACCTGTCAATTTTGAGGAGGAATGGTATGTTCAAGCGTTTACTCTCATTCGTGCTTGCCGGTTCGGCGTCGCTCCTGCTGTTTGCCTGCGGCGGCGAGAAGATGGCACTTGAGGTCAAGGCAAAGATGGATGGCCAGCCCGTGGCGAAAGCCGCGGTCACCGTCGATGGCGTACAGGAAGGCATGACCGGCGAGGACGGCATGTTCGGCAAGATCCTTACCAAGAAACCGGGAGCGGAGGTCGAGATCGCGGTCACCAAGGAGCAGCCGGGGTACCGGATCAAGCCCTGGAAGACCAGCGTTCTCATGAAACTTCCGAAGAAAGGCATCGTGGAGAAGTACGTCCTTGACGCCGACCTCGTGGCCGAGCGGTTCGTCACCATTGTCGCACTGGAAAAGGGCGCGCCGGTGGCGGACGCGGCGGTCCTGGCGGAGGGCAAGGAGATCGGGAAAACCGATGCAAAAGGCGAGTTCCAGTACTCCTATCAGACCTTGCCCAAGGGCGGCGCGGATCTTGCGGTAAAGAAGCCGGGGTATGGCTCCTGGAAAAAGACCGGAGAGCTTGTTCCGGGCGAACACATCGAGGCTATCCTGTCCAAGCGCGCCCGCGTGACCGTGACCGCGCTCATGGAGGAGTACGGCCAGGCAGGCGGGCTCGCGGGCCTGTCCGTGTCGATCGACAAGCGCGTGATAGGGAAGACCGACGCCAAGGGTTCCGTGACCTATTCCTACGACGGCGAACCGGGCAAAAAGGTCCAGCTCGCGATCAGCGCGCCGGGGTATATCCCTGAATCGTGGAAAACAAAGATATCCCTGGATGGGGAGATCGACATTCAGCGGTATTTCACCCCCACAACGGCGCGGCCTATCCGGACGGGCATCTATCGGGTCACCGGCAATACGCCGAACGTGGACCTGAAGGAGGTCGTGGCCCAGACCGAGGATGCCCTGACCGCTCAGTTGTTCAAGTATTCCTGCTTCAGGGAAGTCCCTTCCAAAACGCTCCATGCCGAAGTGAAAGCGGCCCGGGTGAAGATCGACAAGATCACTGCCAAGGGGTGGCGCGAAACGCCGCTCAAGAAGAAAGTGGACATGATCGTGATGGGGAGCGTTGCCAAGGACGACCAGGGGTTCCTGGTCGAGGTCAAGTTCATCACTTCCGGCGGCAAGATCGTGCACAGCCAGCTCGCGCGTGCAAAACGTGAGAAGGATATAGCGGGAGCGGCAAAGGATATCGCAAACGCGGTCATTGCCAAGTTCCCCTTCGAGGGGACGGTGGTCGGCATTGACGGCGACCGCTACCGCATCAACCTGGGCAAGTCCGGCTACAAGATCGCCAAGAACATGGAGTTCAACCTCCTGGCGCCCAAGACCGACGGGACCGGCAAAGTCACGGGGTACCGCGACGCAGGAAGGCTCAGGATCAAGAAGGTCGACGACGCACATTCCTTTGCCGAGGCCGATGACCTGAAAAAAGGCGAGAAGGTGTCGGTGGGAGACCGGGTCGTCCGGCTCGCGGCGCGGGAGGATGACGACGGGAAGGACGTGGCCATCCTGTCGACCAAGGGCGGCCTGCCTCCTGATGTGAGCCCGCTCGCAGGGGTGAACATCTACCTGAACGAGGAGTGGGTGAGCACCACGAACGCCGACGGCAAGGCCGAGGTCCCGGTCCGGCTCGGAAAGAAATACGACCTCGTGCTCTATCGGCACGGCTACCAGCAGGTATCCGACAAGCTCCGCGTCGAGAAGAGCCGCGATGTGAAGGAATACTCCCTGACGGTGAACAATGCGGTCTTCAAGGCGGATTCCAGTCCTCAGGGCGCGGAGGTGTTCGTGGACGGCGAGAAGCTCGGCAGAACGCCCATGACCGAGGGGAAGCCGGTGACGCTCGGGTTCCATACCGTGCGCCTGACCGTGGGCGGCGACTATCGTGACTGGGAGGAGGTCGTGGAGTTCGCGACCAAGACCGAGGACCGGACCGCCGGCCGCGCGATCGTCCTGTACAAGGATTTTCTCAAGATCGGCGAGCGGGCGGAGAAGAACAACGACGTGGACGGCGCCATCGCGGCCTATGCGGCCACGCAGAAGGACCATCCGGACTATTCCGATGCCCACCACCGGCTGGCGCAGCTGTACCTGGACGAAAAGAACGACTACGACGCCGCGATCCGGGAGTTCGAGAAGGTGCTCTCGCTTCCCGAGAACCAGCAGCTCATATTCAAGCAGTACTCCGTGGCCTTCACCAACCTGGGACATGCGTACTACGAGCGGGGCAACGCGCTGGTCCAGCGCGACCGGGACGGCTCCGCCCAGAGCTTTGCCAAGGCTATCCAGACGCTCCAGAAGGCAAAGGAGAACACGCGTTTCTTCCCGACCGAGCGCTATGACGAAGCGGTCCACGACACCTATTACTACACGGCGTTGTCGTATCACAAGCTCTATCTCCTGACGAAGAAGTCATTGCTCCTGAACAACGCGAACCAGGCCTGGCAGGAGTATTTCGATTTCTTTCCCGCGGCCCTGGAGAACGACGGCAGCTTCAAGCAGAGCAGGGAAGCAGGACAGAAATACTGGGACCAGATCAAAAAGCAGATGTAGGTTGTGACGAGGGCCTGACGTGCTGAGAGCGACCGTTCTGATGGTAATGACGCTGGGGCTGGCTGCCGGGAGCGCCTCTCTTCTGAATGCAGAGGAGACGGTCACCGCGCCCACGCCGTCCGTCCCTGCGGTCGAGGACGTGAAGAAGCCGGAGCCCCTGCTGCCGCTCTTTGTAAAGAACATCGCGGAGATCGAGACCGGGAGGAACGACGGCAATCCTTCCTGGTCCCGCTCCGGCTTCCTGTTCACCTTCGAGCGGAACATCGGCGACAAGCGGGAAATACGCGTCCTGCTCAACGATCTTTCGCCGGTCCAGACGGTCTACTATCTTCCGTCCTCCGGCGGCGGGGAGATGAAGTTCTTCTTCCCCGGCGTGGTGGAGGACATCAGTTTCAACACGGGGATCACCTGGTCCCCGGACGAGTACCGCTTCGCCTTTATGAGCAACGGCGGCGCGGGAAATTATGATCTCTACCTTGGCGATCTGGGCGGCCAGGCGGTCAATCGGCTGACCCAGCACAAGGAAAAGGACGGCCAGGCGGACTGGTCGCCCAGGGGCGACCGGATCGTGTTCGTTTCGGGCCGCACGGGAAAGGGCGACCTCTATCTGCTCGATGTCGCGACCCGCGTGCTGACCAGGCTCACCCAGGGAGGGAAAGAATTTCTCTATCCCCAGTGGTCCCCTGACGGGAAGCGCATCGTGTTCATGGCCGGGAGCAGCGAAGACCACAATATCTATGTAATCGATGATCCGGCGCGTCCCGCGGAGTCCCGCAGGGCGATCACGACCTGGTCTCATGACGATATCCGGCCGGTCTGGTCGCCTGACGGGAAGAAGATCGCCTTTTACAGCAACTACAATCCCGCGGGAGATCCCCGGATCTGGTCCATCATGGTGGTGAATGCCGACGGGACCGATCCCGCGGAAGGCGACGGGCTGGCTGAGCGGGTAGCGGCGCTCGACGTGATCTCCGATGTGGAGCGGGGGCCCGCGTGGATGGTCGACAGCAGCCGCATCGTGTACGTGAAGAACGACCGGCTGGAATACAATCCGATCCACGTGGTGAACCTCGCGGACAAGAGCGACAGGCCCTTGCACACCGAGACCAAGATGAACCACGATATCGCCTGCGGGCCCGACGGGAGCATCGCTTTCCGGGCACAGGTGAACCAGTGGGACCAGATCTTTGTGGCGAAGATGAAGGAGTGAGGGAAATGCGGAGTGCGGAGTGCGGAGTGCGGAACAAGCTGCGGGTAACAAAAACAGGCCTCTTGTGCGTAATGCTCTTGCTGTGCGCCGCAGGCAGCGGTCACGCTGCCGATGACGCGGTGCAGAAGGCCATGAAGGCCTATGAGAAGCACCGTTATGAAGAAGGCGCCCGGGATTTGCGGCAGACGCTTTCATCCCTGCCTCAGAACAAGCAGTCCGCGGCCCAGCTCGCCCTGGGAATGCTCTATCTTAAGAACGCGGAGCTGCACCAGGGACTGTTCCACTCATCGGTCGTGGTGAATGCCGATTATCTCAATCGGCTTGCCCGGGAAAGAGGGTCGAGCAGGAGCAAATACAGCGATCTCTATCTCGGCCTCACGTTGCTGGAGAGCGGCAAGCCCGAGAACGCCGCAGCTCCGCTCGAAAAGTTCCTTGCCGGAACAGCTGAGAAAAAACACAAGGCATTTGCCGCGATCGGGCTCGGCATGGTCGAGCATCACGCCGGAAACAAGCAAAAGGCGCAGGACGCCTGGAATGCCGTTCAGTCCTCGGACCAGGACGTGAAGACCGAGCTTGCCTTTGCCTGGAGCCGGGCGGTCGCGGCGGACAAGAACGCACCGGCCCTGTGCGATGAGGTCCTGGCTGCGGGCAGGAAGAGCGGCGCCGCACCGTCGATCATTGCGGTGAAGAACTGCCTGGGGGTCTACGCGGCCGCCGGACTGATGGACAAAGGAATGGACCTGCTCCAGCGCGGCGATCTCAAGTCCCATGCCTACCGCGAGTCAGCCGGCAGGAGCAAGGTGATCTCGTTCTACGACGTGCAGCTTCTGGCGAGCCTCGCGAAGTTCTATCTTGCGGCGGCAACGGCCTCGCTCGAACATGCCGCGGCGGATGCGCAGCTCAGGAGCATCGCGAACTATTATCTGAGCGAAGCCTCTGTTCTGGAAGGCAGCGCGGACCAGGCGGCAAAGGCGGCAACAGCGTTCCTCGCTTCGCCCCAGGCCCCGCCGCAGTACAAGAACCGGGCTATGGTGCGCCAGGGCCTGGTGCAGTACCAGAAAGGCAAGAAGGCCGACGCCATCGGCCTCTGGGACGAGCTGACGCGCAACCAGCCGAACGACCCCGAGCTCCTGGCGGACGTGCTGTTCGCCTGCGGCAGGCTCTCGATCGAGTGCCCCCGTCCGGCGCAGACCGCTGCATCAGCCGTGGAGCGGGGCGAGGGAAAGCGGTTCGCCGTGGCGAACATCGGACTCGGCAGATACTACGTGGGCAGGAAAGACTATGCCCGGGCCCTGACCTATCTGGAGACAGGACGCGACAAGGGAAACAAGAACAAGATCGAGTTCAATGATCCGCTGATGCTCGTGGACCTTGCGGAGGCCTATTACCGGACCAAGAAATACTCCGAGGCGCTGGAGATCTATTTCGAGATGAGCAAGCAGTTCCCCCAGGTGCGGCAGCTGCAGGAGGCGCTCCAGGGGATCTACTCCATGGAGCACAAGAGCGCGGGAGACGTAAAAATAAACTAACAGCAGTGCGGAGCGCGAAGTGCGGAAAAGCCTGAATCGTTCTTCGATGTTATTCCGCACTCGGCACTTCGCATTTCGCACTTCCTTGAGGAGGTTTCCATGAAACGGATACTGATGATGTTGCTGGCGGTCCTGGTCATTGCGACGGCGGTCCATGCCGGGCCCAAGAAGGACGGACGGCCTGACGGCGGCAGCCTGAGCTACGGCGAGTACGGAAGACCGGCCACACTCGACCCGGTCACAAGCAACGAGATGATCTCGCTCAGGCTCACGGAGCTGATCTTCAACGGCCTTGTGGGCATCAACGAGAAGCAGGAGATCGTCCCGGAACTGGCCGAGCGCTGGGAGATATCGAAGGACGGCCGGACCTACACCTTCTACCTGCGCAAGAACGTGACCTGGCACGCCAAGGAAGGGGAACAGCCCAAGCCGTTCACCGCCGACGACGTGGTCTTCACCTACAATATCATGATGCATCCCAAGACCATCACGCCGCTCAAGGTGCGCTACGAGTTCATCTCCTCCGTGGAGAAGGTTGACGACTCTGCGGTGCGCTTCAGCCTCAAGCGGCCCATCCTGAACGCCCTGGCGAAATTCAGCTTCAAGGTCATCCCGAAGCACGGGCCGGCGAACAAGGACTATCTGACCCGCGACGATCCTTTTGTGCAGCACCCCATCGGCACGGGCCCTTATATGCTCAAGAACGTGACCTCGGAGCGGGAGATCGTGCTCGCGGCGAACGAGAGCTACTTCAAGGGACGGGCGCACATCAACCAGTTCTCGGCCAAACCCTTCGCGGACCAGAATATCATGACCCAGGCGCTCATGTTCAATGCAATCGACATGATCGTGCTCGTGAACCCGCGGGACATCCCCGAGATCGAGGGCGACAAGCGGTTCGTGCTCAAGTCGTACAATGCCCTGTCCTACTCCTTCTTCGGCTACAATATGCGCAATCCGCTCCTGGCGGACAAGAACGTGCGCAAGGCCTTTACGCACGCGGTGAACCGTCAGGAAATGCTCGACTCTTTCTTCAACGGCAGGGGAACGATCATATCCGGTCCTTTTGCTCCGGGCAGCTGGGCCTATAATCTGGATGTGCAGCCGCTGGCATTCGATCCGCAGAAGGCTGCAGCCCTGCTCCAGGAAGCGGGATACACCAAAGCCGGCGACGGGTTCCTGCAGAAGGACGGCAAGCGGCTCGCGTTCTCGCTGAAAGTGCCGATCGAGAAGGAGAGCGAGGCGGTGAAGCGCGTGGTGCTGGCGTTCAAGAACTATCTCAAGAACGTGGGTGCTGACATCAAGGTGGAGTTCAAGGAGTGGCAGGCCTGGAAAGAGGATGTGTTCCTGGAGCATGATTTCGATATCGTGTTCGCGTCCTGGGTCTTTGACGATTCAGCTGACATCTCGTCGCTCTTCCACACCGGCGAGATCGGGGCCTGGAAGAACAACTTCATCGGCTACTCGAACCCCGAAGTTGACGGCCTGATCAACGAGAGCAAGCTCACGCTGGACCACGAGAAGAAGCGTACCATCAACCGCAAGCTCCATGCGATCCTTGCCGAGGAGAATCCCTACACCTACCTCTGGACACTCACGAACTTCGCGGCCTACCGCGACAAGGTCAGGCGCGTAGCGATCCATCCGTACAAGTTCTTCTCTTTTGCCGATGAGTGGTTCATGGAAGGGAAGTAAGACGATTCAATGAAACTTTCAGCATTCCGCCCCATAGCACTGGTCCTTTCGCGCGAGCTGGTCATCACCGGTCTGCTGCTCCTTGGGGTGAGCTTTGTGGTCTTCGTCATCCTTTACCTCTCACCGGGTGATCCTTTCAGCGTATTGCTCGAAGGCCAGGCAATGTCCGAAGAGGCGCGGAGCGGTGTGCGCGAGGCGCTGGGGGTCCAGAAGACCTGGTACGGCCGGTATTTCTCCTGGACCTTTGGCATGCTCAAGGGAGATTTCGGCACCTCCATCCGCTCGGGCATGCCGGTGCTTCGTGAGGTGCTCCGAACGGGCCTGAACACCCTGCTCCTGACCGTTGGCTCGCTCCTTATCACGATCCTGATCGCGGCGCCGATCGCCATCCGATCGGCAATGTACGGCATGGGCCGGATCACCTGGCCTCTGACCATCCTCTCCTATGTCATTTCCGCTCTTCCGGTCTTCTGGCTGGGCTATATTGTCATCTATTTTTTTACCCACAAGCTCGGTCTCTTTCCCATGGCATTCGGCTACGCAACAGGCGGCGAGAAATGGTTATATGCGCTGCTTCCGATCATCGTGCTCGGCATCGGCAACGGCACGATCAGCGAGGTGATCCGA
>Ga0224495_10000423_pt1 | contig 34228 bp, 35 predicted proteins | sample SF_Jul11_sed_USG_FD_168128 | JGI IMG/M metagenome (GOLD analysis project Ga0224495, IMG submission 168128) | Sediment microbial communities from San Francisco Bay, California, United States - SF_Jul11_sed_USGS_4_1 | ecosystem: Environmental > Aquatic > Marine > Sediment | place: USA: California... | reverse complement strand
ATCCACAGAGAGGTTCAGCGCGCGGCCCGTCCGCATTTCTCTGCCGGAGACTTTCCAGGCGGCGTCACGTCCGCACAGCCAGTCGATAATGTTGAAAATCGAGCCGGAACATCTTGGCCCGGCCCGTCTGAACCTGCTCATGCGTCACGATACGCTGGTGGCAAGAGTGGTTGTGGACAGCGTGCAGGCTAAAATGCTAATCGAAAGAAACCTGGACACTCTGGTCGAGCAGTTGGCCCGGGCGGACATTAACCTTGAAAAAATAGAAGTAGAAGTAGGCGGCAGCGGCGCCGAAAGCGGCCAGTTTGAGCGCCGGATGCTGTGGTCGCAGCGAAATCGTGCTGCCATCCTGATGCGTGGGAATGAAACAGACGCCGAAAGCGCCATAATTACCCCGAGTATCTATCAGGCTCCCCGGACTTACGTAGGGGAGAGCGGCGTAAACCTCCTGGCGTAGGAGCTACGAATTATGTCTTATATATCACCGATTGCCACCGACCCGAACGGGACTCAGAAGACGGCAGAAAGCATGCGGACTCTGGGGAAGGACGACTTTCTGCAGTTACTGGTCACCAAGATGCAGTATCAGGATCCGCTGGAGCCGATGGACGATGAGGATTTTATCGCCCAGTTGGCCCAGTTTTCTTCCCTGGAGCAGATGAACAACATCGCCAGCGGTCTCGAGGAAGCCAACCAGTTGAGCTTTTTGCAGATGCAGTCGCTCAATAATACCATGGCCGCCGGTATGATCGGCAAGGATGTCAGGGCGGAGTACAATGGCGTCTACGTCGATCAGGGGAACTCGTCAACGATATCATTTACTCTCGACCAGGCTGCAAAAGACGTCCAATTCACTATCCGGAGCACCGACGGCACCGTCGTGGCCGTTCTTAACAAAGAAGATTTGCTTCCGGGAGCGGACACTATTTCCTGGGACGGCAGGGATCGGACGGGTAATCTGGTGGCGGACGGTTACTACACTGTTGAAGCCACCGCTACGGCCGCCTCCGGGGTGACCTTCACGCCAAGCCTGGCTCTGGCCGGTCGCGTGGAATCAGTCGTGTACCGCGACGGCATCGCTTTTTTGAAGGTACAGGGTGTCGAAATTCCAATTTCTGACGTCATCGCTATCGGCGAACCCGGGGCCTTTACGGGCACCGAAGGCGACGACGGGCGCGAGGATGAAGGTTAAGGGCAAGGGCCATGAGCGCAAACAGTAGCGTCAAGATTAACAACTATCAAAGGCCCATCGATCTCATCGAGATCGCCAACCGTGGATTAAAGGCCGTCGGACGCGATAAGATCGAGGGCGAGTCTTTCAAAGACATGTTCTCACGCGAGCTGGCCAGCCAGAGAAACGTGACCTTCTCCAAGCACGCTCAGGAGCGTCTTTACTCGCGTGGCATCGAGCTGTCGGAAGGGCACCTCAATCGCATCGTCGACGCTATTGACAAGGCACAGAGCAAGGGTTCCAGGGATACGCTGATACTCTCGGACAACGCGGCCTTTGTCGTATCGGTCAAGGAGCGTACGGTGGTGACGGTGTTCGATCCTCAGCGTCTGCGCGAAGGAGTTGTCACGGCGATTGATTCGGCCGTGATCATATAGGATGAAAGATGAAAAGCACATACAACAGTAACGTAAAACGGGGTTGGTCTCCATCGCGATGGAGAAACCCTGCCATAATGCATGGAGGGCACTAAACCATGATGGCATCATTGTTCGCAGGTGTATCTGGCTTGAAAAACCACCAGACGAAGATGAACGTGATAGGTAACAACATCGCGAACATCAACACTATTGGTTTCAAAGCAAGCCGGGTGAATTTTCAGGAGGCGCTGGTCCAGACTTTCAGAGGGGCCGGCCGGCCGTCGGCTGTATCCGGCGGCACCAATCCGCTGCAGCTCGGTCTGGGCATGCAGGTAGCGGCTATTGATACCATGTTTCAACAGGGTGGGCTGGAGACAACCGGCCAGATCACCGACCTGGCCATTCAGGGTTCCGGATTTTTCATTCTGGGAGACGCCAACGACAACAAGTTCTACACTAGAGCGGGCGCCTTTGGCTTCGACGCTAACTCCAGCCTGGTGGACCCGGCTACGGGACTTTTTGTGCTGGGTAAGATGGCTGACTCCTCGGGCAACATTCCATCGCTGGCCACTATCGGAACCATCACCCTGCCGTTCGGACAGCAGGACCCGGCCAGAGCCACCGAAGTAGTGACATTGGCCAACAACATTGATGCCTCGGCTACCGACTCCATCGCCCGACTGGTCCACGCCGGCACGTCAAACGTGTTTAATGTTTCCGGCACGGCTCTCAACGGCGTCGGCGGTATTCACACCATTGACATCGTAGGCAACCAGGCGACGCGGGGCACCTTTATCGGCGGCGTGCCCGCTCTCACGCTTGGCACCAGTCTGGGGGCAGGCGGTCTGGGTATCACCGTCTTCGATTTTTCATTGACCATTGACGGCTCACGCACCGAGAATATCACCGGCCTGAGCGGGACCTCGACTGTCGAAGACCTGCTCAATGGCATCAATCAGATCGCCGGAGTGACGGCGACGCTGACGGCGGGTGGCGAGATGCAAATCACGCGGGACAAGGCCGGCTCGGATGCTGTCTATAACTTTCAGTCGAACGACGCGGTGGCCGGCAATATCGTCAACCTCGTATTCGGCGTTGCACCCGGGGCGGGCAATACGTTCGTTTCGGCCGGCGGTAATGACGCCACGTTTGTGGCTACCGATACCTTTGTCCCTTCGCGCGGCAGCGGTCCGGCGGCCGGGCCTGTGACGACGACTCTGGATTTAGTCATTGATGACAATACTGGTCTGGCCACGGGCTTAAGCGGGCTGGGCGAAGGCGGTGTGGAGATCAGCGCCGGTTCGGCCGGCTTGGCGGCCACAACCGTGGGTAACGAACTGGTTATCGAGACCGCCGCCACGACCCATTCAACGTCCATTAACGTGTTTGACTCGCAGGGTGCCAAGCACACCTTTACCATTGAGTTCTTCAAGTCGATAATTGACAACCGGTGGGAATGGAACGCTTCGACCCTGGGTAACGAGACGGTGACTACCGGAGGGAGCGGCTACGTTCTGTTTGATTCGGACGGCTCGCTGAGGAGCTTTGACTACAACGGCGGCGCTACCGCTGTGATCATCGACCCCAATAACGGAGCCGATAACCTCAGCATAACTCTGGACGCGGGCACCCCGGGCAATTTCAACGGTTTGACCGGGTTCGCGTCGGGCAGACACACGGCTTCCATAGTAGCCCAGGATGGCTACGGGTTGGGAATTCTGGAAAAGATTGCCATTGACGAGGCCGGCAACATCTCCGGCATATTCTCCAACGGTGTCACGCGCGTCCTGGCGCAGATACTCCTGGCGGACTTCTCCAACCAGGCCGGACTCAGGAAAGCCGGCAAGTCGATGTATCAGCCGTCGGCCAACTCCGGTGAAGCGGTGGAAGGTGTAGCCGGCTCAACCGTAGCCGCCAGAATATCATCCGGCGCCCTGGAATCGTCGGCTGTCGACATCGCTCAGGAGTTTACCAGCATGATCACGGCCCAGCGCGGTTTCCAGGCGAATGCCCGGATTATCACCACCTCCGACAACATGCTCGATGAACTGGTAAACATAAAGAGATAATTAGATGATAAAAGTCACCCGTTTAAACGATTCCCTGCTGGTCCTCAACGCCGATCTCATTGAGTTCGTCGAGGCCAGTCCCGATACCATTGTTTCGCTGACCACCGGCAAGAAGATAATGGTGAAGGAATCCATCGATGACATCATCGCGAGGGTGGCGGCATTCAAGAGAATGTGCGGTATCCGTGTGCAGCGCGCGGATACCGCCGCAAATCCTGAAGGGGTTTAGCAATGGCCAATGAAGACGAGAAGACGATGATCGAATCGGACGATACCGGCGTTGAAGAGACACCCAAGGCGACCCCGGTCAAAGCGGGGCGCCGACGGCTGTTTCTCTTTGGCGGCGTCGGTTTGGGGGCGGTTGTCATAGGGATCGCTCTGACGGCCTTTGTCATCAAACCGCTGATGTCGGGCTCCGCTGAGGACGACTCGGGACCGACCCGGGTCGCGCAATCCCAGCAGCAGAAAGAGGAAAAGCCCAAGAAAGAACCCAATAAACCGACCGGCGACCGAAAAAGTGGGGGCAAAGACGAATCCTACATCTACTCGATTCAGGACATCGTCATAAACCCGGCCGGAACCGGCGGCTCGCGTTTCCTTTCGGTGTCTTTCGGTTTTGAGCTCGAATCGGCCAAACTGGTCGCCCAATTCGAGGAGCGAGAGCCGATCATCCGGGACGCTCTGATTACGATTCTGTCGTCCAAGACGATTGCTCAGCTGACCGACGCCAAGCAAAAAGAGGTGGTACGTTTCCAGATCAAGAAGCGAATCGGTCAACTCATGAGGACGGACGACCTGGCCGGCGTTTATTACACTGATTTTGTGCTGCAATAAGGATTTCAGAAAGTGGCAAAGATTCTTTCACAGGACGAGATAGACGCCCTCCTGACGACGGTATCGTCGGGTGAGGACCAGCCCGCCGAGGAGAAAAGTAACGGCGATAAGCTGCGCTCGGTGATCACCTATGATTTCAAACATCCCAACCGGGTGTCCAAGGACCAGATCCGGACTCTTGAAAACATGCACGACAACTTCGCCGGCCAATACGCTTCCTCCTTATCGGCCATCCTCAGGACGATTGTCGATGTGGACCTGGTGTCGGTCGACCAGATTACATACTCGGAGTTTATCATGTCGCTGGTCACACCGTCGTGCACCTACACTTTTGCAGCTCCTCCGCTCGACGCGGCCTGCCTGGCTGACTATAATCCTACCCTGACCTTTGCCCTGATAGACCGCATGTTCGGCGGCAACGGGAAAATCCTGGAGACGGAGCGGGAGTTGACCGGTATCGAGAGGTCGGTGATGCTTCGCCTGGCCAATGAGCTGTATCATGATCTCGAGAAATCGTGGGAAAACATAATCAAAATAGAGGTTGAGCAAAAGAGTTTCGAGACTAATCCCCAGTTCATACAGATTGTGCCCCCCGGTGAGACCGTGGTGGTTGTCTCCTTTCAGATCAAACTGTTTCAATCGACGGGGCTATTGACCGTCTGTTATCCGTACGTGGCCCTGGAACCGGTCATCACCAAGCTTTCCGGACAGAACTGGATTGACGCCACTAAGAAAAAGAATCTTGAAGCCGACCGGTCGGTGAACGTGCGGAACCTGCAGTCCGTCTCTGCCGAACTTTCGGCGGTCCTGCTCAACACCGACATTAAGATGAAGGACTTCCTGCAGTTGAAAATCGGTGACATTATCCCCTCGGAGAAAAAGATCAACCAGCCGATGGATATTTTTGTCAACAAACGCAAGAAGTATGTAGCCAAGCCGGGCCTTACCGGTAAGAAGAAATCATTCCAGGTCATCAGGGTTTGCGAAGGCCTTTTAGAGGAGAATTGACATATGACAGACGAAAAAGATCTGCAGCAGGCGAAGGACCGGCAGGAGGAGAATGTCGACCATCAGCAAGGCGATGTCTCCCCCGGGCGAGAAGCTCCGCCCGGCCCCAGGGCAGATCAGTCAAACGAGGCTGCTTTCACTCAGTCCCCGGCGGGCACGCCTACCGGTGCCCGTGAGGCGGCGATAGACAAAGCGCCTTCCGAGCCGGGTCCTTCGGCCGTCGATGCTGCTGACGGGTCGAGTCTTTCCGCCGCGACCGGACAGGATGTGTCGGACGCCGATGCCGAGATGCTGGCGATGCTCGAGGACCTTCCCGAGGAGAGCCCGCAGACCTCCCCCGAGGAGATCAACTTCGGTTCGGCCAGGGCTTCTCGGGCGGAATTTCAGCATCTATCGGAACCGGCCGAGAGGCCGACACCGCGCAATATCGATCTTTTGATGGACGTCAACCTGCCGGTGTCAATCGAACTGGGGCGTACCCGGTTGTCGATCTCGGATATATTGGCGCTGGGGCCCGGGTCAGTGGTCGAACTCAGTAAACTGGCCGGCGAGCCGGTTGATGTCCTCGTCAACTACAAGGCCGTCGCCAAAGGTGAGGTAGTTGTCATCGACGAAAACTTTGGGGTACGCATCACCCAACTGATGACGCCGGAAGAAAGGCTGAGAAGCATTGCCGAACAGCAATAAGGCGAACCGCAGGCGAATTGCGGCCGTGGCCGCCATTCTCGGTCTGGCGTTTATGGGGTTGCTGTTTATAAACACCGACCCGGTGACGGCCGACCGAACGGCGGCGTCCGTCTTGCAGGAAGGCCAGGGGCAGACGGAAGTGACAGAGAGTGACCTTTCGTCGGCGATGGCAACCTCGGCCTTGCCCTCGCTGCTCAAAATGCTCAGTGCCCTGGTAGTCGTTGTCCTGTGCATCTACGTGGGAATATTCCTGCTCAAAAGGACCATGGGGCGGCGCTATGCAGGTAACCGCCGAAACAGCGTGCTGGAAGTGCTGGAGACGACCTACGTCGGTCCCAAAAAGACCGTCTCGCTCATTCGAGTGGCCGACAAGGCGGTACTGGTGGGTATCACGGACGGCGCCATATCGGTGCTGGCCGAGCTGGATGCGAACCAGACCGCCGAGATCACGGCTCGTGAAAATGTCGAAAAGGAAAACTACAGTTTTAGAAGAATGTTAAGCGCCGCTTCACAGAAGATGAGAAGCCTGAGCCTGACACGGAATCGGGCGGCTCTGGCCGGCAGGCATGAGTGAACGGCACGGTCCGAAACATCAGATTCGCGACAGGGACGTTGCGATTTGACTGCAGAAGCATATAGGATATGAAAGCATCAGCCGGTAAAATCTCTCAGGCGCTTGGCGCCATCTTGCTCTTAACTGGGGATCTGGGCGCGCAAACCCTGCCCAAGGTATCCGTGCAGGTCGGTGAAGCCACCGAGCCGGCGGATTTGTCAACAACGCTGCAGATAGTTGTCCTGTTGACCGTCCTGGCGCTGGCGCCGTCGATTATCATAATGGTGACATCGTTCGTGCGCTTCACGGTCGTCTTTTCTTTTCTGCGGCAGGCCATGGGCATTCACCAAATGCCGCCCAACCAGTTGCTTCTGGCGCTGGCACTGATACTGACCTTTTTCGTCATGTCACCCGTCATCAACAAATCATACAACGAGGGCATCAAGCCGTATCTGGACCAACAGATCAGCAAGGAGGAGGCGTTTGACACGGCCGTAGCGCCGTTTCGGAAATTCATGCTGGCTCAGACCAGGGAAAAAGACCTGGCCCTCTTCGTCAACATCGCCAAGATAGAGCAGCCGCAAAACGCCGATGATATTCCCCTGCACGTGCTCGTCCCGGGATTCGTCATCTCCGAGCTGCGCACGGCCTTCCAGATAGCCTTTGTGCTGTTCGTGCCCTTCCTGGTGATAGACATGGTGGTGGCCTCGGTGTTAATGTCGATGGGTATGATGATGCTGCCGCCGATCATCGTATCGCTGCCGTTCAAGATACTGCTTTTCGTGTTGGTTGACGGCTGGTACTTGCTGGTCAAGTCGCTGGTGGAATCATTTCACGTATAGTAAGGGAGTCGAAAAATGACACCGCAGATGGTTGTTTCGATAGGGCGCGAGGCCTTGATTCTGACCGTCATGATTGCCGGACCCATGTTGTTGTTCGGGCTGATCGTCGGCCTGGCTATCTCCATCTTCCAGGCTGTCACCCAGATCAACGAGATGACGCTAACCTTCGTCCCCAAGATTCTCGCCATGGCGCTGGCTTTGTTAATCTTTCTGCCATGGATGATCAATATGGCCACCGATTTTACGCGCCACCTGTTCGAGATGATTCCGCAGCTGGCCGGGTAGGGAAGCAACGATGCTTGCCAAGTGGTCAATTGAACGATTTTCCCACAACGCTGGTAAATTTTTCCTCAGGCCGCTGACCAATCGCGGCGCTCATTCTCGGGGCCTCTTCTAAGGCCTTGTCAGTCAACCCGTTAAGAAATCCTTAGAACTGTTTCATTCTGGCACACGGTTTGAAATAGGTAAAAGTCGATTAACCCTAATTATAGGAATTGGAACGTTGTTCGAATTCATCAACTATACCGCCGACAAACTCCAGTTACTTCTCGTAATCGTTCTGCGTCTGTCCGGGATCTTTCTGATTGCCCCGGTCTGGAGTCATAACTCGTTTCCGAACCTGGTCAAGATCGGCCTGATGATACTGCTGGCGCTGATCCTTGTCAGCGTCCTGCAGCCGGTCGAGTTGCCCGAGGTGCAATCGCTGTGGCAGTTAGCCGGGCTGGCGCTCAAGGAGATAATGGTCGGTTTCGTCATCGGTCTGTTTTTCCAGATCATCTTCTATGGAGTGCAGACAGCCGGCTCGATGATCGGTTACCAGGTCGGTCTGGCTATTGCCACCGAGTTCGATCCGGAAATGGCCGGTCAGGTTTCGCTGCTGGGACGTTTCTGGTTTTTGGTGGCCACCCTGATTTTTATCACCATCAACGGTCACCACCTGGTGATAAGTGCGTTCGTGGACAGCTACCTGGTGATCCCGGCGGGTGGCGTCAGTATGGCCGGCGGCGTCGGCGAGTTGATCATCAAGTACACGGCGTACGTGTTTGTCGTCGCCGTCAAGATTGCCGCGCCGGTGATGATAACTCTCTTTCTGACCGACGTCGCGCTCGGCACGATTGCCAAGACGATGCCGACGATGAACGTCTTCTTCGTCGGATTTCCCATCAAGATTGCCGTGGGGCTGGTCGTGATGGCGATTTCGCTGCCCATGGTGTCCTACGTGCTCGAAAAGTCGGTCGGCTATCTCGACCAGGAATTGAAGCTGATGTTTCTCGCCATGGGGAGGGCCTAAACGCAAATGGCTGATCAGGATTTTCAGGAAAGGACAGAGAAGGCAACAACCCGGCGACGGGAGAAAGCCCGTGAAGAAGGCCGGGTGGCCAAGTCCGTCGAGCTCAACTCAGCAGCTGTGATCGTGCTCGGCTTTCTGACATTGTTCATGCTGGGGCCTTCGCTGGCCGGACAGATAAAGCAAATGATGGCTTACACGATGTCCAACGCGCCGTTCCTGGCCGCCTCTGACCCGACTTTCGCCAAAGTTTTTACCGACAGCATGGCCAAGTTCTTTCTGATTCTGACGCCGGTGTTCGCCGTGATGGTGATCATCGCCGTCGGCATCAACGTGGCTCAGGTCGGATTCAAGATCGCCCCCAAGGCGTTGGAACCGAAGTTCGAAAAACTGGACATCACCAAAGGCCTCAAGCGACTCGTTTCCGTCAAGTCGCTCGTCGACGGCGTCAAGAACAGTCTCAAGCTGCTGGTAATCGGACTGGTGGCGTACAAGGCCATCAGCAGAGATTTTCCGTCCTTCTTCAACCTGCCCGACATGAGTGTCACGGAAGTAGCGGCATCGATGGGTCGACTCTCGCTCTTGCTGGCCTTGAAGATCGGCGCGGTCATCTTCATCATCGCCGTGCTCGACTATCTCTTTCAGCGCTACGACTATGAGAAATCTATCCGCATGTCCAAGAAAGAGTTGAGGGATGAGTACAAGGACACCGAAGGCGACCCGTTGATTAAGTCGCGCACGCGGCAGCTCCAGCGCGAAATGTCACGTCATCGCATGATGCAGGAAATCCCCACGGCCGACGTGGTCATCACCAACCCCACCGAGATAGCGGTGGCCCTGCGCTACGACCAGGAGGAGATGACGGCACCAGTGGTGGTCGCCAAGGGTGAGCGACTGATCGCACAGATGATCAGGGAAATCGCCATAAAGCATAACATCCCCATAGTTGAGGACAAGCCGCTGGCGCGGGCACTTTTCAAGATGTGCGATATCGGCCAGATGGTGCCAGCCAACCTCTACCGGGCCGTGGCCGAAGTACTGGCCTATGTCTATCGCTTGAAAAACAAGGTGGTGAGATAAGATGGCGCCGCTGACGACAAACAGCACCCTTCTGGAAAAACTTTCATCCCGGTCGGACATCGTCCTGGCCGTGGCGGTAGTCGGCATCATCACCGTGCTGGTGATCCCTCTTCCGACCTCCCTGCTGGACTTTGCCCTGGCCTTCAACATTACCTTCTCGCTGGTAGTGTTACTGACCACCCTATATGTCACACATCCGCTGGACCTCTCGGTCTTTCCGGGCATGCTGCTAATCGTGACGCTGATGCGTCTGTCGCTGAACGTGGCTTCGACTCGGCTTATTCTCGGGCAGGCGTATGCCGGTGAGGTCATCAACTCGTTCGGCAATTTCGTGGTCCAGGGCAACTATGTTGTGGGCTTCATCGTCTTCGTCATTCTCGTCATTATCCAGTTTGTGGTCATCACCAAGGGAGCGGGGCGCATCTCTGAAGTCGCCGCCCGGTTCACTCTCGATGCCATGCCCGGCAAGCAGATGGCCATTGACGCCGACCTCAACGCCGGCATTATCGCCGACCAGGAGGCCCGCGAACGCCGGCGGGAGATAGCCCGCGAAGCAGACTTTTACGGTGCCATGGACGGAGCTTCGAAGTTCGTCCGGGGCGACGCGATTGCAGGAATACTGATCACGCTGATAAATATTATCGGTGGTTTTGTCATAGGCCTTGCTGTCAACGGGATGTCTCTGGGAGACGCTTTGCGAACCTATTCGCTCCTGTCGATCGGTGACGGTCTCGTGACGCAGATACCGGCCCTGCTGGTGTCGACGGCGTCCGGCATCATTGTCACGCGGGCGGCTTCAACTTCCCACATGGGCTCCGACCTGACCAACCAGCTCACGCGTCAGCCGCGCGCCATACTGGTGACGGCGGCCGTGCTGTTTCTGTTCGGGCTCGTGCCGGGAATGCCCACCCTGACCTTTATGATGCTGGGTCTGACGGTCGGCGGTATCGGGTACATGACCAAAGAGGCTCATAAGAAAAAGCAACAGGCGGAAGCGGCCGCGGCGCAACGGGCTGCCGCGCACGTGGAACCGGACGAGCGCACCGAGGACCTGCTCAAGGTAGATACGCTCGGTCTCGAGATCGGTTACGGGTTGATCCCGCTGGTGGATGCCAAGCAGGGAGGCGATCTGCTGAACCGCATCGGCACCATTCGCAAGCAGCTGGCCGCCGAGTTGGGCGTCATCGTACCGCCGATACGTATCCGCGACAACGTCCAGCTCCGTCCGAATGAGTACCAGCTGAAAGTGAAGGGCGTGCGCGTGGCCGGCTACGAGTTGATGGTGGATCACGTGCTGGCCATAAATCCGGGCTACGTGGAAGACAAACTTGATGGCTTTGAGACCAAGGAGCCCGCTTTCGAACTTCCCGCAACATGGATAATCCCCAATTTGAGGGAAGTTGCTGAAGCCAAGAACTACACCGTGGTGGAACCCTCGGCGGTCCTGGCCACGCACCTGACCGAGACGATCCGCGCCTCGGCGGCGGAAATACTGACGCGCCAGGATGTCCAGCACCTCATTGACACCCTCAAGGAAGATTTTCCGGCGCTGGTGGAATCGGTGGTACCGGAGGTGGTGCCGCTGGGCAGCCTGCAGAAGGTGCTGCAGTCGCTCCTGAAAGAACGCGTTCCCATCCGTGACCTGGCAACGATTCTCGAGACGGTTTCCGACTATATCGGAGCCACGAGTGAGACGGATGTCCTGGCCGAGTACGCCCGCATGTCGCTGAAGCGACAGATCACGGATCTTTACAAGGACAGGAAAGGGCGTGTCAGTGTCTTCACCTTTGACCCCACTCTGGAACAACAACTGGGCGAGGCTATCCAGAATACCAAGCAGGGGCTCATGCTCGTTCTGGAACCGATCCTGGCAGAAAAGCTCCTGAATAAAATCGGAGAACAAGCCGAGTTAATGCAGGCCGGCGGGCACCTGCCGCTCTGCATTTGCTCACCCAATATAAGGCTTGCCTTGCGGCGCCTGATCGAGGCGTCGCATCCGCAGATGGCCGTTGTCTCGTACAACGAAATTCTGTCGGAGGTGGAGATCGTGTCCACAGGCATGGTGAGGTTGCAAGATGATAATTAAAACGTTTACGGCAGACACGGCGGCGTCAGCCCTCAAAAAGGTCCGCCAGGAGATGGGGGGGGATGCCATCGTCCTCAAGACCCGAGAGATATCCGATCAGGTCGGCGGCCGACGGATGGAAGTCACAGCTTGTCTCGACAAACCGTCGGTGGCCCAGGCCTCGGCGGTGCTGCCCGATCGCACTCGGCAGAAGTCGGAGGCGGCTACTCCGCTGGCGTCTGTTGCGGAGCCGCCCGGCGTGGCACGGATCGAAAGCCGCGACGAAAGCGATCTGCCCGACAGAATCCGCAGGATTGAAGGCATGCTGGAGAAGATGTTCTCGCTCGGCCTGGAGCACACTGTCGAGGGCGAGCGCTACGCGCCTTTTAAAGATATCGGTCGCCGGCTGAAGGAAGCTGATGTTCCTGCGGGATTCCTGGCGTCACTTCTGGCTGCAATGGCCGACGAATGCCATGACGACACCGACTGTCTGACCCTCGCCAGGGAACACCTCGTCAGTCGCCTTTCAGGTATGACGCAGCCCGACCTGAGGTTTCATCCGGGCGATCGTATCCTTTTTATCGGTCCGGCTGGAGCCGGCAAATCCTCGGTCATGGGCAAGGTGGCAGCGCGTTTGGTGGCCCAGCAGAAGCGTACGGTCAAGCTCGTTACCCTTGACGATATCAAAATCGGAGCCATCGACGAGATATGCAGCTATGGCGAACTGCTGGGTATTGAGGTTACCGACCCGTCCCGAGCAGGGCAGGATATACCCGGCGACGACCAGACCATCACGCTCATCGACTCACCGGCGCTGCCTCGTAACAGCGAGAAACTCCAGGCCCTGGCGGTCAGAATTGAACGCGCCCGGCCGACGCACCGTCTGGCGGTTTACTCGGCCCTGACGCGATCCGACGACATGGCCGACTTCGCCCGTTGGATCAAGCCCCTCAGCCCGACCCATATTGCCGTTACCATGACCGACCTTACCAATCGCCTGGGCTCGGTTATTGCCGCTGCCCAGTGCAGTGGCCTGAAAGTCGGCTTCTTTACCGACAGTCCCGGGGGTCTGGGCGATATCCGTGTCCCGGATCCGGACAGGTTGGCGCGGTTGCTGCTACAGGCGGAGGTGAGCCTTGAGTAAATCTGCTCACAAAACAGACGCGGCGGGCAGGCCGATCAGCGGCCGACCGAGAGTGATCTCGTTCCTGTCCGGCAAGGGCGGCGTAGGCAAATCGGTCTTGTCATTCAATGCAGCCACTATTCTGGCCGCGGCAGGCGACCGTAAGGTACTGCTGGTCGACGCCGACTTCACCGCCGGCAACCTGCACATCCTGGCCAACCGCGCCCCCGAACACGGCATCGGTCATTTTATGGGCGGGTGCATGTCGCTGGGGGAAGCCGTAACGAAGGCGGATGACAACCTGGATTTCCTGGCCTCGACCTGGAACGGGCCGGCCGTGGATCAGGCCGACGTCACCGGTTCGGCGACGACGATGAACCGGCTTCGGGAGCAGGGTGCGAAGTATGACTTCATTCTGGTCGACCACGGTTCCGGTATTTCCAGTGCGGCGATAGTCATGGCCCACGGCTCGGACATAAACGTCCTCGTCCTCGTGCCTGAATTGACTTCGATATCCAACTGCTATGGCCTGTTCAAGACCCTGGTTGAAACCAACTCGAACATAGACTGTCGTCTTTTGCTGAACCGGGCCATGATGGTCGAGGAGGCGGAGTACATCCACAACAAGTTCCTGGCACTGACCGAAAAATTCCTGGGGCAGGCTCCGCCGTTCATCGGATACCTGTTCGATGACGACATATACCGCCGGAGTATCGCCTCGCAAAGACCCGTTCTCGAAATCGACCCGAATTCGCAGGCGGTACAGGGACTTAGAGATTTGTGCGCCAAGCTGACGGGGGATCAAAACGGCCCGGCAGGCCGGATAGACATAACCACACAGAGAGAGATAAATAATCACAAGGCTATGGCCGATATAAGGGAATAGCGGACATATGATTAGCACTACTACAGTCGAGCCGAAAAAGCGCGGAAGGAAACCAAAACTGGAGGCCGTGAAAGAAAAGGTGATCACGGCCAGAACCAGAAGAGTCACGAAATGGGAAGTCAGTAAACGGGATTGGTCGCGATACCACAAGTTCCAGACACCGGAGATAAGGCAGAAGCTGCTGAACAAGTACATTCCTCTGGTGCGCAACGTCGCGGCCCGAATGGCCATGAATTTCCCGCGCTCAGTGGAGCTGTCCGATCTGGTAAACACCGGCGTTATCGGGCTCATCGAGGCCTTCGGCAACTTCGACCCGGACCGCGGTGTGAAATTCGAAACGTATGCGGTACCCCGGATCAGGGGCGCCATCCTTGACGAACTCCGGGCGCTGGACTGGGTCCCGCGCTCAACCCGGGCCAAGTCGCGGGAGATCGAACGCAGCTTCGTCAACCTGGAGAACGAGTTGGGTCGCCCGCCCGAAAAAGAGGAGCTGGCCAGGCACATGAAAATCAGCGTCGAAGAACTCTATACCGCTCTGGACGATGTTTCCGGTACCGGTATTCTGTCGCTCGACGAAGTCGTTTACCGCGAGGATGACAACCGTCAGGTGCCGCGCATCGAAACGGTGATTGACCGCTCCGTGCACAGCATCTTGGGAGAGATCGAGAAGGACGAACTGCGCTCCTTCCTGGTGGTCGCTATCGACCGCCTGACCCAGCAGGAAAAACTCGTGGTGGCTCTGTATTACTATGAGGAATTGACCTTGAAGGAGATTGGCGCGGTGATGTCGATCTCGGAATCAAGAGTTTCGCAAATACACACTCGCGCTGTCTTGAAGTTGCGCGGAATGGTCAGGGAGAAGTTCGCCTTGACAGGTTAGCGCGGGTCGCAGAAGAGGAGGCTGGCGGATGGTGGACCCTATTGAAGTACCGGATTATTCATCCAAGCCCCCGACAACTGACAAACTGAAACCGGTTGTAAGATCGGACCCGGAAAAAGATCGGAACGGTTTCTCCAAGGCTCTGAAAGAGAAAATGGAAGAGGAGCTTGAGGAGAAAAAGAGGAAGTCAAAAGACAGGCTGGAAATAGGAGAAGACGACAGTGAACACAAACATGATGCCAGCCAACAGCACCCACCTTCAGACGAGAGCGGCCCGGCCGACGCCGATGAGGCGGCCGACGCGGGTGAGCCCGGCGAACACGTCGATCTGAAGGCATAGTGAAAGGTAAGGTTGAAAATGGATATTTCAATCGAATTACTGACGGATGTGGCCATCAACGCCCTCGGTTATCTCGCGGCCGGAGCTTTTTCGGTAGTCGTTTATCGTTTGTTCCAGGGTGGCAGCCGGGCGGCCGTTCAGCCCCCGGTCGTCGCCGTAGCGGCCGCGCCGGCCGACAACGGTACATCGGATTCCGGCCGGGACAGGCCGGGCGCTCAGTTCGTCAGGCTGGGGAACGAGGGGCGGCAGAAAGACGCTGTGTCGACGGCAGGAGAATGCGGTACCGGCGGCGCACGGCGTGACCGCTCGGAGGTTATTCGACTGGCCCGCGAAATGGTCAGGGCCGGTACGCCGAATCAGCAGATAAAGGACCTTCTGCCCGTCACCGAGGCGGAACTGGCCCTGTTGAGTCATGACCAATAGTTAAACGAATACTGGAGATATAAACATGTCCAATGATAATCCCTTCTTCCTCTCAAAGGTGGAGTGTCCAATCTGCAAGACCATCAACGAGTTTGAAACCGTGCGGGTGGGCGCTTACAAGGAGAGGGGGCGTGAGACCGACTTCGGCCCCAGCGGGATCGAATGGAAAAACCCCAGGTACCAGGCCTACAACCCTCTGGTCTTCTTTACGGCCACCTGTTCCAACTGCTACTACACGCGGGAATTCACCAACAAGTTCAAGGACTGGAAAAGCGATACCACCTTCAAAACCTATCGCCTGAAGACCGTGAAAGAGCGGCACCTGGAGAGGCTGGCCGCGGCCGACTCGGTCATACGGAGGCTTGGCAGCAGTATCGACCTGCACAATTTTCCCAACGAGTCGGCTATCCTCAAGCTGCATCTGGCGGTTCTTGACGAGACCTTCCACGAGCATTGCAGCCGGCTGGACCTTGGTCGATTTTACGTCAGGATCGGTTGGGTCTTCCGCCATCTGAATACCGGTGAGAATCCCAACATTACGTTCCTGACCGGCCTGCTCCTGGAACTGGACAAGAACTTCGAGGTGGTCAAAAATTCGCTGGCTAATTTCAAGGAAAATACCGCCGGTTTCCACCGATACGTAACCGGCCACTTCGATACCGAGGAGATATCCTCTGATTTGAAATCGCAGGTGTTGCCATACCGTGATCGCTTTCAGAGCGCGATGGGCACTCTCGGTGATTCAGTGTTCAGATGCGAGAAGGACATGGGCGATATCAGCAACCTCGTAAGCGAGTACAAGACGCTGGCTTCGGGCGAGGACGGCGGCGGTCTGACTTCATTTGGCAGCCATGCCAGCTTCGCCGAGTTCCTCATCGACCTCAAGAAGAGCTGGGACGGGATTGTCGTCAACGAGCGAGAGGCGCTTCAGAAGGCGGCCCACTATTACAAGGAGGCCTTTACCAACGGCCGCGATATTGCACCCGGCAATCAACAGATTCAGGCGGCCTACCTGATCGCCGAGTTGTCACGCCGTATCGGGGACTACGACAGCGCCAAGCAGTACTTCAACAGCACTATCAAACTTGGTCAGGAGTTCATTTACGAGAACCGCCGCGACCAGTCCCGGACGGCCTTGGCTCGCAAAATCCTGGAGTTGGCCATAGAGCAGGGACGTTCCAATCTGGCGGCCATGAAATCGGCATAGGAGCGAAATGAATCAGACTGTGCAGATCGCTTTACCTCAATCCCGTCAACCGTTGCGAGTGTGGGAAAAAGTCGAAATCGTAATCGGCGACGGGAACGAATGCGGTCGATACCTGGCCAGGATCGAGGATTTCACTGAAGAGGGGCTTATCGTCAGCAACCCGGAGTTTATCGAGGGCGGGACGCGCCTGAGGTCAAGCGCCGAAGTGAGAGTCTTCATCACGAGAAGGGACGCTGTTTACCGATTTTACTCCAGGATAAAAAAAGTGACTATAAGAGGCGAGCAGCTTGTTCTTCTGAGCAAACCCCGGTATCTCAAGCGCGTCCAGAGACGCCAGTTTGTCCGTATTGACCTTCTCCGAGACGTGACTTTTGCCATCATCAAACAACGGCGCGAGGACACCTGCCGCTACGTCCAGCCGCGCTGGCACGACGCCAGAACCAGTAACCTGAGCGGCGGAGGCATGTTCGTGCGCAGCTTGCAGGAGATACCCAAGGACAGTCTGCTGCTGCTCAAGTCGAGGCTGTTCCTCGAAATCGGTCTGCCGGTGACCGTCGCCGGCATCTGCCGCCGCTGCCACCTCGACGGTAAGGTTTACGGTTGTGGCATCGAATTCATTCGCAGTGAATATCTCTCACGGTTTTTCAGCGCCTCGGAATCCAAGAAGCTGCCGGAATCGGTTCAATTTTTTGACCTCACCGCTCAGAACAAGCTGGTCAGGTTCGTTTTTGACCATCAGATCGAAATGAGAAAAAAGGGGTTACTATAGACATGAATAATGCGGACAAGAGCAAATCGCTTGAAAAGACACAAATCGAGTCTTTTAAACTGGACCTTTCCTCTCTGGTCGGTCGTGAGATCACCCTGTACTCGGAACAGTTTCCGGGCAAGCCGCTCAAAAGCAAGATACTGGCGGCCAGCACGAGCTCGATAACCATCGGCCGCAGCGGCAGCGCCGGGCAGGTGGACGATCTGGTGACCAACCAGGGACTCTTCGTGCAATTCGATTACCGGGGGCAGAGGGTTTCGGTGCGAGCCGCACTCAAGAGAACCGGCACGGGAAACTGTCTTCTGGAGTTGGAGGACAAGGTCGTGCCACTGGCGCGCAGGCGATTCAGCCGGCTCGATATCGACACCCGTGTAAACCTGGCCGTGCTGCCCATCACAACTTTCAACCCAACCAAACTCGACCGCCTGCGCTGGGTCGCCACGGACACCAGAAACATCTCCGGCGGCGGCACCGCCGTCGAGTATACCGGCTTTCTCGAGAGCGGCACCAACCTCTTCTTGAATTTGGACATCGAAGAAATCCCGTTCCCGTCGCTCTTGCTGGGGCAGGTTCGCCACTGCCAACGCCAGGAACGGGGTCATTTTCGTATAGGCGTCGAATTCCTCGTAAAAGAGATGCGCGAGAAATGCTTCTCGGTATCGACCATTCAAAGATTACCGTCGGCCGTCTTCCAGTACACGGCCCGAACGCGAGCCGACCTGAACGAGAAAATCACCGCTTTGATTCAGTCAACAGAAAGCAGTCGTTGATAGGAGAGAATCATGAAAGATACATCCAAGCTGAAATTCGTCTCTGACGTAAATGTAGGGCAGAACCGTATCCGGGCGCGCAGACCCTTCAGAGTAGAAGCCGACAACAGCCGCCGCTACATCCGACTGGAGATATCGTCACCCATGTCGCTGAACAAGATCAAGGACGTCTTCGGCCGTTTCTGGCCGGGCGAGAACGCCCCGGTCATCCACGGGACTATTCTGAACATTTCCGCCGGCGGGTTGCTCGTCGAGTGCGACCAGCCCCTCAATGAAGGCGATGTCGTATCCATGAAATTCACTCTGCAGGATGTCGAGGTTCTGGATAATGTTCTGGGTCTGGTGAAACGCTGTGACCCGGAGGACGACTGTTCTCTGGCCGGCATTGAGTTCATCAGTCGCAATCGTCTCGAAGACAAGCTGACATCGGCGGAGATGGAACTGCTCACGGAAAGAGTCGCCAATTTTCATCAGTCAGTGCAAAAAGTGCTGGAAAGGTATCTGTACCATGAGCAATCCGCGTAAGATGCCAAAGCTGACCGGACTGCTGCCGATTCTTGTCGTCGGCCTGGCGATATTACCGGCGGTGCCCGCGGCCGGGCGGACTAACGGTTACGGCATTGTCATTCGCGTGGATGCAGCGCCCCTGGCCTGGAGCGAATCCAAACTCGAGACCAAGTTACAGAAATACCTTACCCGGATGCCTAATATTCGCGCCCTGCCGCACGGCCGTCAGGCCGGGCCCATGCCTGCCTTTCCGGAGGACACGTTCAATCTCGACAGCCTCGTTGACTGGGGCCTGGAAACCGGACAGGATTACCTGATGCTGGTGATGGTGGGCAGTGAACGACTCGAGCGCCGCAAAACGTTCAACGTGCCGCTCGTATTTCACCGGTACGAGACCGTCGGTGTTATTGAGGGCGAACTGCGTTTCGTTGATCTGCGCAAAGGCAAGCTGCTTATAGCCGAACCCTTTGAGGTAAACCAGAAGGGCAAACGGATTTTTCAGGCGGCTATGGACGACGACGTGAACGATCCCAGCATTCACCTCACGGCCTCGCAGAAAATCAGGTTCTTCGACAGCCTCGAAGACAAACTGGCCAGACGTCTGGCGGATAAAATCACCAGGTACACGCGGGGTCGCTGAGGGTGGGCACTGTCGGCAAAATAAACCGTCAGCACCGCGACCGGTCATCCCCGTGGGAGACAATAACGCTGGTGTGCGAGTTGGCCGCCCTCTGTCGTAGCCGACCGGCCAGTCGGGAAACCTTTGAACTGGTACTCCAGAAAATACGACGAATTGTCCCCCACGACGCGGCGACTCTTTATCTGCTTAACAGGCGGAACGATAAACTGGAAGAAGCAGCGACCGTCGGTGGCAGGGTGGAGCCGGTCAGCTTTATCAGAATGGGTAAAGGCGATGGACTCACCGGCTGGACGGCTGAAAACCAGAAACCGGTGCTGATATCCGGCCGGTCGGCCGCCGGTTCCGACCGCTCCGAAGGTGAGTACGCCACGTTTCTGTCGGTGCCGCTGGTCACCCGTGACGCCGTCCGGGGCGTCCTTAACCTGGGAAACGTCAGAGAACAGGCCTACGATCAGCATGATGTCTCTTTAATGATATTAACGGCCGACCAACTGGCCGTGGCGGTGGAGAGCATGAGCTGTCAGAGCGAACTCGATGACCTCAACGCGCAGATGGCCCAGGCTCAACTGAAATTGGAGCAGGCCGGCAAAAGCCGGGAGAGTCTCAACAAAATGAAAGAGGTGGCCCGCTTGGCCGCCAGCATCAATCATGAGATAAACAACCCGCTTTCCGTGATTATCGGCAACGTGCAATGTCTTCTCCTTGAGAAGGTTGCCGCCAACCAGAAAGCGCTGTCAAGATTGCGACGAATTGAAGAGGCGGCCGTCAGAGTGGGCCAGGTCAATCGCAAGCTGATAGAAATACACTCCCTTGCGAATATCCTGGTCGGTGACAATGAGGACCAACCGGCGGTCGTGTGAAACATATGGATGCACAGATGTACACAGATGTGAACCCGCAGGTAAAAGGACTGCTCAGCAGTGAGATGCAAAAGGGCCTGGACGCGCTGTGCCTTGGTCTGTTCCGCATCAATCAGGATGGCTACATAGACGAATTTAATGATACGGCCGGCGAAATCCTCGGAGTGGACGAGTATACCGCATGGGAAGACCTTCATGTTATCAGGGTCGACCGGTTTCTTGGGATCGGCCTCGCGGACAAGATCGCGGTCATGTTCGAGAATGGAGAAAGCTTTGTCCGCGCCGGTGTGAGTTGCACAAACAGCCGTGGTCGCTTTATGGTCCTGAACATATGTTGTGTTCCGGCCGGCGGGGACAAGGCGGAGATTCTAGGTATAGTCGCGGACCTGGGTGGGTGTGAAGACCGCCTGAAAAGCCCGTCATCGCCATTCGCCGAGTTGAGGATACTGACCGAAGTGTCGGCAGCCCTGTCCTCGTCGTACGAATTGGACCAGGTGCTGAAAGTCATTCTGACAGCTGCGACGGCCTCGCAGGGTCTGGGTTTCAACCGCGCTTTCCTGTTATGGTACGACAGCAGTGGCAACTGCCTCCACGGTCACCTGGCCGTGGGACCGTCCAGCGCCGAGGAGGCGGACCGGATCTGGAGGAACCTGGATTCGATGCAGTTGACGTTGAGCGAGCTTTTAAACAGCTATGAGGGTGCGGCCGACCACCGCAATGACGCTCTTACAGAATTGATTGCCGATCTTCAGTTCGACCTGGGCGGCGATTCCATCATCGCTGAGGTCTGTGAGGCCGGTTCCTGGGTAAACTTGGAACGCCGGCGCGATGTCGACGGTGCCACCGGGCAATTTCTGGCCCGCCTGGGTACGAACCGCGTGGTCCTGGTGCCGTTGAAAAGCAAGGGAAAACTGCTGGGTTTGCTGGCCGCCGATAACTTCATAACCAATCGGCAGATTTCCGATGACTCGGCCCAACTGCTGCAACTTCTGGCCAACCAGGCCGCGGTGGCCATGGAGAAGGCCCGGCTTTATGACGAACAAAGAGAACGAGCGGCCGAACTGGAGCGCATCAACGCCCTTCTCGCCGAATCCCAGGATCAGATAATTCGGATTGAGAAAATGTCGATCATCGGTCAGCTGACGTCGGTCATAGCTCACGAGTTGCGAAACCCTCTGACCATAATCGGGGGCTTTGCGAATCTTATGCTGAAATCGGATATAACCGACGATACCCGCGAATATCTCAACATAATTGCCAGCGAAACCAAGCGCACGGAATCTGTCCTGGACCATGTGCTGGATTTCCACAAGGCCAGTCAGCGCGAGAATGGAATACTCGATTTCTCCGACCTGGTCGAAAAGAATCTCGGGCTGTTTTTGGGAAGACGGCATCGCTCCAATATCCGGATGGCCCTTTTCCGTTCCGGTGAGCCCTTGCCCGTATACGGCAATCGGGACCAGTTGTCGCACGCCGTTTACCAGATGTTCATGCTGGTCGGCGAGGAACTCATTCCTCCCGGCGCGGCCGAAGTGCGGACGGAATCTCGTGCCGGCATGGCCGTTATGGTGATCACCTTTGACTGCGGCAGCGGTGTCCGAGAACGGCTGGTAAGGACGCTTAAACAAGTGTTCACCGACACCAAAGCATCCCAGCGGCTGGTGATTATGGTGGCCGGCGAGACGATCAAGCACCATGGCGGCAATTACGGCATCGCCACCAACGGCGGCGTAATGCCTTCGATCTATATGGAACTTCCGCTGGTCAAGGAGGCAACTGATGGCTAATCGGATACTGGTGGTAGACGACGACGACCGGATACGACTGTTGTACCAGAAGGAACTGAGCCAATCCGGTTACCGGGTGGAGACGGCGGCGACGGGCCGCGAGGCCATCGAGAAGACCAGCGCCGACGCGTTTGACCTGGCGGTGCTCGACATTGAGATGCCTGACTTGTCCGGCCTTGAAGTTCTCAGCAGAATGCGCGAACAGGCCCCCCTGATGTCGGTGATTTTGAACTCGGCTTACAGCACCTACAAGTCGGACTTTCAGTCCTGGCTGGCTGATGCCTACATCGTCAAGTCTTCCGACCTGGAGCCGTTAAAGGCGAAGATCAAAGAACTGCTGGAGCGATCATGACGACTAACGCCGAACGAAGACGGGAACTCATTCTGATCGACCAGGTGGACGCCCTGAATGAAGAGGTGAAAACCCTGGCGCTCAACCTGGCCATCTATCTGGCCAGGAACAAGAGTCGCTCCGACGACCTGAGTCGGCTGGAGCCGGATTTCATCCGGCTTGTTAACGGTACCGTCAAGATTGTTCAGGACCTGGCGGTGATTATCAATGCCGCCAGGAACATGGAAAAAATGGCGTGGGATGTTGCGACGAAAAAGGTCGGCGAGGACCTGCTGGAGATGAAACTACGGTCGATCCTGGACCAGTGCCGTCGCGTAATGCAGACGCTCACACGGGCCGGTGGGGTAAGCTGACAGCCTCCGCCTGCCGGCGGGGCGGGACGGGTTCGTCATGAGTGCAGAAAAGAGCCTTAGCGGTCGATATAATGTAGGAGCCGGGGATCCGCATGGCGGATTTCGGAACCGGGTAAGGTGCATTCCGGAACGGCCTGGTAAGTCGAGGCCGTGAACAGGAGCAAAGAACGAATCTGCCATAGAGTCGCGAAATACAGATGCAGGACGATATAAACCAGAACCCGTTTGTTCAGGTCTTGAACAGGCAATGCCAAAGGTAAGAGCCTATGTCGTCAGAAAATATCACAAAGCTGACCCGGGCCGTTCAGAAACGCGGGCAACCGTTTCGGGTACTTGTCGTCGACGACGAGAAATGGGTGCGCGAGGTGTTCCAGGATTTCTGCAAGGTGACTGATGCTTTTGAAGTGGATCAGGCCAGGAATGGGGCCGAAGCCGTGGAGAAGATACGCCAATCACGTTATGACCTGGTGACCCTCGACTTGATCATGCCGGAGATGTCCGGGCTGGAGGTGCTGTCGGCCATCCAGGATGTCTCGCCGCATGTTCCGGTAATGGTCATAACCGGCAACGCCACTGAAAAGCTCGTGAACGAAGCCGGAGTCATGGGAGCATGCCGGGTGCTGTACAAACCGGTGATGCTGGAACATTTCCTCAGCGAGATCACGTCGGCTCTCGTGCGGGATTAGAGTGGATCCGGTCTGCCTGAGAGTTGAGCGTCTTTGCCCTTGCTGAGCGCGGAGCTGGGATATGAAAAACGACATCGCCATCCTGGTCGTCGACGACGAAGAAATGATGAGAGACCTTCTGGACAAAATCCTTTCCCGTGAGGGCTACCGGATCAAAACCGCCCGAGACGGGATCGAGGCTCTGGAAGTGCTGGAATCCGAGCCCATGGACCTGGTCATATCCGACGTAAAAATGCCGCGGATGGGTGGGTTTGAGCTTCTGAAGGAAATCCGGAGCCGGCATCCGCAGACCGGAGTCATAATAATGACCGCTTACGGCGATAGTCATACCGTCAAGGATGCTCTTTTGCTCGGTGCCGACGAATATGTCACGAAGCCTTTCAAGAGTCATGAAATATCTTTAGTGGTGGAACGGGCCTACTGGAGAATCCTTTCTAACGCCAACCGGATGGATCGACCGCATCGATAGGGGATTGTAAATGACCGAAGCCGGCGCAAAAACTCAGGAATCCGCGACCAGGCAGCGCGTTCGAGTAACTACAACCAAAGACAACCTGAGTGCCTTCATGACCCTGACCCGCACCGAACCCCACGAGGCGGATATCTCTCTGGAGGAGGTGGCGGCGGCCCTGCAGAAGGCCGGCGTCGTGTTCGGCATTGACCACGCCGCTATTGAGAAGGCCCTGGCGGAGAATGCCTGGGCTGCCCCCATCAAGGTGGCCCGGGGCGTGCCCCCCCAGAGAGGTAAAGATGCCACCGTCGAATACCTCTTTGACACCGAACATGAAATCCGCCCGCGCGAGGACAAGGACGGACGGATTGACTATCGGGACATGAATTTCATTCAGAACGTCACAAAGGGGTCGGTCCTGGCCAGAAAAACTCCGCCTGCGCCCGGTGTCCACGGCAAGGGCGTCAACGGCAAGGATATCCCGGCGGCCCGAGGAAGAGATTTTTCATTCAAGTACGGCGAGAACACCAAAGAATCCGCAGACGGCCTCGAGCAGATAGCCAGTGTCGATGGCGCCATCGTTTTCAGTCACGGCTATATTGCTGTCAAGGACGTCGCCATCATCAGCGGTGATGTCGATTTCAGTGTCGGCAATATTGACAGCGTCGGCTCGGTTCGGGTCACCGGTGATGTCCGGGCCGGATTTACCGTCAAGGCCGGCGGGAACATCGAAATCCTCGGCAGTATCGAAAACTGCAATATCGAGGCCAAAGGCGATGTGGTCGTCAAGGGCGGTTGCCGAAGCGGCGACGAGGGCTACATAAAGGCCGGCGGCAACGTCATAATCAAATATGCCGTGGGGCAGTATATCGAGGCCGGACGCGACATCATAGTCGGCGGAGAGTTGATTAACTGCAAGGTCACGGCCCGAGAACGAGTGTGGGTAAAGGGCCGACGGGGGAAAATTGTGGGCGGCGAGGTTAATGCGGGCAAGGAGATCAGAGCCACCATTCTCGGTTCCGACGCCGGCACCTTTACCGTCGTAGCCGTGGCTTATGAAGAAGAGTTGATGAAGAATTATCGAAAGACGCTGCGGGAAATACGCCGCCTTGAGACCGACGGTGTGCGCGTAAAAGAAAGTCTGGTCGCCCTGTATAAGCTGCAAATGGACGGCAAGCTGGAGCCGGGCAGAGAGGCCGCCCTGCAGAAACTGCAGGATTTTCAGAAAAATTTACCCGGCGCTCTGGAAAGTCTGAACAAGACTAGAAGCTGCCTTGAAGAGAAAATGAGCGAGTTTCGAGATGCCCGCATTGTCGCCGAAGGTATGGTGTATCCGGGCGTTCGCGTCCACTTCGGGATCATTTACCGCGACATAAGCGAGGAAATCAAGACCCGTAAGCTGGTTCTGGAAGGCAGTCAGATTGTCCTTGCGGAATGGCGCCCCGGCGAAGATTGACCAAGCACACAGTAAAAAATCCTTGATAACTGTATCCGATTCGAATATATTCCCGGTGAGATTTGATATGCCTGACGGAGAGGTGGCCGAGAGGCTGAAGGCGGCGGATTGCTAATCCGTTATAGGGCGAATAGTTCTATCCAGGGTTCGAATCCCTGCCTCTCCGCATATGCCGGCCGAAAGGATTTCGGTGTCAGGCAGGATGCCAGTGAGATAACGGGTCTCCGGTATTACGGCGTGCTGGCAAGTGCGGTAGCGGCGGACACCTCCGAAGGCTGTGCTTGGGGGTTACCCAGGAGTTCTGAAATGCGGGGAGGGAGGCTTGGGGTTACGAAGAAACCGTAATTGGTGCGAATAAGAACGAGGGACTGGGCGAGTTTCCCTTGGTAGTTCCCTATCCCCCTCTACTTTGGGCTCGCCCCGCCCTCTTTAAATTTCATTCCCCCCTCCATCTTGAGCACGCCGAACCGCGATTCTCTACAATATCCTGCAATTCACTGCCAAACCGCGGCAGTGGAGATCATAAAATCTTTACAAAGTTGTTCAGCAATTTTCCATTTTTGAGTATATTGCATTAGAGGCAGGGATGTTGCCAGGTGTAGTTCTGACGGAGCGGTTTTCAGAGGCACAGTTGTCACAGCGTATACGCTATCATGGCTAAACCGTCGACAAAAAAGTTCAAACTCGAAAAATTATTGTCGGACAATGAATTATGCCAATCATGGCAGGCCATAAGGCTCGCCTCCGGAGACAAGTGTTTCTTGAAAACGCTCAATCGAGAGTCATCGCTCGGCGCTTACACCGCAAGATCGATCCTCGATAACTCTTTCCGATGCCAGCAGATGTTGAAAAGCCGTAAGGTATTGTCTGCCAGAGAAAAGCACATCGAGGACGGCAATCTGTATATCGAGTATCCTTTTCTTGATGACGGAATCTGGCAGCCAATAACTCCCGTTAAATTCTGGGCTCATTTCCCCGCGACGCTCCTGCAGATGTGTCTGGTGATTGACTATCTGCACACTCTGGATCTGGTTCACTGTGATCTCAAGCTCAGTAATTTCATGATTAACCTGCAGGATAAGGAACCCACGATAATCCTGGTGGACCTGGATTTTCTGGTCAGGACCGGGTCTTCTCTTCAGGCCAAAGTCCTGGGTACACCCGATCACATTGCCCCGGAAATATTCGCCAATGAGCTAGTGACGCCGCAGGTGGATGTTTTCTCCATGGGTAAGACTCTCGAGAAGTGCGTTGAGTCTGGCCAATCGCTGCCCGGTTCGCCTGCTTCACAAGCCATGCTGAGCAAGGTCAAAATGCTCGCAGAGGACCTGACTCGGCGCGAAGCTCTGCTTCGCCCCCGCGTTCTCTTGGATGCTCTGGCTCGAAGAGAAATTATCGATATGGCAGCTTTACAGGCAGCCAACAAGACCCTGTTGACCATGCTGCTGCTGGCCAGACTGAGAGAAAGCAGGGCAGGCAAGGGGAGAAAACGCAAAAGTCTGAAGAAAACGTTCCTGGAGCAGAATAAGGTCCTGGGTTTGGGCGAGGAATTGACCAGCGAGCTGGCGCGGGTGGCACAAATCGACAGTCCCAAGGCCTACCGGGTCATGAGGGACCTTGTCCGGGACGCGACTCTCGAAAGATATGGGGATTACTGGCATTTCATGCTAGGTGACGAGCAGTTGCAGTCGGCTTACGCCGCGCTGGAGGATTCCGCGCCCCCGGCAGTTGTTCGGGAGACCGTCGAGCCGCTGGAGCACTGTCTGGCACGGGTCGCGAGTTATCGAAAAGCCGAATGCTATCAGAAGGCATTCCTGTGCCTCAAGGGTTTTGCCGAGGATGAAGACAGGCTGACTGCCTTACGTGTGCCTTCGCGTATATCCCTGCTGCAAGAGTTAGGGGACCTGGCCGTAATTCTGAACAGGTCCCGGGACGCCGCCCTTTATTATGACACCGCGCTGGAGTTGTCGGGCTCGCCTGAACAGACTGACTTGAAACTCGTCTATGAACGGGCGACTCTGGCACACACTCTGGGCCAGATCGACCGGGCCATGGAACTCGCCAGGCAGGGAGCTACCGAGGCGGGACGTCGTGGCGACAGGGCCGGCGAATTGAGTTTCCGGCGACTTGAGGCCTGGGCGCTCGGTTCGCAAGGTAAATATCGAGAGGCCGAAAGGCTGCTTGATTCGATCCGGGATACGGCGGTTGATTTGAATCTCGATGAGTTGATCATCAGGATTCTCTACACTTACGGAATCCTGGAGTGGAAACGAGGCGATTTCAGGCAGGCGGAGAAACGCCTTCTGGCCAGCTTTGAAAAGGCGGCCGGTTGTGATCTTTTGGGGAAATCGATCTCGACAATCTTCAGCCTTTGCCTTCTCTACCTAGAACTCGCTGATTACAGGAAATCGGTCAAGTACGGCAAACTCGCGATACAGAACCTGCAGGAAGCCCGTGACAGGTCCAAGCTGCCGTTGATTTTTGCCAACCTCTCGAACAGTTACACGCGTCTGGCAGAATACGCCAAGGCCGAGTACTGGCTGCAAAGATCGCTAACCTCGGAATCCCAGGCGCACAAGCGAAATAATCTGATAGTCTACTTTTTGTCCAACGGCTTCCTGAAAAGCAACGAAGGTGACTTGCAGTCGGCCCGGCGGATTCTCTTCAAGGCTCTGGAGTCTCTTTTCCCCGGGGTACCGGAGAAAGTGACCGGCAAAGTGTACCACAATCTGGCGGAAATCGCTCTTTACCAGGGTCAGTCTGTGTCCTGCGAGGAGTACCTTAAGGCCGCGGCGGAGAAATTTCGGGCCTGCGATGACAAATCATCTCTGGCCGAGCTCGAGTTCATTGGCACTCTTAACAGTTTGTATCAAGGTCGCCCTCAAGAGATTCAGATATTGTTACCGCAACTCGGCACCCTGATCGATTATGGGTGTCGCTACTACGCCTCTCTGTGCCTGTTTCATATTCTGGTCAACGCCGGCCCGAAAGATTCGGCGCGGGCGCTCGGAGTCGCGGAATCGTTGCAGCCCTTGTTTGAAAGAGGCGAGGCGCCCTTGTTCGAGGCCGTTCATGGTCTGGCCAGGATAGTGCGCCGGCCAGCCGAGAAGCTGGAAAACATAGGTATTCTCAAATCTGCTTACAGGATTCTGGATAAATCCGGCGCCATGTTTCTGGCGACGATCGTCTACAGGCGAGTGGCCGAACGTTATCGCGAGGACGCCAAGGAGAAGCTCGCCAAGAAGTTCCTGCTCCAGGCGGAGAAGCTGGCCAAAACCCTGAAAAACGAGGCTATGGAACGATCATTGTCGGAGCAGGTGGCGAGTCTGGCCGACCACGGTGGTAAACAAACGAGAATGATCGACCTCATCTTTAGAATCTCCGAGGTATTCAAGAACATTCGGGACTATGATAAGTCACTTACGAGAGTCGTCGAGTTTGCCGTGGATCAGACGGGTGCGGAACGCGGCGTTCTCCTCCTGAAAAACCAGCAGTCTTCGGAGTTGCGCGTACGGGCTTTCGTCAACTGCGATGAGGACAGCCTGCGGGATGTTGCCGACTTCAGTTCCACCATTCCTCAGGAGGTGGTCAAAGACCCCAGGCCGGTCGTTATCGATAACGCTCTGACCAACGCCCGGACCAAGGGATATAAAAGCATAGTCGTACATAACATCCTGTCGGTTATTTGCACACCCATCGTGTTCGACGGAAAGCTGCTGGGGATTCTCTATCTCGATCACCACACGATTCCGGCACTGTTTGACAGGGATGACGTCACTTACATCAGCTCCACCGCCAATTTCATTGCCGTCATGCTGACCACCATTCAGGAGTACCGCGATATCAGTCTGGTCAATCGGCAGTTGATCGAAGATGCCACCGATCTCGGGGACAACCTCTCCTTTATCACGAATGACTCCTCGATGCGGGAATTGCTCAGCAAGCTGCCGGAGATCGCACGGACGAACACACCCATTCTTATTATGGGTGAGAGCGGCACCGGCAAAGAGATTCTGTGTCAGATGATTCATAACCTGAGCCTTCGCTCCAAGAAACCTCTTATAAAACTGAATTGTTCGGCCATCGCCGAGGGGCTGATTGAAAGCGAGTTGTTTGGCGTGGCGCAGAACGTGGCAACCGGCGTGGCTGAAAGAGACGGCAAGTTCTCTGCCGCCGATGGCGGCACGCTTTTCCTTGACGAAATCGGCGACATGCCCCTGCACGTGCAATCCAAGGTACTTCGGGTTCTGGACCTACAGGAGTTCGAAAAGGTTGGCAGCAACAAGACCATTTACAGTGATACCCGGTTCATTTATGCCACCAACAAGGACTTGCATCGTCTCATCAGGGAAGAGAAGTTCCGCGAAGACCTCTATTACCGCATCAACACTATCATAATAGAAGTCCCCCCTCTGAGAGAGCGTCGCGACGACATCCCGCTTTTGATAGAACATTTCATAAGCATATATGCGTCGCCCTCAGGTAATGCGCCCGTCTTCACGCCCGAAGTTCAGAAAGCTCTTGTGTTCTACAGCTGGCCCGGGAACGTCCGAGAACTCAAGAACTTCGTGGAGCGCTGCTGCATCCTGTATCCCGGCGAACGCATAAATGTCTCGGGGCTGCCGGCCGAATTCCAGCAGGCCGGGCGAGACAACCCACAATCCAAACAGGCCGGTGAAACCTACGAAAAGCAGACTATCCGAGACGCTCTGATAAAACAAAACTGGGTTCAATTACGAGCGGCCCGGTCTCTCAATATGCCTTTGAGCACGCTTCGTCGGAAAATCAAGCGTTACAATATAAGCCGCGACATGTAGGCCCTGCAATTTGCCACTTTGCCGTTTTTCGGCAAACCCGCCGTCATTCTTTCTGTTTGTATATCAACAAGTTAAGGTCTGTTGCGAATTTGCCGGTAACTTGAGCGGCAAATCAGGGGGGTATCCCGGCTCAGACATTTTACTGTAATTGTCTATATAGCAATGAGTTAATCCGACACCACGGCTGCAGTTAATCATGGCATCCTTTTTGTTTGAACTCGCCTGCGTTACAAACACCCATGGAAGCGTAGGAGGTAATTATGACAAAAAGAGCCCTGTTAACTACCATGATTGGATACTGCTTGGCTCTGCTGCTGCTTGGCCTGGTAGGTGGAATCCTGGCACCGACGGCGGCCTTTGCGGACGGGAGCAGCACCGACCCACCGGCAGACTCGACACCGGAAGGCACCAGTCAGGCCCCGTATGCAGATTCCGGCGAAAGCATAGCCATAATTGATTTTCTGCTCGCCGCCTGGGCCATGACTCTATAAGGCTCCGCGGGGAGGAGTAAGGAGGAGGTGAATCCCGAATAGCGGCATGAGCAAACTAGATAGAATATTGTTGCTGGTCAACCTGCTCAATCATCGTCAGTCAGCCACCCTTGAGACGATCAAGGCAGCTTGCAGAATACCGGAACGGACGGCCTATCGGTATCTCAATGTCATCTCTGAGGCCAACATTCCGGTTTTTTTCGACCGTAAGCATCGCGCTTATCGCCTGAACAGCCAGGATCGAGGGAGCGTTGATGATCTGACGGTTGAGGAATCGGTGTTGATTGTCAGCGCTTTGAAAATGCTGGCAGGCAGACTTAACGACGAGTACAGAGCGGAAATTGAGCAGCTCATCGGAAGGGTCATCGTGCGGCAATCCTTTCCGATCGAGGAGATATTGAAAACCTTTGAACACGAACTGGACGATCTGGCCAGGTCCGCCGACTGCTCGGATCTGATAACGTCCATTCTGATCAACGCGGCGATCATGTGTGACAAGAAGGTCAGCCTGGTGACCAGCGATAACGGCTCAACGAAAAGGTTCGTCGAGATAAAAAGTCCCTCTCTGTGGTTTAAAAAGAGCTGGAAGCTGGCGGAAAAGAGACACGATGACGCCCGGGAGGCATCCATCGCGGGCATCAAGAAAGTGTCTGTCCTGGGCTGATGCCTTCCACGGACGGCCTTGGTCCCGGCGGCGGTTTTTCGGCTGCCGAGGCGCGAAGCGGCTGCGGGCTCGTGTGCTGGCCGTTTCCCTGATGGCAATGCCGCCACACCGTGGCTGGACATAAGAGTATTCTTGGGGAGGACACCTGCCGGGCGGCAGTATGTGAAGTGCGCCGTGGGCAAGGAGGAACCGGCAGGTAAGGCGAACAAGAAACGATGGGGTACGGTATGCACTTTGATGCTGGACGTGTTGATGCACTCAAATCCTGCCAGATCGGCGAGGCAGGCTGGATTCCCCCTTTGCCCGATCTCCGCGATTTCAGTTCGGACGAACCGGAGATTCGCGCTATGGCCGCTGTGCTTGGCATCGGGTCCGATCCCGAGGTTCTCGGAATGCCGTCAAGAACTGATCTGCGCAGATGGTTCTCACCGGCTGGCGATCAGCAAGGTCTTCGGTCCTGCGCGGCCCATGCCGCCGTCAGCGTAATCGAGTATTCGGAAAACCGGGCTTTCGGCCGAGAGATGAACGGTTCCCGCCTGTTTGTTTACAAAACCGCCCGTGGCCTGATGGGTATGGACGGAGACACCGGCGCCTGGTTGCGAAAGACGTTACGAGCCCTCGCCTTGCTTGGTGTGCCGCCCGAAACGCGATGGCCGTACGTTGTAAAGGATTTTGACAAAGAGCCGCCTGCTTCAGTGTACAGCGCCACCGAAATCCTGACCGGTCTGCGGTATTTTCGTCACGATCCCTCAGCCTGTCACCGGTCGCCCGAACAGGTACTGGGATCGGTCAAAACCTTTCTGGCGGCCGGCATACCATCGGTATTCGGCTTCTTCTGTTTCCCGTCCATAAACCGCGCGGGTGACGGGGGAAAGGTGCCCTTTCCCGGACCTGGGGAGAAAGCGTCCTGGGGACAGGCCGTGGTGGCGGCTGGTTATGATGATGCGCTGGAGATAGAGCACGACTCCGGCGGTGAAAGCTCCAAAGGAGCCCTTCTTATCCGCAATTCCTGGGGTGAGGGCTGGGGCGAACGGGGTTACGGCTGGCTGCCGTACGATTACGTGCTTTGCCGACTGGCCGGCGATTTCTGGTCCGTGCTGCGTCCACAATGGATCGAGAGCGGCAATTTCGGATTGATGCTTTGACCGGAACGTTGACCGGGCACGTTCTTTGAGGCCGGGCTGTGGTCGGCAAAACCGGCTAGCGGGGCTCGGGCCGCCTCGGGATTTGTCCGGGCTTTTGTGCAGCGACTTTTTTCGAGCATTAGTCCTTGCTGTTTTGGCGACGCTCCTTTAGATTACGGCAGGACAATCGCAACCATTTGCTCATCGCCCGATAGAATGTGTCAGTTCAGCTTTAATCCTTACTGCGAGCTGCACCCGGACTGGGAGACGGTCAGTCTCAATACTTTCGGCAGCGACGACATCTTTCCCTTTCACAAATCCCTGGACGTATATCAACCGACGCCTCTCAGGAGTCTTGGGTCACTCGCCTCCGCCATCGGTGTCGGCGAAATTCTGGTCAAAGATGAATCGTTGCGGTTCGGCTTGAAGGCCTTCAAAGCCCTGGGAGCTTCCTATGCTATCCACCGCTTCATCAAGAGCAGAGTCGAAGCAGAGACTGGTCGGCGACTCTCGATTCCGGAGTTTCTCGACACAGCCGGCAGCGGGGACTGCGGGTCTTACACATTTTGTACCGCCACCGACGGCAATCATGGGCGCGGCGTCGCCTGGACGGCGCGTTGGCTGAACCAGCGGGCGGTGATATATATGCCTCGGAACAGTTCTCAGGCGAGAATCGACGGCATACGAAGTGAAGGCGCCGAGGTGGTGGTAGTGGACGGCACCTACGATCAAGCGGTTACGAAAGCGGCTTCTGATGCCCGTCGAAACGGCTGGGTCATAATATCCGATACTTCCTACCCGGGCAATATGGGCATCCCTTCGTGGATTATGGCCGGCTACACGACGATATTCAGAGAAATCGACGACATCTTGGGCGACCAAAGCCCGTCGGCCTTTGATACCGTGTTTATCCAGGTCGGCGTGGGTGCGCTGGCCGCCGCCGCGGCATGGTATTACACGGTTCATCGTCGGAACAGAAGGCCCCGGCTCATCTCGGTTGAACCGCTTGCCGCAGATTGCCTCCTGGAGTCGATTCGATTCGGATGCGGTGATACGCGTACCAGTCGCGGTGACCAGGATTCGATGATGGCCGGCCTGAATTGCGGCACGCCGTCGATACTGGCCTGGGAGTATGTCAAGCGGGGGATGGATTTCTTTATGGCGATTCCGGACGACTACTCACGGCGAGCCATGAGGCTGTTTTACCATCCATGCGGTGATGATCCCCGGCTGGTTTCAGGGGAATCGGGAGCGGCCGGCCTGGCCGGACTCCTGGCCCTGATGGAGAGCGACAAGATGAGTTCTGCCCGTGAGCAACTGGATCTTGGGCCCCGGTCATCGGTTCTGCTGATCAACACCGAGGGCGACACCGATCCGGTCAACTTCAGAAACGTCGTCACTACAGACGCCTGAGTCGACACCGTGTCGGATTATTACTCGGAGAAACTCTCATCAAAGCGGCTGCGCCGCGTTTATGAAATTGCACCTCCCCGCGTGCAGCAATACCTGCAGGCGGAAATCCGATTCCTCACCGAGAGGCTATTACCTTCTCATTCCGTGCTGGAGCTCGGCTGCGGATATGGACGGGTGCTCCGGGACGTGGCCGAAAAAGCGGCTGTCGCGGTC
>Ga0224495_10000422_pt1 | contig 34342 bp, 33 predicted proteins | sample SF_Jul11_sed_USG_FD_168128 | JGI IMG/M metagenome (GOLD analysis project Ga0224495, IMG submission 168128) | Sediment microbial communities from San Francisco Bay, California, United States - SF_Jul11_sed_USGS_4_1 | ecosystem: Environmental > Aquatic > Marine > Sediment | place: USA: California... | reverse complement strand
TGCGAATCCAAAAAAAAGCGGTCCTGTTTTCACAGGACCGCTTTCGCGTAGGTTGATGGATCACGATAGAGGTTGTATGCTACTTCTGGCTGTGCCTCTCGGCCACCTGGATGCGGATCATGGCGCGCAACAGCTCAATCCGGGTCTTTTCGTAATCCTTGATATCGAGCTTGCCGCCCAGAAGCTGCTCGGCCCGTTCCTTGGCAAGCCGCGCTTCAGCGATGTCGATATCCGCGGCACGGTCCGCGCCTTCGGCCAGGATGATCACCCGGTCCGCGCCAACCTCGGCGTATCCCCAGTCCACGGCGATATGGTGCCATTCCGTGCCTTCGCGGTACGAGAGCATGCCGACTTTCAGCGTGGCCAGGAAAGGCGTATGGCCGGGAAGCACACCGAACTCGCCTTCGCTGCCGGGAGCGATCACTTCATCGACACGCTCCGAGCGGACGACCTGGCGGCTCGGAGCGACGATCTCGAGGAGCATTTTTCCTTTTTCAGCGACCATTTTCTTTTTCCAATCTTCGGCGCTCATTTTACTCAAAAATGAACCCGTCAGGGGTTAGGCGTGAGGCGTTAGGATGATAATCATCGCCTATCACCTGCCGCCTACCGGCATGCTACCGCTTGTACCCGAGCTTCTCGGCCTTTTCGAAGACCTCTTCGATGGGACCGACCATGTAGAAGGCCTGCTCGGGGATATCGTCCATCTTGCCGTCCACGACTTCCTTGAAGCCCTTGATCGTTTCCTTGAGCGGAACGTACTTTCCGGGAGTGCCGGTGAAGGCCTCGGCGACCTGGAAGGGCTGGGACAGGAAGCGCTGGATCTTACGGGCACGGGACACCGAGAGCTTATCCTCGTCCGAAAGTTCGTCCATACCCAGGATCGCGATGATGTCCTGGAGCTCCTTGTAGCGCTGCAGGACCAGCTGCACCCGGCGGGCGACCTCATAATGGTCATCGCCGATGATATGGGGATCCATGATGCGCGACGTAGAGTCGAGCGGATCCACGGCCGGGTAGATACCCAGTTCCGAGATCTGACGGGAAAGCACCGTGGTGGCGTCGAGGTGCGCGAATGCCGTTGCCGGCGCCGGGTCGGTCAGGTCGTCGGCAGGCACGTAAATGGCCTGCACCGAGGTGATCGAACCCTTCTTCGTGGAGGTGATGCGCTCCTGCAGAGCGCCCATTTCCGTACCGAGCGTGGGCTGGTAACCCACGGCCGAAGGCATACGGCCGAGGAGCGCCGACACTTCGGAACCGGCCTGGGTGAAGCGGAAGATGTTGTCGACGAAGAGCAGCACGTCCTGACCCATGGCGTCGCGGAAATACTCGGCGCAGGTCAGGGCCGACAGGGCGACGCGGAGACGGGCTCCGGGCGGTTCGTTCATCTGGCCGTAGATCAGGGCCGTTCTGTTGATAACGCCGGACTCCTTCATCTCTGTCCAGAGGTCGTTTCCTTCACGGGTACGTTCGCCGACTCCGGCGAAGACCGAGTAGCCGCCGTGCTGCTTGGCCACGTTGTTGATCAGCTCCATGATGAGCACGGTCTTGCCCACGCCCGCGCCGCCGAAGAGGCCGGTCTTGCCGCCCTTGGTGTAGGGGGCCAGCAGGTCGATGACCTTGATGCCCGTTTCAAAGAGCTGCTTGGTCGGGTCCAGTTCTTCAAGAAGCGGCGCCTGACGATGGATCGGCAGGGTCTCCTTGGTGTTCACCGGCCCCATTTCGTCCACGGGCTCGCCGATGACGTTCAGGATGCGGCCGAGCGTCTCTTTGCCAACCGGCATGGAGATCGGCTTCCCGGTGTCCGTCACCTTCATGCCGCGCATCAGACCGTCGGTCGAGGACATGGCCACGGTGCGGACCCGGTTCTCGCCGAGGTGCTGCGCGACCTCGAGGGTAAGGTGGATCTCAGGCGACCCGAGGCCCTTGTCCTCGGCCTGGTCGATCCTGAGGGCGTTCATCAGCTGCGGCAGGCTGCCGACGGGGAACTCGCAGTCCACCACCGCGCCCATGACCTGTACGATCTTACCTGTGCTCATCGATAACCCCCTGTTACAGAGACAAATTCAAAATTGGGAAATGAAAAATAAAGGTACGGCTATGCTACCTGTTGCGCTGATACTTTTGCGTTTACTTCAAGGCTTCCGCGCCGCCCACGATCTCGGAAATTTCCTTGGTGATCGCGGCCTGGCGCTGCTTGTTGAACTTGAGCGTCAGCTTGCCGATCAGGTCCTTGGCGTTGCGCGTGGCCGAGTCCATGGCCGTCATGCGCGCGCCCATTTCTGATGCCTGCGATTCCAGCATCGAACGGTAGACCTGTACTTCAATGTGCTTCGGCAGGATCGAGGAAAGGATCGCCTCTGCCGACGGTTCATAGAGATAATCCACCGACGACATGAAAGGATCGGTCTCCGTCGGCGGCTCCACGGGAAGCAGTTTCTCCAGGGTCACTTTCTGCTGGATCACGCTCTTGAACTCGTTGTACAGGAGATAGACCTCGTCGGTCTCTCCCGCGGAGAAGCGGTCCACGATGTTCTTGCCGATGACCGCGGCTTTGTCGTAATCGATCATGCCGAGATCGGACCATACCTGGCCGACGCTGAACTGCGCGCGCTTGCGGAAGAAATCACGGCCCTTTCTGCCGACCACGTTGATCCGGACCTCTTTGCCCTGGGCCTGGAACTCCCGCGCGGCCTCAACCGCCTTGCGCAGGATATTGGTATTGTAGGCGCCGCAGAGGCCGCGGTCCGACGTGAGCACCACAAGTTTCACCTTCTTCGGCTCCCGCTTGGCCAGCAACGCGTGCTGGGCCCGCTCCACCCGGGACGCGAGGTTGGCGATCACCGCGAACATCTTCCGCGAATAGGGCCGGGCCGAGATCACCCGGTCCTGGGCGCGCCGGAGCTTCGCCGCCGCCACCATCTTCATGGCCTTGGTGATCTGCTGCGTCTTCTTGACGCTCGTTATTTTTCTTTTAATGTCTCTTAAACTTGGCATCGGTTGTCCCCGGCCGATCTGGTATCAGGGAAGCGTGCGGTCAATCAATCCGCAATCCGCATTCCGCAATCCGCAATTCAGTGCTAGGCGGTAAACGTCTTCTTGAACTCGTCGAGCGCAGCTTTGACCTTGGTCTTGAGTTCGTCGTCGAGCTGCTTCTTCACCGCGATGTCGGAAAGGAGCGACGCGTACTTGCTCGTGGCGAACCGGACAAGCTCGGTCTCGAACTTCTTGAGGGCGTTCACCGGCACGTCATCCACATAGCCGTTCGTTCCCGCGAAGATGACCATGATCTGCTGTTCCACCGGAAGAGGCTTGTACTGGTCCTGCTTCAGGAGCTCCACCATGCGCTGACCGCGGTTCAGCTGTGCCAGGGTCGCCTTGTCAAGGTCGGAACCGAACTGGGCGAATGCCGCGAGTTCCCGGTACTGGGCAAGGTCAAGACGGAGCGTTCCGGCCACCTGCTTCATGGCCTTGATCTGCGCGCTGCCGCCGACGCGGGACACGGAGATACCGACGTTGATGGCGGGACGGACGCCCGCGTAGAAGAGGTCCGCTTCCAGGAATATCTGTCCGTCGGTGATGGAGATCACGTTCGTCGGGATGTAGGCCGACACGTCGCCCGCCTGGGTCTCGATGATCGGGAGCGCCGTGAGCGATCCGCCGCCGAGCTTGTCGGACAGCTTCGCCGCGCGCTCGAGCAGACGGGAATGGAGATAGAACACGTCGCCGGGGTACGCTTCGCGGCCCGGAGGACGGCGGAGAAGGAGCGAGAGCTGACGATAGGCAGTTGCCTGCTTGGAAAGATCATCATACACGATCAGGGCGTGGCCGCCCTTGTCGCGGAAATACTCGCCGATCGTGGCGCCGGTGTACGGAGCGATGAACTGGAGCGGCGCCGGGTCCGATGCCGTGGCCGACACGATGATGGTGTAATCCATCGCGCCCTTCTCCTGCAGGGTCTTCACGACCTGGGCGACCGTGGAGCGCTTCTGGCCGATCGCCACGTAGATGCAGATGACGTTCTGGCCCTTCTGGTTGATGATGGTGTCGAGGGCGACCGCGGTCTTGCCGGTCTGGCGGTCGCCGATGATCAGCTCGCGCTGTCCGCGGCCGATCGGGATCATGGCGTCCACGGCCTTGAGGCCGGTCTGGAGGGGTTCGCGCACCGACTGGCGCTTCACGATGCCCGGGGCGATCACTTCGATCATCCGGGATTCCTTCGAGGCGATGGGACCCTTGCCGTCGATGGGCTGGCCGATGCCGTCCACCACGCGGCCGACGATGGCGTCGCCCACGGGGACCTCGGCGATGCGCTTCGTGCGCTTCACCACGTCTCCTTCGCGGATCTTCATGTCGTCGCCCATGAGCACGACGCCGACGCTCTCTTCTTCGAGGTTCAGGGCCATGCCCATGACGCCGCCGGGGAATTCCAGGAGCTCGCCGGCCATGACGTTGTCAAGGCCGAAGACCTTGGCGATACCGTCACCGACGGTGATGACCGTTCCGACCTCGGCGACTTCGACGGTCTTCTCGAAATCGGTGATTTTCTTTTTGATGATCTCGCTGATTTCCTGAGCCTTGATCTGCATCGTGTGCACCTCGTTAGAATTCAGAATTCAGAAGTATCCTTCCGTCTCCTGATGTTTTATTATCTCATCAGCCGGTCGCGCATCTTGGACAGCTGGTTCCGGATCGTTCCGTCGTACACCACGCTCCCGATCTGGGCGTGAGCGCCGCCGATGACCGCTGCATCCACCTTGCCGTCGATCTCCACCTGCTTGCCCGTGATGCCCTCGAGCTTCTTCTTGATCTCTGCGGTCTCGGCCGGAGCCAGGTCAGACGCGGTCGTCACGCGGGCGATCGCCCGGTTCTGGCGCTCCGCCAGGATCTCCTCGAAAGCCGCGCAGACCTCGCGCACATACCGGATCCTTCCGGTCTCGGCCAGGAGCTCGATGAACCGCTTCGTGGTCTTCTGGAGCCCAAGCTTGGCGGAAAGTTCCGCGATCACCATTTTTTTAGCATCAGGGGTGAAGGCAGGGCTCGAAAAAAGCTTCTGCAGGGAAGCCTGCCCGTCCACCGCAGCCGCAAAGGCTGCGAGATCGGCCTTGGTCTGGTCCACGATCTTCTTCTCGTGAGCGAGTTCGACGAGGGCCTTGGCGTACCGTTTCGCGACGATCTTGATCAAGCCCGGCCTCCCACCTTCGAGATATATTCCTTCACGATCCGCTCATGGTCCTGCTTGCTGATCGTCTTCTTGATCGTTCCCTCGGCAAGTTCCACGGACAGGAGCGCTGCTTCCATCGCAAGATCGGCCTTGGCCTTCTGCACTTCAAGCTCAATTCCGACCTTCACCTGCTCCTGGATGTCCTTGGCCAGCCGCTTGCCTTCCTCGACAAGCGCCTGCTTGTCCTTCTCGCCCCGGGCCTGGGCATCCGCGACCAGGGACCGTGCCTCGGCCTCGGTCTCCCGCACCTTCCGCTCCATATCCGCAAGGGCCTTCATAGCCTGCTCGCGCGCTTCCTGGGACTGCTTGATGGAATTCTGGATCTCTATGGTGCGGTTCTTGAAGAAGTCGCGGGTGGGTTTTCGAAGGAAGTATACGAGCACAATGCTGATGATCGCGAAATTGACAAGGCGGGGGAACCAGTCGCCCCAGAAGGTGATCTCGGCGTTGCCCCCTCCGCCGCTGGACGCCGGCGCGGAGCCGGTGGCCAGCACCAGCATTCCAGCCAGGGTGATGAGAATTGCAGTTATGTTTTTCTTCGTGGTCATCATGGCATCCGATCAGGCTTTATTGTTCTGAAAATTTCCGCTGTTTTTCTGTTCTTGCCTTGCTTCAGATATTGCTTACCACTTTAGCCCTTACCACTTACTACTTTTTTATCTGGCTACACTGCCCTGCCGAGCAGTTTCGAGGAAATGTCCTTGGAAAGTTTTTCCGACTCGGTCCTGAGTTCGGTCCGGGCCGATCCCGATGCAGCGGCGATCTCGGCGCGTGCCTTGTCGAGAAGTTCGCTTGCCTTGCTCCGCTCGGCGGAGATCATGTCGCGCTGCGCGTCAAGCCCCTGCTGGTACAGCGTGCCGTAGGCGGCCGCTGACTTCTGCTTTGCTTCGGCCAGCGAGGTGTTATATTGTTCGAGAAGGGACTGCATCCGGTCCTGGGCCGTCTTCGCGTCGGCAAAGGCGCCGCTGATCGACTGAGCGCGCTCAGCCATGATCCCGCGGATCGGCTTGAACAGGATATAGTTCAGGGCGACGAGAAGTACGATAAAGTTGATCAGCTGGATGAGGAAAGAAATGTTGATATCAACCATGGCCGAGACCGCCTCAGAAGTAGAAAAACCAAAGTTACTGTTTTAAGCTTGATGAAACTAGCACACTCCCCACGGCAAAGTCAATAATTTTGCCTATTAAATATATAAATGAGTGTAAAGGTTTTGGTTATGGTAACAGGGAGGGGAAAATTTGTTACGGTCCTTGCGCCCCTCATTTTCTCCGGTTTACACGCCTTCTCCTCATCCCCCGGGATGTCCTTCCTGATCTTTTATCATAATGACCGGATATGATTCGGCCACTGATCGTGCTCATGCCGGTTCCCTCCCTGCTCCTGACAAAGCGGTCTTTTGCTGGCCGGACGAGGTTCTTGCCTGACCAGGAAAAGTATGCTATTTTCATCAGAGCTGAAATACCCTATAATTTAAGAACACAGTCGGTTGCGGGCCAGGACCGAATGACTATCCCAAGGAGGCATAAATGAAACGGTTCCTGACGATCCTTCCATTGTTAGTACTGCTGGCGGTAGGCACACTACTGCAGGGGTGCGGATACAATACGATGCAGGCAAATGAAGAGGCTGTTAAGGCCGCGTGGGGCGATGTGGAGTCATCCTATCAACGCAGGGCAGATCTGATCCCCAACCTGGTGGAGACCGTAAAGGCCTACGCGAAACACGAGCGCGAGACCCTGACAGCTGTGACCGAAGCCCGATCTCGCGCGGGAGAGATCAAAGTAACGCCTCAAATGCTCGAGGACCCCCAGGCGCTGGCGAAGTTCCAGCAGGCCCAGGCAACGCTGGGCTCATCCCTGTCCCGCCTCCTGGTGGTGCTGGAGAAATACCCGGACCTCAAGGCGAACCAGGGATTCCAGGACCTCCAGAGCCAGCTTGAAGGCAGTGAGAACCGCATCAATGTAGCACGACAGCGCTACAACAAGGCGGTGGAGACCTTCAACACCTCGATCAGGATCTTCCCGAACAACCTTACCAACAACTGGCTCCTGCACCTGAAGCTGAAGGAACCCTTCAAGGCCGAGGAAGGCGCGGACAAGGCGCCGAAGGTGAAGTTCTGACGTTGTCGATAAAATCGGGAAGGATTTCACCACGGAGGCACGGAGACACCGAGAAAAACCGAGCTGCGGTTTCTCCGTAACCTCCGTGGCTCCGTGGTAAATATCGCGTATTTGATTTTCTGCTGCACAGAGCCACTACATCCGCATCGGTGTTTTATTCTCTCCTTGACTTGACCAATCCAAAGCTGTTATTGTAGCGGGCTTTCGGGGCTGTAAATTGCCCCTCGAACAAAGGAAGACCATGAGTTACGCAGACGAAATAAGCAAACGCCGCACCTTCGCCATCATCAGCCACCCCGACGCGGGCAAGACCACGCTCACCGAGAAGTTCCTGCTCTTCGGCGGCGCGATCCAGACCGCCGGGGCCGTGAAATCCAACAAGATCCGGAAAAGCACCTCCTCGGACTTCATGGACATCGAGCGGCAGCGCGGCATCTCCGTGGCCACGTCGGTCATGGGCTTTGATTACAACGGCCTCAAGATCAACCTCCTGGACACGCCGGGGCACAAGGACTTCGCCGAGGACACCTACCGCACGCTCACGGCCGTGGACAGCGTGATCCTCGTGGTGGACTGCGTCAAGGGCGTGGAAGAACAGACCGAGAAGCTGATGCACGTCTGCAGGATGCGGAACACGCCGGTCATCATCTTTGTGAACAAGATGGACCGCGAAGGCAAGGACCCCTTCGAACTCCTGGACGAGCTCGAGGCAAAGCTCAACATCAAGGTGCGGCCGCTATCGTGGCCCATCAGCATGGGCATGTCCTTCAAGGGCGTGTACAACCTCTATAACAAGAAACTTTACCTTTTCCGGCCCGGCGGTGTGACCGTTGCCGAGGATGTTTTGACCATCAACGGCCTTGACGATCCCCAGCTCGATACCCAGTTGGGCGATTACGCAACCAAGCTCAAGGACGACGTGGAATTGATCGAGACAGCCGGCCAGCCATTCACCGTGGACCATTACCTCGCCGGCGGCCTTGCTCCGGTCTTTTTCGGCAGCGCCATCAACAACTTCGGCGTCAAGGAACTGCTCGAGACCTTCACCGAGATCGCTCCCCCGCCGGGCAGCCGCCCCACGAACATCCGGGTGATCACTCCCGACGAAAAGGCTTTTTCCGGCTTCGTGTTCAAGATCCACGCGAACCTGGACCCGCGCCATCGCGACCGCATCGCCTTCCTGCGCATCTGCTCGGGCAGGTTCGAACGGAACACCATGTACCACCATGTCCGGCTCGACAAGAATATCCGGTTCTCCAGCCCCGCGAGCTTCCTGGGCCAGAAAAAGAGCATCATTGACGAGGCATTCCCCGGGGATGTGATCGGGCTGTACGACACCGGAAATTTCAAGATCGGCGACACCCTGACCGAGGGAGAGAACCTTCAGTTCCAGGGCATCCCGAGCTTTTCCCCCGAGATCTTCAAGGAGTTGGTGAATCTGGATCCTTCCAAGTCCAAGCAACTTGCCAAGGGCATCGAACAGCTTACCGACGAGGGCGTGGCCCAGCTCTATACCCAGCAGCAGGGCAACCGCAGGATCGTGGGCACGGTCGGGGAACTCCAGTTCGACGTGATCCAGTACCGCCTGGAGCACGAGTATAATGCCAAGTGCCGGTTCCACCGAATGGACGTGCACAAGGCCTGCTGGGTCACCTCGGACGATCCCAAGGCAATGGATGATTTCTGCCGCTACCGAGCAGAGCGCATCATGATCGACAAGGACGGTAATTTCGTGTACATGGCCGAGTCGTCGTGGATCATCAAGAGCCTCCAGGCGGACTATCCCGCCATCAGGTTCCACGATACGTCGGAGTTCAAGCGGGAGATGCAAGAAGGGTAAGGATTAGCGGGCTTCGCGCCGTTTGTGAATGGCAAGCGGGAAATATGCGGCCGGGGATATGCAAACCCCGACCGTAGCAAAGGCATTGATGATCACCGCAACAGCGTATCGTTCACATAAACGTCTTTTACTACCTGCATGGCGATGTCGTTGTAGCACCGGTCGATCTCGTCCTGGAATTTCCGGGCATTCTGCTCCGCCCAGGCCTCAAACTTGTCCTTATTGCTCGCGCAGGTATAGTCCTTTGCATAGAGTTCCGCATTCTCTGCGGCAGAAACCACCCGTGCTTTCACCGCCAGATGCAGCGCCAGATCGGGCCGCACCTTGCCCTCACCCTTGAGCGTCAGCTTCTGGACAATGATTTCATTTACCGTATCGATCCCCGTCGACTTCATCTGCCGATAATCCGCATTCTGACCTTCCATCGCAGGACCGGCGTCCTGAATGGTTGATACATCAAAGGTTTTCATATCCACCACCCGCGCGGAAAAACGGTCGCGCATCGCCTCCTGCATGCGCAGGCTTGTCATGGCATCGTTGATCTTCGTTTCCCGCTCGTTTACCGCTTCCGCGGAATCAGCGGTGATCGCGCCGCCCACCGTCCCAACCACTGCGCCGACCGGCATAAGCATGACTGCAATGGCGGGAAGGAGTGCACAGCCAAGACTATTGCAGCCGGACGCGCCGCCTTTTAGCATTTCGAGCGGCGCCATGGCCCCGACCGCGGCCCCCTTTGCCGCCCCCTGCCCTGCGCCTTTCGCCGGGACCTGAATCTCCGCCTTGGGCACGTACCGCGCCGCGACCACACCGATCTTCCCGAGCCGCGCTTTCAGCGCATCGGTCTGCTGCGCGGTCATCGGCTCCGGCCCGCGCACCGTAGCGCAGCCGGTTGCCCAGAGTAACAGCAGCGAAACCGCGACTACGCCCGCCTTCCGAAACCCCCTCCTCTTTTTCCGCATGCTCAACCTCCCCTGAAGCAGTTTGAATACAGGATCAGTATAGGAGTATTTTTCAGCGATGTCAATCCCCCCTGACGGCAGTCCTATCACCGGCCGGATGATAAGATATCGGAAATCTTGACGAGGTTGGGATAGTACGCATGGATGACCGCGGCGCCGATCCAGGTGATGCCGAGCACGACGGCAAGGGGTATCCAGGTCGCGCGAAAGACCCCGCCGATCCAGTCTGGCGCGTCCATCCTTCGGGCGCTCTTGAGAAGACTTCCGGCGAGTACGCACTGAAATGCCGCCTCGGCAGTGGAAGCGCTGAACAAGCCTGATGCTCCTCCGCCGCCCGATCCGCCGCCCGCGCCCCGGAATACCTCCCCGGCGCGCGCTGCCGCATTTCCGATCACGTCAGGAACATCGGGGATGACGTCTCCTGCGGTGTCGACAAGCTTCCCGATCCGCTCCAGGGCCGTTGAGCGAAGATAGACGAGCCACAGCTTGATGAAGAGAAAGAACATGCCGTAGGAAAGCAAAACGGCAAGAGGATAACGGATGACGATGTTGTCCAGGTCGACGAGGAGCAGAAGTTTGGAGACTGCAAGCCCGGAAAGACCTGTCGCGATCAGAATCAGCGCCATGTGAAACCGCAGGAAAAAGCGGTGCTTGATCATATGCACGAACCGGTCTTTCTTCACGCCCCGCCGCCCTTCCTTGCGCCGGGCCCGCCTGTTCCCGACAGTTCCCGCAGCAATTCCTCGATCCGCTCCTTGCAGCGTTTGCCTCCGCAGGAGCCGCTTCCAGCGCCGGTCGCTTTCCTGAGGCCATCCACGGTCCTGATGCCCGCACGGATGTGCTTCAGGAACACGCTCTTCCGGATCCCCTTGCAAAGACAGACAGGCTTCAGGCCCTCGATGATCTCCTGGTCGCTCATTGTTCAGCTCCGTGACCCCGGACTGCTCAATGCCGGGGCGCCAGCCGCGTGCGCCGTTCCCCGCGCTCCGCTGCCTGCCGCACCTGGTCCCCGCATCCCGCGCCGTACACCAGCTCGATCGCGTCGACGAATCCCCGGCACAGCTCGCGCGAACCTTTCTCTGTCCCGGAATTACAGGCAAACACAAGGGCATCGTCGTGTATGGACAGGACCTCCTCTCCCTCGGAGAAGTGCAGGGGCCAGAGCAGGCATACTTTCGGCTTCACCCGCGCAAGGGGCAGGCCGAGGGCCGCGGCCGCGGAATGAAGGGAACAGTGTATCCGCCGCTTCGACCGGTAGGCAAAGAGGCAGAGACCGTCCTCGGTGGTATCAATGGAATGGAGCCCCTGCTCCTCTTCGTCAAACACATTGTCATAGCCCCCGTCCGTCCGCAGATGGGAAGCGAATTTAGCGGCCGAGGGCAGGACCTTGATGATCCGCTTCATCTCAGCAGGAGTGACGCAGACATCGAAGGACGAACAGCAGCACCGCTCGCCCTGTGCGCAGCCTCCGCAGCGGTTCTCGATCGAGAGAAGCGACTCGATGTCCACATCCACGCTGGCGCGCTGATGCTGCGGCGGGCGTTTCAGTTTAGTTTTTGTGCGGGTATTCGGGCGCATGAACGTTGTTGGAAAAGCGAGTTTACCTCGTTCTTCGGATCTCCTGTCGCTTGCTGTAAAGCCGTTCCGCGAAACCGCCTTCTTTCAGAAAACGCTCTTCCAGCTGCTTCAGCTGCTGGTCCAGCAGGTAGTTGGTCTGGTGGATCAGGCAGGCCAGCGTGTTGGCCGCGGTTTCAGGGTCTTCAACTTCAATATAGGCCCTATAGGTCTTATAGGACCTATCTTTGCTGTACGCAAGCCGCCTCACGGCTTGCGCCCCAGTATCATCCTTGCCCCACAGAACCAGCCCTTTCTGCCGCAGAAAATCCTCACCGTCGAGCAAAAGCTCCTCAAGACTCGCCCTCGCCACGCCTACGAGCTTCAGTTCGGTCTTGCGCGATGTGCCCGAGGCCATGCTCCCCTCGGCGATGTTCTGCTTCCCGCTCCGCGCCGCCTGGACCATCTGGTCGTGGGTGCGCGACCTGCGGTCGATGAACCGGTCGCAGAACGCGGTCGCCGCGTCATAGACGATCTCCGACATCTGATAGGATTTCAGATTGCGGTAGCCGCCGTGAGCGGGAATCAGGCCGGGCGAAGCTTTTGCTTTTTTCTTATCCTCGTTGCTGTCCATAGGTCTTATCAGCCCTATTTTCTTGACTCTGCCTTTCCTTCTTCCTTCCCCTCCACGATCCCGATCTCTTCCTCCGTCAATCCGTACAGCTCATACACCAGCTGATCGATCTGTTGGTCAGCGGCATTGATCCGGCGCTGGAGGGCGGTTGTTTCGTGGTCGGTCTTGGTCGTAGGCAGTTGCTTGTTGAGGGAAAGCATCTGATCGACGAGGGTGGCGATTATGATTTGTCCTTACGATGAACTGCGTCATGACAAACCACGCACAATGTGATCAAGTTCTCTTTCGTGTTCTCGCCACCCTTCGCGTGGTGTTCTTTGTGGTGGAGTTCAAGATGCCGTGGATCAGAAGGGTTCCACTGCTCGTGAGTCCAGCGGCATTTCTGACATGTATATTTGTCTTTAACGAGCACTGCTCGCCGAACAGGATCGGGAATCTTTCTATCATGTGCAGGACTTTGTCTATCTTTCTCAAGTAAGTAGGAACCTATGGGCAAGTCCGGCCGGCCAGTGTTACGCGTGAGAATCGGCCAGCCTTGTTCTGTTCTCAATTCACGCACACGACGTGCCCACTCGCTCTTGTCATTTGTTACATACCGAAGTTCCTCTCCCGTTACAGGTCTCCCGACGTTGCTGCGTAAAAACTCAAGAATCTTTGCATGCACACCGCCTGACTTTTTGCGAATATCGTTGGCAATTTTCCATCGATGCGCCGCTTCGCGATCTTGTTCTTTATCGAGCAATATATATTCCTCAGGCTTTAACGATGCTTCAACCAGCCCTTTTACGTTGATTTCATCCTCCGCGATCATCTCTTGGACCGTGACACCTGATGCAATTGCCCAACCATACTCCCGCCTCAGTTCTCTTATCCTCCTTGGCCAATCCTGAATACCCGAGACCACCATCAACTCATCTCCATGAATTACCAACAAGGGATATTTACGGAAATAGGCGAGGATTCTATCTCGGGCTGCAGAAGCCTCTTCGCGGGGAATCAAAGAACTTCCAAGATCACGCAGAAGATGAAAAGCGGAAATCAGTGACAGTACTTTTCTCCGAAGATCACCCTTCCTGAGCTGATCCTCAAAGTGTGCAAGAAGCTCGATAAGTTGTACACGTATCGTTTCCGGCTTTGTTTCACTCGGTCGTCTTGGCAATTCTCAGCTCCGCTTTGTTTTCAGAAACCGATTTAATCTGGCCCCAAGCTTTTCAATATCGCCGGTAGTGCATTCCCAAACAACCAACAGCCGCCATCCTGTTTTTCTTAGCAATCTCACTGCGCGACGATCTCGTTCCTGGTTCTTCGCTATCTTCTCCGCCCAGAAGGCTTTATTACTACTCGGCAGGACACCCTTTCGACATACCTTATGTCCGTGCCAGAAACATCCATGCACAAAAACAACTTTTTGATGCCTCGTTAGCACGATGTCAGGCGTTCCCGGCAGTTTCTTGTCGTGCAGCCGATAACGGTACCCCATTTTGTAAAGTATTTTACGGACGATCATTTCAGGTTTTGTGTTGCAGCCTGAAATTCGCGCCATAATCCAGCTTCTTTTCTTCCTGCTGAAGACATCCGGCATTTATTGACTTCCTTCGACAGCAACAACGTGTAAACGCAATCTGCAATACGAGCTGCTAAAACCGGCGGTACCGCATTTCCAATCTGCTTTGCTATTTCCGTCTTTGTCCCGACAAACTGAAAATCGTCCGGGAAAGACTGTAATCTCGCCGCCTCTCTGTGTGTAATCGGGCGATGCTGCTCAGGGTGCAGATAGCGCCCCTTCTCCGGCTTGAAAAATTCCGTTCGTATCGTTACCGAAGGTCTACCCCACCATAACCTTCCGAACAAATCGGTTCCTCCAGATGTTTTACGAATCCAGCAAGCCGGAGTCAATTCCGGTGCTCGTTTTTGAAGATCGAATCGGTTCATACCTTCTTTCGGTATTGACCGGTAGCGTTTCATACTCATTCCCGTCGGTGTCCGCCCGAAATGCAAATCTAACGGCGGGTTCTCATTGCGTATGTCTGTCCCAATTGGCGGCGGTAAATCACCAATAGCATCACGAACCGTTTTCCATGGCGATGGATTCGTAATGTATTCATCGAATTCTTCGTTAAAAGCCCTACGGTGGCCGTTATTGACGTTGAAGTTTGTTTTTCTAGGAGGAAAAACGCCGGCAGGATCGGCAAATTTACATCCTACGATAAAAGCACGCCACCTTACTTGAGGAACACCGTAATCGGCTGCGCATAGTTTCGCCCATCTCAATTTAAATCCCATTGCCTCAGCTACACCGATAATTTCACCATGCTCAAAGGAATCGAGCAGCTGAGGTACGTTCTCCATGACGAAAACGGACGCTCCGGAGCGCTCTACGATGTCCATATACGGCCGCCAAAGCTGCTTCCTTGGATCGTTATCGCGATTTCTGTTGAGCAAACTAAATCCCTGACAGGGAGGGCCTCCGATCACAACATCAGCTTTAGGGATTTTGGTTTTCGGATTTTCGAGGATATCGACGATATCACCGACCCTACAATGCTCCCCGAAATTTGCATTATAGGTACGTGCGGCATAATCATTAAAATCATTCGCCCACACAGGTATATATCCGTGTCCGGTAAACTTTGTGAAGCCAAGCGTCATCCCCCCTGCACCTGCGAACAAGTCGATAAGTTTAGGTCGCAGCTTTACATCCTGCAGCGAGCCATCAACCCGTGCAAGGTACACGGCTTCTTCCTCTGCAACAAGGGGAATGTCTTTTTTCATTTTTTCATATTTCTTATTCTTTGCCATAAAAAACACCTATCGTTGACTTCATATTACCCAAAGAGAATTCCCGCGTAAAGCCTCAATGACGGCATCCCGGTTTAGCAGTGGCAAATACCTAAGGCGGGCAGGGAATACGGGTTGGGTCCTTTTGTTCGCTCATGAACATGAGATTAGTACAATTGCGGGGAAATGGCAAGAGAGAAGATGACGACGCCACCTGAAAGGGTGGGGCTTCGGCAGCTACTTCCTGCGCGGGCAGTCCTTCATGGGGCAGGCTTCGCAATTCTCGTCATCGTCCCGTTCGAACCCCGTCGGGACGGTCTCTCCGCAGGAGCAGATCCAGCCGTCGGGCGTTCGCTGCTCAAGGGTTCGTTCACAAAAGGGGCAGGTCAGCATGGCGCACCTCGCTGGGATGCATGGTACGCCCCGCGAAGCGGTATAACTATGATGCAGATCAGGAAAGAGGATCAACGTGGCTAAAGGACCTAGCCTTCCAGCATCGACTGCGCCGCACCGCTGTCCACGGGCTTGGAATAAAAGAAGCCCTGCCAGCAGGTGCAGTCCAGCGCCGCGATGTGCGCGAGCTGGTTCGCTGTTTCCACGCCCTCGGCGACCACATCCATGTGCATGTCCCGTGCAAGTGTCAGGATGGTCCTGACGATCGCCTTGTTCTCATCAATGTCGTCTATCCGCTTGATGAAGGAACGGTCGATCTTGAGGCCGTTGATCGGCAGGCGGTGCAGGTAGCTGAGCGACGAGTAGCCGGTCCCGAAGTCATCGATGTAGAGCTGCACGCCCAGGTCGCGCAGTTTTGAAAGCAGCGCTGCGGCGGACGCGGGATTCTCGAACAGCACGTTCTCGGTGATCTCCAGTTTCAGCTGGTCCGGACGCAGGCCGGACTCCTTCAGCGCCGCGGCGACATACTCCACCAGGTCGGGCTGCAGGATCTGTTTGTGCGCCAGGTTCACGATCACGAACCTGCGGTTGTCGTCCGGGAACAGGTCATTCCCTGTCTTCATCTGCATGCACGCCTGCCTCAGGATCATCCGTTCGATCGAGACGATAAGGCCCGTTTCCTCGGCAAGCGGGATGAAGTGGGCCGGCTGAATGAGCCCGCGCTCAGCCTGGTTCCAGCGCGCCAACGCTTCGAACCCGACGATGCATTTCCTGCTGACCGACAGGATCGGCTGGTAATAGGTCGCGAATTCCCTGCGGTCCAGGGCCAGCCGCAGGTCGGTCTCGAGCAGGAGCCGCTCCAAAGCATGGGCGTGCATGGTCGGCTCGAAGATCGCGACGTCCGACCGGCTGCGGGATTTTGCCTTGTACATTGCCGTGTCCGCGTCGCGCAGCACCTGTTCCGGGAACTCGTACCCGCTCGAACTCAGGGCGATCCCCATGCTGCACGTGACAAAGACATCATGGCCCGCTACGGAGACCGCCTCTTCGTTGATCGTTCCGGATTCCCATCGTCGTTCCTTAATACGTCTGACGCGCGCCCTGGACCAGCTGGCCGGGCAGTTCGAGCTTCATCTGCCGTGCCGTGACCAGATTGATCGAATAGTTCACCTTGCGCGGACCGGCCGTGGGAATGGACTTCGGCGTCGCGCCTTCGAGGATACGGATCGCCATTTCGCCGCACTGGCCGCCCAGGTCGCGATAGTCCCAGTCCAGGGCATAGAGCGCGCCGGCCTTGACCCAGGTGGAAGACGGACCAATGACGGGAATGCTGTTCCGGAACGAGAAGAGCAGGATGTTCTTGGCGATGAGCGGAGAGAGCACGATGCTGTCCGGGATCCCCCAGATGGCGTCAACGCGCCGTGAAAGGTTGTTCAGCGCCGCGGGCACGTCCTGGGGCGACCGCACCTGTTCCGTCTCCAGCCTGATGCCTGCCTGCTTCGCCGCCTCTTTTGCCGCATCAACGGTCCGCTGGTTCTCGCCTGCGTTGTAGAGGATCCCGATGTTCTTTGCCCGGGGCAGCAGGCGCTGCATCCATGCGAACTGAACCTCGGCGGGATACTCGAGTCCCACGCCGGTCATGTTCGGGGACTGCTGCAGCGCATCGGTGCGCAGGACCAGGCACGAGACCACGGGGATGTCGGACAGTTCCCGCGCTGCGGCGTCTGTTGCGAGCGCCCCCACGGTGAAGACGAGCCGCGCGCCCCCGGCCCTGATCTTCCGTGCCGAGGGACCGGCCTTTGCGGCGTCGCCGTCCAGGCGGATGATCTCCACGCCGGAGCCGTTGCGGCTCCTGGACAGGGCGGTCGAGAATCCCTCTACCGTCTGCGCGAAGGGGTCCTCATTGGAGCTGACCAGGATGACGATCCGGTCGTCAGCGGCAGTGATCCTCCCGCCGGGAAGGAACCACAGCAGGAACAGCAAGATCGCGATGAGCGGCTTCTTGATCATCAATAGGGTCCTCATCAGAATGCGCAGCCGAGCTTCACGCGGAAGCTCCTGCCGTCCTGCAGGATCGTGTCCTGAAGAAAGTCCCGGGACACCGGGTCCCCGAACCTGCGGTCAAAGAGATTGTAGACACTTGCCGAGACCTCGAACCGTTTCCTCAGCGTCTGGCCGTAAACCGTGATGTTCGTGATCCCGAAACCGGGAGTGAAGTTCCCGGCCTCGGTCCTGCGCCTGCCGAGGTACTGCTCGTCAATGCCCGCAAAGACGCGGTCAGCAACAAGGGGCGCGGTGACCGCAAGCTTCGCCATCTGCGCCGGAGAGTTCGTGAGCGGCTGTCCGGTCCGCTGGTCCTCGGCCCGCTGGAGCGCAAAACTGAGGCGGCCCTCGATCCCGCCGCGCCACTTGGCGTCAAGTTCCACTTCCCCGCCCCGCGCGGCAACACTGTCGATGTTCTCGAACATGGTGTTGCCCGATGCGACCGTGACCTGGGTGATCAGGTCATTGATGCGGTAATAGTAGCCCGAAAGGCTCCCGTGGAGACGGTCCCCCAGATATTGCTCGTAGATCAGTTCATAGGTCCGGACCTGCTCGGGCTTCAGGTCCGGATTCGCGTCCGTTGTCGTCGACTGCCAGTACAGCTCGAAAGCGTTCGGCGTGCGGAAGGCGCTGCCGTAGAGGGCCTTGACCGTGCCCTTGCCCACGGTATTGCAGATCAGGGCGAGCCGCGGATTCGTCGTACCGCCGAAGGTCGAGTACCGGTCATACCGCACACCGGCGTTCAGCAGTAAGGACGACGAGAACGTGATCTCGTCCTGCACATAGGCCGCGGCCACGCTGGACCGCCGCTCATCCTTGGGCATGATCGACCCATAGGGATCGGCATAAAAGCTTTCCTGGTCCTGGCGCAGGTTGCCCTGGTACTCGGCGCCGAAGATCAGGCGGTGCAGGTCCCCGGCTTTCCGGATGAGGCGGAGTTCGCTCCCCCACCAGTCTCCGGAGCCCAGGTCCTTGTTCAGTGCTGACGTGAAGGGATCCTGGAAGTACGCGTAGTCCCCCTCGTACCGGTAGCGGTCGTAATAAAGGCGTGCCGTGATGTCCGTGATGCTGCTCAGGCTCCGCTCGAATTTCAGGTCCGCGTAAGCGCGCTCATCGCGGGTCTTGTTCTGTTGTTCGTTGAAATCCGTGCCGAAGGCGCCGGTCGGGATGCCCTTGGTCCGGGCGAGATAGGCGCCCGAGAAGGTCAGGTCGTGGTGGGAAAGCTTGAGATAATAGTTCTCGGTTCTGTCATAATCGGTCCGTTCAGTAACGCCATTATTGGTCGCCGGCGAGTCGTATTCCGGATAGTACAGCCGCTGCCCGGTGCTGTCATAGGCCGAGGCGGAGATAAGCGCTTCGACACCGTTCGAGAACCGGTCGCCGTAGCTTGCCCTGCCTTTGGCCGTCCCCTGGCTGCCTGCCTCTGCCGCCAGTTCGGCGCTCTTCAGGTCCCTGCCCCGCTTGGCGATGACGTTCACAACGGCGAACAGGGCGTTGCTGCCGTACAGCGACGAGCCCGGTCCCCGTATGATCTCGACGCGGTCGATGAGGTCGATATCGATGATCGACTCGGTGCCGAAATAGGCCCCGTCATAGACATTATCGTTCGCCCGGTGGCCGTCAAAAAGAAGCAGGACGCGGGTGTTGTAGTCAGAGGGCCGTCCGAAACCGCGCACGCCCACATAACTGTAGTTGCGGTCATAGGTCACGTAGAAGCCCCGCACGCTCCGGAGAAGGTCCGCCAGGGTACGGTAGCCGTGCCTGCTGATGTCCGCTGCGGTCACGATGGTCACGGCAGACGGCGCCTCGATCACCTTCTGTTCATACTTTGATGCGCCCGTGACCGTGGGGATCTCCTGGAACAGCAGTGTCTCGTCGCCCAGGGAAGCGGTCATGACCGGAGGGGGCTCAGACAGTGAATTTCCTGCCGATGCGCCCAGGAGGACCATTGACAGGCATACGATAACAAGGACCCTCTTCCCCATGCCTGCTCCTTCCACAGCAGCCGTGTCGCGATCCGCGGGCGACCAGACCGCAAGAGCTTACTTTTCGGAATTACGACCGGCTGATCATTCAGCTGGAAATTATTGCACATTGCAGCACTGATGTCCATCATTACATTGGCGCAGAAACAGCACTCAGGACAGCACGGCTTTCGGGCAACGAAGGGTTCCCCCGCACGCGGGTATTCGTTTTGAACGCTCACTGTGGTACTATTGACTTGTGAGACGGATGGCGCGTAGTGAACGCCATAGACATCCACCGGAGGTACCATGGGTCTGCTAGACCGTGCCAGGGGCTTGTTCGCAACAACAAGACAGGAGCCGCAGGCGCCTGCTGCCAAACCGGGCAGGAACGACCCCTGCTGGTGCGGCAGCGGCAGGAAATACAAGAAATGCCATCTCCCTGATGAGCAGGACCGGGCCGCGGAAAAGGCCTGCGGCCTGAACTGCGGTCCCACATGAAATGCTCGTTGAGCTGAGTTCAGCTCAAAGCCCGTTGTGTCTTGAGGGACCAGCTCCGGTCCCGTTACGCGGTCAGGGTTCGCTCCTTACCCCTTCCGGCCGGTCGTTCGCAAGGACCCGTTGCACTGCCAAGCCGAGGTCTTTCATCCGGTAGGGCTTGGAGACCATGCCGGCAAAACCGTAGTCCTCATACTCCGCCATCACCGGATCGTTCGAATAGCCGCTTGACACGATCGCCCTGACCGAGGGATCGATCTCTCGCAGGAGCCTGACCGCCTCCCTGCCGCCCATTCCGCCCGGGACCGTCAGGTCAATGATCACCGCGTCAAAGGGTTCTCCTCGTTCCATGGCCTCGCGGTACATCGTTATCGTCTGATTGCCATCCTCGGCCAGCGCAACGGAATAGCCGAGCCGCTTGAGAACACTGCCGGCAGTTTCCCGTACATCCTCCTCGTCGTCCATGACCAGCACCCGGCCCGCGGCGGCCTGCAGAGTGGCAGTATCCGCGCCCGCTGCCAGGGCTGATGCGCTGCTGGCAGGAAGGTAGAGCTCAAAGGTCGTGCCCCTGCCCAGCACGGATCGGACGGTAATGCTGCCGCCGTGCTTCTGGATGATCGAGTAGCTGGTTGCCAGGCCAAGGCCGCTCCCCCGCTGTTTTGTGGTGAAATAGGGATCAAATATCTTCGGCAAATACTCGGCAGGGATGCCCATGCCGTGGTCCTCTACCGAGACCCGGACATAATCTCCCGGAGGCAGGGAGGGCCCGCCGCTCACAGGAAGGCGGACGTTCTCTCCGCGCACGGTAATGGTTCCGCCGTCGGGCATGGCATGATCGGCATTGATGATCAGGTTGTGGATGACCTGGCTCATCTGCCCCCCGTCCATGTCCACGAGCCGCAGATCATCGGGCAAACGGGATTCGCACTTTACCCTTCCGCCCCGCACGGCAAAACCCGCTGTCTCCCTGATAAGATCGCTAATCGACGCCGTCTTTCTGACCGGCGCGCCGCCCTTGGAAAAGGTGAGTAACTGCTGGGTCAGGTCCTGGGCGCGCAGGATGGCGCGCTCGGCCCGAGCAAGCTCCTTGTATGCCGGATGGCGGGCGTCGACATCCAGGAGCGCCATGGAGATGTTTCCCATGACCGTGGTCAGCAGGTTGTTGAAATCATGGGCAATGCCGCCGGCTAGCACACCGAGGGATTCGAGCTTCTGGGCCTTGACCAGTTCCTGCTCCATCCGCTCGCGATCAGCGATTTCCCTGCGCAGATGGTTGTTCGTCTCCTGCAGCTCGCGCGTCCGCTCGTCCACCAGCCGCATCAACTCCTCACGATGCCTGCGCAGTTCATCCTGCACATGCATCCGCTCGGTGATATCATTGCCGATGCTCAGGATCTCTACCAGCCGGCCTTCATCGTCCACCACCGGTTTGTTCGTCCAGGAGACCCAGACGCGCCGTCCGTTCCTGCGCATGTTCTCATTCACATTATTAAGGTACCGGTCGGGATATTGACAGATGTCCCGGGTCATGGATGCCAGGTCCCGTCCTGTTGACTCGCTCTCGGGAACGATCGTACCGAGCACCGGTTGTCCCGCGAGCTCTCCGGACGCGTAGCCGAAGAACCGGGCCCCGAAGGAGTTGATGAACTCGATAACGCCGTCGGCCGACCAGCGGAGTACGATGCTGTTCACGCTCTCCACCAGTTCGCGGTACTTTTCCTCGCTCTCGCGCAGGATCGCCTCGGCGCGTTTACGGTCCGTGACGTCGCGGCCGATCGCCACCAGTCCGATGACCTGGTCCCGGTCATCCACCATGGCCGCTTTGACCATGTCGATGTACCTGACCGAACCGTCCTGCAAGATCATGCGTTCATCCCTATGGATAGGCACAGGGCCCTCCAGCGCCGCTTCATCGCTCTTTCTGCAGGCTTCCGCGGCAGCAGGCGGCATGATCTCTTCCGCGGTCCTGCCGATGATCTCCTCGGCGGCATGGCCGGTCATTTCCTCGACGGTCCTGTTCACCAGCAAATGCCGGCCATCACGGTCCTTGAATATGACCATGTCGGGAATGGCCTGGATCAGGGACCGGAGCCGGGTGTTCGCCTTCCTGATCACGTCATCAGCCCGCTTGCGGTCCGTGATGTCCCGGATCACGCTGAAGAACACCGTCCTGCCGCCGAAATCCACGATGCGGGCGTTCACTTCCACGGGCATGAAGGACCCGTCTTTTCTCCGGTGTCCGGACTCGAACACCGCCTGACCTTCGCTCTTGATCCTGCTGAACCGTTCGCGCAGCGCCGGATTGAACTGCGGATCGTTCAGCTGCGAAATGTGGAGGGACAGCATCTCCTCCTTGGCATACCCCAGGCGCGTGTAGGCTGTCCGGTTCACATCGATGAAATTCCCTTCCAGATCCATGACGAAGATCGCATCAGCCGCATCCTCGAACAGGGTCCGGAACTTTACCTCGCTCTGCAGCAGCGCCTCATCGGTCTTCTTCCGCAGCGTGCTCTCGGCCAGAAGCTCCTCATGTGCCCGCATCTGCCGGTCCCGCGCCCAACTCAGACCGTTGGTCATCTTATTGAAGCTGTCTGCAAGGGAGCCCAGCTCATCCTGCGACCGCGGTTCCACGGTCACCGACAGGTCCCCGGCAGCGACCTTGAGCGCGGCATTTTGCAGTTCTGCAAGAGGCCGGGAAATTTCCCGGGAAATGCGGTATCCGATGAACAGGGAGAGGCCGAGGGCGAAAACATACAAGAGCAGGTATGACCCCGCGGAACGCTTGTTCATCTGCAGGATTTCGTCATACAGCGGTGTGTATTCCAGGATCACCGCCCCGGCGCGCTTTCCCCTGTCATTGTCCAGCGGCAGAACGATCTGCCTGATGCCCGCGGGATAGGCCGCGCTGATCTCCCGAAAGGTCCGGAGTTTTCCATCGGCGATCGTCTTTCCGACCTCGTCCCCCGCATCATGATTAAAGACCGTCCCGATCTCTCCGGGCACGGCGTCCGCAATGATTTTCTTCTGCAGGTCTACGATCACAATGTCGCGCTGGTGAAGCTCCTTGAGCCTCTCGATATGATCCTGCACTTCAACCCGATCTCCAGGAACCGGCTTGCCGCCGTCATCCAGGTATTCGCTCACGAGCGCGGCAATGGTCTGCGCAACGGCCGTGGATTCGTGCAGCGCTGCATGCTCGGTCTGGTCAATGGACCGGTAAACGGCGTAGGCCCCCAGCATCCCGATCAGCAGGGCAACGCTAAAGAACGACAACATCAGTTTGTTACGGATGGTCATGGTTCATCCTCATATCATTGTAAAAAATCCATTCAACCATAGCATAGATGTCCTGTCTTTTCAATGAGAAGCAGCGCCCCAAAAGTACAAAAGCCTTTACTCCCCTCCTCTCCGGGGAGTATAATTTCTATCCAGCCTCTATTGTAGGCAAGCTAGTTCAGAAAAGGTTGTTGACCCTAGTTCAACTTGCTTTATTACTCTACTGCTTATTACTGTAACACTTGGATTTCATGGACAAGCTGATCATCAAAGGCTGCCGCCAGCATAACCTCAAGAACATCGACCTCGAGATCCCCCGGGACAGGCTGGTGGTGATCACCGGACTGTCGGGCTCGGGCAAATCCTCCCTCGCCTTTGACACGATCTATGCCGAGGGCCAGCGGCGGTACGTCGAGAGCCTGTCGGCCTATGCCCGTCAGTTCCTGGGCCAGATGGACAAGCCTGACGTGGACTCCATTGACGGGCTCTCCCCTGCCATTGCCATCGAGCAGAAGACCACGAGCAAGAACCCGCGCTCCACCGTCGGGACGGTCACGGAGATCTACGATTACCTGCGCCTGCTCTTTGCCCGGATCGGCAAGCCCTACTGCCACATCTGCGGGGAGGAGATCTCGGCCCAGACCGTGCAGCAGATCACCGATGCGGTCATGGAACTGCCAGTTGACACGCGCATCCAGGTGCTGGCGCCGATCGTGCGGGCAAGAAAGGGCGAGTATAAAAAGGAACTCCTGCAGGCTGCCGCATCGGGCTACGTGCGTGCACGGGTGGACGGCGAGATCAAGGACCTGAACGAGCCGGTCCCCATGGACAAGAAGAAGAAGCACTCCATCGAGATCATCATCGACCGGCTGGTGGTGAAGCCCGGGATCGAGCGCAGGCTCGCCGAATCGATCGAGACCGCTCTCCGCCAGGCCGAAGGCCTGGTGATCGTGAACCTCGTGGACAGGAAGGAAGACCGGCTCTACAGCGAAAAGCTCGCGTGCATCAAGGACGGCATCAGCTACCCCGAGCTCGCGCCGAACACCTTCTCCTTCAACAGCCCCCAGGGCGCCTGTCCGACCTGCGACGGTCTGGGCGGACTGCTCGAGTTCGATCCCGAGCTCGTGATCCCGAACAAGAACATGTCGCTCCGCGAGGGCGCGATCAAGCCCTGGGCCAAGCGCACGTCAGTGCATCATTTCGAACAGCTCCAGGAGATCGCCAGGAACTGCGGTTTTGACTGGAACGCGCCGGTCAAGGAACTGAAGGCGAACCAGCTCAGGACGCTGCTCTTCGGTGCACAGGACAGCGAGGCTCTACCCAGAACCGGCCGCAAGACCTGTTCCTTTGAGGGCATCATCCCCCTGCTCAAACGCCGCTATGACGAGACCGACTCTTTCGCGACGCAGTGGGAACTCGAGCAGTACATGAACTACCAGACCTGCCCGGACTGCAGCGGCAGCCGTCTCAGGAAGGAATCCCTGGCCATCAAGGTGGCGGGCCTGAACATCCACGAGATCACCCGCATGAGCGTGGTCAAGTCGCTCGATTTCTTCAAAGAGCTGAAGCTGACGCCCAAGGAATCGGTCATTGCCTCGCGCATCCTGAAGGAGATCCGCGATCGGCTGGGATTCCTGAAGCATGTGGGACTGGACTACCTTACCCTGGATCGGGGCTCCTCGACGCTCTCGGGCGGCGAAGGCCAGCGCATTCGTTTGGCCACCCAGATCGGCTCATCCCTGGTGGGCGTGCTGTACATCCTGGACGAGCCTTCCATCGGCCTGCACCAGCGGGACAACAAGCGTTTACTCGACACGCTGATCCGGCTTCGCGACCTGGGCAACACGGTGCTCGTGGTGGAGCATGATGAAGAGACGATCCGCATGGCCGACCGGGTGATCGATATGGGGCCCGGAGCGGGCGTGCACGGCGGCGAGGTGATCGCCGAGGGAACACCCCAGGAGATCCTGAAAAATCCCAGGTCCCTTACGGGCCAATATCTTGCCGGAGCGCTCGTGATCCCGGTGCCGAAGAAACGGCGCAAACCCGAGAAGTTCATCTCCCTGGTCGAAGCGTCGGAGAACAACCTCAAGAACCTGACCGTCAACTTCCCGCTCGGCGTGCTCACCTGCGTCACCGGCGTGTCCGGCTCCGGAAAGAGCACGCTGGTCGTGGATATCCTCTATCGCACCCTTGCCCAGCACCTCTACCGGTCGACCGAGCGCGCGGGGAAGCACAAGGACATCCGGGGCCTTGGGCACATCGACAAGGTCATCGACATCGACCAGTCGCCCATCGGCAGGACGCCGCGCTCCAATCCCGCGACCTACACCGGCGCGTTCACGCCGATCCGCGATCTCTTTGCCGGACTGCCGGAATCGCGCGTGCGCGGATACAAGGCAGGCAGATACAGCTTCAATGTGAAGGGCGGTCGATGTGAAGCCTGCGAAGGCGACGGCCTGATCAAGATCGAGATGCACTTTTTGCCTGATGTGTATGTGACCTGCGATGTGTGCAAGGGCAGCAGATATAACCGGGAAACGCTTGATGTGAAGTACAAGGGGAAGAGCATTGCCGAGGTGCTTGCCATGACCGTGGAACAGGCGCAGGAATTTTTCCAGAACGTCCCCTCGGTCCGCTCCAAGCTCGAAACGCTCATGGATGTGGGGCTCGGATACATCACCCTGGGCCAATCCGCCACAACCCTGTCGGGCGGCGAGTCCCAGCGCGTGAAATTGTCAAAGGAACTATCCCGCCGGGCGACCGGCAGGACGCTTTACATCCTTGATGAACCCACCACGGGCCTCCACTTCGCGGACACGTCGCGGCTGCTCGAGATGCTGGCGCGCCTCGTGGACGCCGGCAACACCGTGGTCGTGATCGAGCACAACCTGGACGTGATCAAGACAGCCGACTGGATCATCGACCTGGGACCGGAAGGCGGGGATCGTGGCGGCGAGATCGTTGCCCAGGGAACGCCCGAAGACGTGGCAAAGGTGAGAGAATCCTATACCGGGCAGTTTTTAAAAAAGATACTGCGCTAAAGGCGCTGTATATTGGCGTGCGATTGCGAGTACTGAAGGCCGAGAACTGCGGTTTCTGACAGGAGGAAAGGGTCTTCCGTTATCGGATTCTTCTCCTGTGATCCTGTCAAATGTTCGTCCGGCCGTTGATTGATTATCCAAAATACAGGGTCAAACATCGTTAACTACCAGGAGGCATCATGGTTCGGAAACAGCTGCTCGTTCTCATTGCGGTAATCAGTTTGTTCGTCACGGCATCCTGCGCGTCCAATCCGCCGAAGCAAGCGGCGATCCTGGGCGAAGGTGCGTTGACAGCGGTTCGCGATCTGACGAAGGCCTATGAAAAACGGGACATCGAAGCCTTCATGGACAGGATCGCCTCCGCTTATCCGGATCGCGACAAATTTCGCGGGTCCGTTGAAAAAACCTTCGCTGTCTATCAGACCATACAGTTCACGGTCCAGGACACCCGGATGCTCGTCATGGTCCAGTACCAGGGAAATGTCAAAACGGTATTCACCTGGTCCGCTGAGTGGCAGACCAGCGGCGGAAAGATCCTGAAGGACGGAGGAAGGGTCACCGTGGTCCACGACCCTTCGACGTACAAGGTCCTCGCTGTCGAAGGCAAGAATCCCTATGTGCCGACGGAGTCGGCCATGCCGGTGAAGTGATACATTGCGGATTGCAGAATGCGGATTAGTAAATCCCTAGCAACTTCAATCCGCAATCTACAATCCGCAATCCGAAATACCTATGTCCTACACCATCGAACATCTAGCAACAGACTTCCTGATCATCGGCGGCGGCGTGGCAGGCCTCCGTGCCGCGATCGAACTTGCTCGCAACGGCGACGTGCTCGTAGTGACCAAGGACGCGCCGTCGGAAAGCAGCACTGAGTACGCCCAGGGCGGCATTGCGGTCGCCCTTTCCGACGAGGATGAGATCTCGATCCATTTCGACGATACGATCAAGGCGGGCGACGGTCTCTGTACCCGGAAATCCGTGGGCACCCTCGTTGAAGAGGGCCCGACGCGCATCCGGGAGCTGATCGCATGGGGAGCGGAGTTCGACAAGGAAGGAAGCAAACTCGCCTTTACCCAGGAAGCCGCCCACACCAAGCGCCGCATCCTGCACGCCCAAGGAGACTCCACGGGCCATGAGATCCTGCGGGTGCTGATCGACAAGGTGCGTACAACGCAGCGCGCATCGAAGATCGACTTTGCCTTTACCGCGGACCTGATCATTGAAAAGGGCCGATGCACCGGCGCGGTCGTTGTCCAGCAACGTTTAGGCAAGGTGCTCGTGATCTCGGCCCGGGCCGTGCTGCTGGCTGCCGGCGGCGCAGGACGGCTCTTCGAAAGAACGACGAATCCGCCGGTATCCACCGCGGACGGCATGGCCATGGCTTGGCGCGCCGGCGCAGCGCTCGTGGACATGGAATTCATCCAGTTCCATCCAACTGCGCTGTTCCTGCCGGGCGCGCCCCAATTCCTGCTGTCCGAGGCCATGCGCGGCGAAGGCGGCATGCTCCGGAACACCGACGGTCTCCGGTTCATGGACCGCTACCATCCCGCGCGCGAGCTGGCCCCGCGCGACGTGGTCACCCGGGCAATCCATTCCGAGATGATCCGGACCGGCGCGGACCACGTCTACCTTGACATGACCCATATGTTCGACAAATATTTGATGTGGCGTTTCCCCCGCATCTACCGGACCTGCAAAGAGCTTGGCATCGACATCTCCCGGCAGCAGATCCCGGTCTCGCCCGCTGCCCACTACATCATGGGCGGCGTCAAGACCGACCTCTGGGGCGCGACTACCGTTCCGGGCCTTTTCGCGGCAGGTGAGACCGCGTGCACCGGCGTGCACGGCGCTAACCGCCTTGCGAGCAACTCGCTCCTCGAAGGTCTGGTCTTCGGCGAACGGGCCGGTCTGGGGGCCGCCCGCTACGCCGCGCGCCGAGAACGGCCGGAAGCCCCCTCCGGCAGGTTCCTGAAGGACCTCGAAAAACGTCATTCCGGCGTTAATACAGCCTCGGACATTGATTTTGTCAGGACGTCGCTTCGGAAGATCATGTGGGAAAACGCAGGAATCCTGCGCACCCGGAAAGGACTCCAGGCGGCAACAAAGAAACTGCGGGAATGGTACCGCATGATCAAAAACCCGCCGCTCGAGCGACAGGCCCTGGAACTCAAGAACATGATCGAGGTGGCTCACCTGATCACGCGCGCGGCGCTGCTGCGCGAAGGCAGCGTGGGCGGCCACTATCGGACGGATTTTCCCGCGAAGGGGAAGAACTGGCGGAAGAGGATCGTATTGGAACATACGAGATCAAGAAGATGAAATTTCCGAACAGCACCCCGCGTATTTGCCGATCCCGCTGTTTTACGATTATTGTGCCGTCGCCGGGAATGTTCCTCGCCCTATCGCTCTTATTGTTCGTTCCTGCCTGTGTCCCCCTCCGGCATGATCCCCTGACCGCAGCAGCGTCGTTCTACCATCCGGTGAGGATCGCAAAAGGCGTGCCCGCTGGTCCCGGCGCCCTGGCCTGGTCGCCTGACAGCAAACGTCTCGCGTTCATCAGCAAGACCGTGACCATCGTGGACACGGACTCGCTTGAACAGAAACAAACGGACATCCCGCGCGCTTCTTCCCTGGCCTGGTCGGAAAACAACACGCTGTATGCGCTCTCCCGGGAGGCTGACAAGACAGCATTATTCGCCGTCGATCCGGACCGGCTCAGTGCGACTCGGCTGCCCCTCGACCGGCAGGCGGACATGCTCTATTCCTTAGATGCGGACAGCCTGATCCTGGTATCGGCCCGCATAAGCGCAACCCGCATCGGGTCCGAGATCTCCCGCCAGATCTCGCGGTATGCCGTCGCGACAGGAAGAGCGAAAACTCTCTCCACGTTCAGCAAGATCTACCCCTGGAAAGACCCGGACGGAGAATTGCTCCTTGCCTGGCGGCACGCAGGCGTCAATCCGCTCGATGGGTCGTTCCTCGTCATGGAGCATCTGAAACCGCCGGTCGTGCCTGCCTATTCCCGGGTGACCCGCATTGACACGCTGACCGGGACCGCAGTCGACATCCCGGGAAGCGGGCGCGAAACCCTGTATGCTTCCGCAGGCTGGTCTCCTGACGGAACGCGCGTTGCCCTGGCGGATGGGAACGGCAGGCTCGAACTCCAGACCCTGCGAAATGACGATGCGACGCCGGTCGCCGCTCCCGCCGGCCTGTACCCTTCCTGGAATCCCCGGGGAAGCATCATCTACTTGGGCGGATCGCTCGTCAGGACCGATGGATCGGGAGGGGAGCCCCTGCTTTCGCATTCCCCGCGCAGCATCGGCTCCTGGTCTCCTGACGGGACCCGGCTCGCGGTGGCAACGGACGGCCGGCTTCTGCTCTTCAGGAATTTCACTCCGTCATTTTCCGGCGCAGACCGTCCTTTGGACCGCGTGCTTGCGTCAAAACTGGCACGACTCCAAAACCTTCTTGCGGAAGAACTGATCTCCCGGCAGGAGTATGATGACCGGCGCGCCGGTCTGCTGCGGGAAACGGAGGAACATCCATGAAGCTCACGCGTATCGCCCTGTTGTCCCTGCTCATCCCGGTCTGCGCCGCCGCGCCTGCCCAGGCCGACGATCCCTGCCTCTCCTGCCATGAGCGGAAAACACCCGGCATCGTGGCCTACTGGAAAGAAAGCGTCCATTTCCGGAAGAACGTGGCATGCGCTGACTGCCACGGCGGAAACGTGGAAGCGAGCCACGGACGGAAAAGACCGGTAACTGCCGAGGTCTGCGGCTCCTGCCACAAGGACGCCTTGGCAAGCCACCGCCTGAGCAAGCATGCCGTCGGCCTGAAGTCCGGCCAGGCGTGCACCCGGAACCTGCCTCCGGGCGCGGAGCGGGACAAGAGCTGCGCCTTCTGCCACAAGGACGGGTCCGCGGCCCCGCTCGTGAAAACCGAATGCGCGATGTTCCTTGCCCAAACGCCGGAGATGCAGCGCCAGGGATGCGGTTCCTGCCATCGCGTGGAGACCTCCTGCGATACCTGCCATACCAAGCACGGAACGGACCAGGCAACTGCCCGGAACCCCGGCACCTGCGGCGTCTGCCACATGGGCCCGGACCACCCGCAGCTGGAGGCGTGGGAAACGTCGCAACACGGCGTACTGTACAAGCAGTCCGGCGGGAAATCCGGACCTTCCTGCGTCGACTGCCACATGGAAGGCGGTTCGCACAACGTAAGCCGGGGAATCGCCACGGGCCTGTCAGCGACCTCGGCTCTGCGGAAGCAGGAGCGGGACCGGATGATCGCCCTCTGCAGCAAATGCCATACCCGGGAGTTCGCGGCGCGGAGCCTGGCTGACGCGGACGGCGTCGCGGAGCAGAGCGAAAAAATCGTTGCCGAGGCACTGGCGATCGTCGAGGGACTGCACAGGGACGGCCTGCTAGTTCCTGCGCCTTCCGACCGTCCGCCGCATCCCCTCTTCGGCGCGACCTTCGTCATCGGACCCCATATGCTGTACGAAAACCTCTCGTCAGTCGAGAGTAGTTTCTTCAAGCTGAAGCAGTTCTACGCCCTGATCGCATTCAAGGGCGCCTTTCACCAGAATCCGGATTACACTCACTGGTACGGAAACGCGCCGATGAAGCTCGCACTCTCGGAAATCAAAAGCGAGGCGGCACTGCTGCGGAAGATCGATAATCTCAAGAAGCGCATCGAACTTGTCTCTGCGGTCACGGGAAGCACAGCGTCCGATGCCGATGATTTGAGAATACAACTGCGGGCGTTGACGGATCAGAAGCTCAAAGGCGAGATCAGCGAGCGGGAATTCGAGAAGCGGAAGAAGAAGCTGCTGGATGAGCGAGGGTTATAAGAGTTTAGGAAGATAACCGTTGTTGTCTTTGCGAGCGAATCGAAGCAATCTCGTAGTTTTGGCAGGTGTAAAGCCGGTTGAAGGCCCCTGCGCGTCACATAGCGGCCTCGGCTGCAATATGTCCCGCCAACGTCGTGACAAACGATTTCAGGCCGGTCAGTTCGCTCATTTCGGAATAAGAGCCTGACTTGGAAGCGGATCGCGGCGAAACGATAACAGCAGCGGATGAATAGAGATTCTCGGCCATCAGTTTCCAGCACAGGTGATCGTAACGTTCGGCATAGGAAGTCTCGCGAAATTCGGGAAACAGCCGGAAATGAGGAGAAACATTCCGGACTGGCGCGCGGGATGCCGGGGCATCCTCAAGCAGCAACAAGTAGCCCACGAAAGGTTTTCGGATTCCCCCAAAAGCTTTTCTGCTGAATGTGCCCCGCAGTTCCATAGCCCTGCCGAGGATTTCATTGCACATGCCATTCATACCCGTGGCAAGCGATGGGCCGAGCAGAAAATCAAACTTGATAGCCGTGATCAACCGGCCTTCGTTTACCACAACAACATCCCATGATTGGGTCGCGGAATAATGCCCCGGCAGCGTGACCGATTGATCCGGCGACAAGACATTTCCTCTTGTCAGCCCGTTGGCGCATACAATATCAACCACGAGATCCTTGAAACCATCCATCTCGCTTGTGGGCGGTTTCTTGGCATTGCCCGTTCCCCTCTTGCTCCAAAACAACTTGATTGCAGAGCGGACTTTTGTTTTATAGTTGGAAAGATATAGGGACATCGTCAACTCTGGCAACCGATGTGACATCATCACACCGAAAGCTCAATAGAGATATCAGCATTGTTGAAGGAAATTGCGTCTTCTTTATTAGATTGAGCACGCAAACAGCTAGCTGCTGCTTATCGGACAAAAAAAACATGCAAAGTCATGTCATGGAGCGCTCCTGCTTGACATAAAGCTAAAATCTGTTAGAATCCCCGATAACATTTCCAGCGGCTAAAATGCTTCGCGCCAAACAACCGGGGAATACAGAGAAGGAACAGGAGACGGCATGTCACCAGGTGAACGTAAAAGCATACTTAAACGGTGGGACCTGACGGAGAAGGAACTTACCGAGATCATCCAGCAGAATCCGAGTATGCGAGGTCTCATGCTCGGCTATATAGCCGAATACAAATTGCGGAAGATGCACTTTACCGGACCGCGTTATGAGAATGTGCACAAAGCCGACGATCATGACCGAAGCCGAAAAGGCGATCTCATCGTCACTTACAAAGGAATAAATTTCACGATAGAGTGCAAATCCCTTCAGACAAACAGCATCAAAAAGACCGAAGATGGATACGTCGGCAAGTATCAATGCGACGCGAGCGACCGCCGTAAGATCAAAGTCGGCGGCAAGACCGTCGAGACTACCTGCCTGCTCGTTGGCGAGTTTGACATCATCGCGGTAAACCTTTTTTCTTTCGAAGAGAAGTGGCGCTTCGCTTTCGCGCTGAACGACGACCTTCCGCGCAGCACTTTCCGGAACTACCCTCCCTCCATTCAGCGGAAGCTTCTCGCAACACTAATGCCGGTGTCGTGGCCGTTGCAGCCTCCGTATATTGCAAGCCCAATTCCCCTTCTTGAACGTCTGTTAAATCGCGCATAATGTTGATCGAGTTCAGTTTGGACTTTGTCGCTCCGAGTTGGAAGACCAGGAAGTACGAGTGGTTCTTTCTTGCGTGTAATTGTTTGATCACCCTGGTAACCCCCGGCTTGTTTCGCCGCATCATGACGAAAATATCCTTTGCATAGAAGCCCATGCGCATGAGGTTCAGGATGATCTCGATGTGGGTCATACGCTGGATGCCCGCGCTCACTTCGTCCTGGCACTTCACAATAAGCACGCCGTGGCGCTTCAGCACCCGCTTTGCTTCGATGGCCGCTCTTATGTATAACTCAAGCACCGCGTCATGCCACTTGTTGGCCAGCGCTGACGGCCTGTCGCCGTTCGAGTAATGGTCGCGGAACGAGGAATGTGTCCCATTGCCGGCAAAGGAATTATCACTTCGGAAAAGACCCTCCATATAAGGAGGATCGAGTACAACACAGTCAATCTCTCCATCACCATAGGGAAGATGGCGGCAATCCACGCCGGATTTTAAGTCAGACGCCAGCAGCTTGTATTCAGCTGCAGGTATATTCTTCCAAAACACCCCCTTGCCGTAGGTCACGTCCGCCACCTTTGCGCCTGCAGGAACATGCAGCCGAAGCACATGGGGGAATACCTCGCTGTTGTCGCCGTTATACGCGGAAAGCACGAGTTCCGTCGTTGCTTTTCCGGATGGCGATTTTCTCTTGGTTTTCATCGAAAGATTATACGATATTGCTAACGCAAGCGCAAGTTATTTCTTGGGCGGCCTGCCCGCCTTCTTTTTGCCGTTCACCGCATATTGTTTTAATTCGCTCTCAGAAATCAGATGGTCTCGCCCGTACTTCTCCGACTTGATGCGCTTTTCAATTATCAGTTGGCGTACTCTCGCCGGTGTCACATTGAGATACGCCGCCGCACTTTCGGTTGTATGAAGCTTAGTCATAGAGGATATCAGAAACAGAGGAAGCGGGGAATGCCTGGTAAATTGATCACATCGCATCGAGTGAGGACGGTTCGCCGCGCTTCTTTCATTGAATGTTCCTTGCCGTCAGCGGCAACATCCAATAGAGGCTTGAAGAAAGACTGAAAATCAGGAACCGCCATGATCGTTCACCTTAAGCTGTTTATTCATAGTTGAAGAGGAAGCTGCGAGCGTATAGCAGAGGCAAGACAGTATTGTAAACACAATAATCGCTATTTTTGCAATCAGCTAGTGACAGGAAAGCATTACTACCGGAATTCAAGGCACTGCCACGAACTCAGCGAATGACGTGGATTCGGGGATCGGAAGATTGTCTTCCCGAAGACCCTTGACATGCATTTCGATGGCCTCATACATGTTTTTCTCGGTGTCTTCACGCGTGGACCCGGTCGCAACGCAGCCCGGCAAGTCCGGCGAATATGCCGAAAAGTTATCACCGGCTTTTTCTATTACGATGAGAAATCGCCTCATGGCTACGTGACCTCCTTCAGTTTCGCCTGCTTGAGAACGCTGTTCAATGTCCCCG